>ERZ808054.658-NODE-658-length-28170-cov-4.117467_pt1 | contig 28170 bp, 21 predicted proteins | sample MGYA00380201_ERZ808054 | MGnify/ENA primary metagenome ERZ808054 (study PRJEB31490, sample SAMN06133419) | mouse gut metagenome | isolation source: Z5_2 | host: mice | place: China: Chengdu | collected 2015-05 ...
TGGGGGCAATTAGAAATAGCCCATTTTTGCCATCAGGTTTGAACAGATGCCGGCAGGGGAAGCGCAGGGAGACAGGGACAAGCCGGGCAGGGGATTCCGCTCCTGACTTTTGCGTCCGTCCTCACTCCCCCCCCCGCAGGACGCTCCGATCCTGGCTTTTGCGTCCGTCCCCGCCTACTTATTTACCTCCAATTCTATACATTTCCATTTTTCTCCGAGTATCTCAAAAACGAAATCCTGTTCCGTCCGGATTTCCCGGAATCCGACGGCCCTATAACAATAATAGGCAGGCGGATTGTTTTCAAAAACGCCCAATGTTATTTTTTCCGCTTTCAGCATATCAAACGCATATCGGACAGCCATTTGCAGCATTCTTTTTCCAAACCCCATGCCCCGCCTGGTATCATCAACAATTACAAATCCAATGCGAATTATTTTCTTCACATCATCCGTATACCTTAATATCAAATGACCAACCGGACCTTCCGCAGTGACAGCGGTCATGGGATAAAAATTATCCGGTTCCTCACAATCTCCGTTGCATTCCATATATTTATGGTTTATATCATCTGATGTAATGGGATATGCTCCATACCTGTCGGAACTCCATTTGCGAAAATCCCTTTCGTTTTTAATCCAGCTTACTATCGTCTCTGCATCATGGGGCTTATACGGCCTTAATATCAGTCGCTCCATTGGCTTATTTACAAGTTCCATATCCTTTTCCTCCGTGGAAATATCCCTGCTGCACGTTTCCTTAAAGCACCGTCTCCAAATATTCCGCAAGCACCTTTGCCGCCCTCGCATGGGATTTTTCTCCCGGATGCTCCCTGGAGCCTACCATTTCCTCCGTCGTGGCGGGAAGCTGTAAGAAAGCCAGATTGGAATCGCCCGATTCTTTCCGGTATACATTCATCGCATCCGTAAGAACAAACGTCAGGTCGTATCCCAGCATTCCGTAAGTCCATACAATATGGGATTTGGGATTGTTACGCCGTATCATGCCGAGAAAATCAATCACTGCCTGTTTTAGTCTCGCAATATCCTCCGCATGGTATGTCCCGTCAGGATTCCTGCGCTGCCGGAATGTCTGACCCGTAATGGGATCTTCCCATGCGGGCTGGTTGAACGCGCTGGCATCATTGGTGCCAAGATTCACAATCACGGCATCCGGCTCCCAACTGCCAAAATCATAAGGTTTTCCCGCACCAAGTCTTTCGTTCTTTTCCCCGCCTGCCAAACCGCAGATTTTTTCGTACCGGGAAGGAATATTGTGGCGCGGGTCATTGTCCCATCCGCACAGGATTCCCCATCCTCCCTGGGAAACCAGCCGGAATTCCGCATCCAGCGCATCGGAAACCATTTTCACGTAATTCCTGCTGGCGCTCATGTACATGGGAAGCCAGTCCATATCCGTCCCTGCCCCGTAGGTCCCTTCCCCCGAAGTAATGCTGTCCCCGATAAATTCCAGTTTATACCGCCTGTCACGGACCGGCAGGAAAGCGCCGTCGCTGCGGAACCCTTTCACCAGCAGATGGCACCCGTCGTCTTCCGACATCGCCTGAAGCTCCCGGAAAAAACCCACGTTCTTTACGGTATCCGGGCTCATCCCCCGGAAAATGCAGACGGACCGGCTGCCCGCCGTCAGCATCTGCCTGCCCAAAAACGCACCGTTTAAGGAAATCCATACCCACGGCTCATGCACGTCATAATCCACTTCCACGTCAATCCACAGCTCGCTCCCCGTCACATTCACTTCCACCCCGCTTCCCTGGTAAAACAAAGGAAGCGGCTCCTGCTCCTCATCCGTCCTTCCGTGTATCTTGCAGTATTCCACCTGTTTCAAGCGATATACCTTTAAATTTTCATTCCGTACCATCTTCCGGTCCCCCGTATTCTTTTTGATATGGCGGCACCGGTTATGGCCGGTACCGCTATTAACAGTGTATTTCTTTCCGGTTCTTTTCGCAAGGGGAAAATCAAAACTCCCGCATTTCTTCCATAATGCATACAATAATTGAAAAGCCGGTAGATAAATTAATATCTATATGATAAAATAAAAACAAACATGGAAAAAACGCACCAAGATATTTTATGGCAGATAGGAATTACAGGAAAGGAACCCTGAATGAATAATGACAGAAAAACACAAAATCTTAGAAAGAAAGAAAAAGAGAATCCGGAAGAACTGGAAGAAATAGAAACGGAACAAACATCTCCAATAGAAGCGGAACAATTATATCTTGAAAATACAGACGGAATCATTACGGAGCCTTTTAATCCCAAAGATGTTGATATTGTTTCCCAACCAATGGTCATCTCAAATATTGTGGAAGATTTAAAAGACGGTTCCATTATTTTGGATCCCGATTTCCAGCGGATTCCTGATTTATGGAATCCCCAAAAGCAAAGCCGGTTAATCGAATCCCTAATCATCCGTATTCCATTACCAACTTTTTACTTTGATGCCGGAGAAGACGAAAAATTAATTGTTGTAGACGGTTTACAACGATTATATGCAATAAAAAAATTTATGGCACTGAAAGAAGATGATCCGCAGCGGCTTATTTTAACCGGTTTGGAATATCTGACCGAATATAACGGCCATTCCTTCGAAATGCTTCCGCCAACCATACGGAAGCGGATTAAAGAACAGGTAATAACCTCTTATATCATTCGGGCGGGAACCCCGGATAAAGTGCGCACCAGTATCTTCACCCGAATCAATACGGGTGGTCTGACTTTACAACCGGCAGAAATTAAAAACTCCGTATACAGGGGACAGGCCGCCAATTTATTAAAAGAATTGGCACATTCCCATGAGTTTTTACAGGCAACCGGCGGAAAGATAGATTCTTCAAGAATGTTAGACTGCGAATTTGTCAACCGTTTTCTTGCATTTTATTTATTAGGTTTGGAACAGTATACCGGAAATTTAGAAGAATATCTAAATAACGTCATGATTCGTCTTCAAAAAGAACCAAAAGAACAAATCGAAATATTCCGGCAGGATTTTTTTAAGGCAATGAAATATGTCAACCTCATCTTTGGTGATTCCGCATTTCGGAAAATTAACATAAATGGGAAATACGGGCGAATTAACAAACCTCTTTTTGATTCCATATCCGTTAATTTGGCAAAACTAAGCGCAAATGACTGTGAAAAATTACTGCATAACAAAAGCAAGCTGCATGACAAATATATTGCGTTGTTGCAAAACAAAGAATTCATTAATGCAATTACGAACGGAACTGCGAAAATTCCAAATGTGCTAAACAGATACCAGCAAATAAATAAAATTTTTCAAGAGGTATTAGATGATGATTCAATATTTACAAATAGAAAATTTTAAGTCCCTGAAAAAATTTGCATTACCACTGCAAAACCTAAATCTTTTTTTTGGGATGAACGGCATGGGAAAATCATCCGTCATACAGGCGCTGTTGTTATTAAGACAAAGTTTTTGGGAAAACTACAAATCTAATTTAGATTATTTATATACAAACGGGGATTTAATCCGGCTCGGTACCGGAAAAGATATTTTCTGTCAAAGCGCATCAGATAACAAGATAAGGTTTTATATCCAATTTAACAAGGACCACTACTATGATTGCCGTTACATGTATGACTTAAATGACTTTGACTGCAATCAATTGGCAAGGACTGAAAATGGTTTTAACGAAGATTACGCCACTGCATTGTTTTCGGAAGATTTTTCCTATTTGAGTGCAGAACATTTAGGTCCTAAAAAGCAATACAGTGTTGAAAACTGGCGGAAAAACGGAATCCTGAAATTGGGGGTCACAGGAGAGTATGTAGTTCCTTTTTTAGCAATGGAAGGCGAAAAAATAAAGGTTTCGGACAAACTATGCCACCAAACCGGAAAATCAAACCGCTTAATAGACCAAGTGTCTGCATGGATGGCAGAAATATCACCCGGAATAAAATTGTCTGCCCAACTGCTTCCTTTGATTGAAAAAGCAAAACTGACAATCAGTTACAGTGGGGAACGTTTGATATCAGATCCCTTTTTACCGGTTAACGTCGGATTTGGGATACCCTATGTACTCCCTCTTATTACGGAACTGCTAATTTCCCGTCCCGAAAGCCTTTTACTGATTGAAAACCCCGAATCACACCTCCATCCAAAGGGGCAGACCATGATTGCACAATTAATTTCGTCAGCAGCCGAAAACGGATGCCAAATTATCTGTGAATCCCATAGTGACCATATCATCAATGGGATAAGGGTTTGCGCAAAACAAAAAAGAATTAGTAATAAAAAAATTGGGATTGCCTTTTTTTCAAAGAACGGAAACCAGGAAACCACGGTAACTCCGATTTCCATGGATACCAACGGAAATCTGAGCGACTATCCGGCAGGTTTGCTGGATGAATGGGGAATCCTAATGACGGAACTCATTTAACCCTGACAGGAGATAAAAAGTGGATTTATTTTTCAATGAATTATCACTAAAAAATGAAACCGGAATTCATCAGGATTCCATAAATGCCATGGTTATGGTCTATAAAGAATTATTAAAGTACCATATAACAACGTGCAGGATTGCCCCTAAAGATAATACCAAACTGTTTCAGATGATTTGTGCCCTGCCTGATTCGGTAAATGTGAAAAACTTTTACTTTTCTTTTTTCAGGTCACCATACGAATCGGAAACCGTGGAGAAAAAACAGGATGATTATTACACATATAATTGGACTTGCCATGGCAAGGAATGTGTCGGAATTGCATTGGCATTTTTATTAGATTCCGTATGCTTTAGTATTTACAGCCAAAATTGGAACTCTCCGTTCATTGATTTTTTTCAAAACGAAACTTCCGTTTGTGTCAGGAATATTAGTATAAAGGAGCATGTGGATATTCATCTTTCCCAAATGCAAACTCAGACCGGGGCAGAACTGCCGGAATGTGATATACCTGTTTCAGATAAAAAAATTGTTTTAAGAAAGGATCACGGAATGGACATACTGGAGGCTTTTTGCAAACGCTTAATCCATAGTCCATATCTGATTGGTGTGGTTAACTCACTGCCGTATAATCCGCACGAACGTAAATTCATCAGAAAAGTACGTGAAAACGGATTAATCGAAATTGTTCTTCCGTGGACAGACGAAGGCTACGGCATTGTGGTCAAAACCACCGGAAGAACTATAAGGGAAACAAAGCGAATTTCAGAAATCATTACAGAAGAATTCGGATACTTATAGTTCATTGTTTCCCCATCATTACATATCCATCATAAGAACAGCATCAGGAGAACCTGCCATGTTAAAATCAATTTCGGGAAAAATCAATACATCCACCGGCGCACTGTGCGTCCAATCCTTCTTTTCGGTGTGGGCGGTCATGCTTCTTGGCGGGCTTTCCACAAGGAGCATCCTGCCGCCGGTTTTGTTTGCTGCCTTCCTTTACTTTTTCGGTTTTGCAAAGGTACGCAAAAACGGAACCCTGTCCGTTTACAGCCTGCGCATTTCCGTCATAGCGCCGGTTCTTTCGGGCGTTTTCTCCCTGTTCACGCTGATGGCGGAACACGGAAAATTTACGGCAGGACTGGAAAACCGGCTGTTCCAGGCAATCCTGCTGCTTGCCGGATGCCTTGGCGTCTTTTTTCTTTTTTACCATTTCCTGCTTCTTCTGTTTGCCGCCCTGGCAGACTATCGGCTGGAAAAGGAATACGCACCGATCCGGTTCCTTCCCCTGATCTGCTTCTTCGGCTGCCTGCTCTGCTGGCTGCCCTATTTCCTGTACGAATATCCCGCCGTCATGACGCCGGACAGCATCAACCAGTTCGAGCAGGTACTCGGTATGGTTCCTTACAGCAACCACCATCCGTGGGTGCACACAATGCTCTTAAAATGTCTGTATTCCTTCGGACGGCTGTTCACCAATGACGTAAATGCTGCCCTCGCTTTTTATACCCTGTTCCAAATGTGCTTTATGGCTTTTTGCGTGGCATGGCTGGTTTCCACCCTGCAGCATTTCCAGGCGGGAAACCTGCCCTGCCTTTCCGTGCTTGCCTTTTATGCGCTTGTTCCCTACCATGGGGTCTTTGCCGTAACCATTTGGAAAGACATCCCGTTTTCCGGCAGCATCCTGCTCTTTACCACCTCGCTGCTCCGGTTACTGCTGCTTTTCCCCAAACACAGGCGCAGCATCAACCGGGAAAGGAACCGTACCCTGTCCGTCCTGTCGGCAGTCACCGCCTACCTTTTTTCCGGTATTTCCGTATGTTTGCTGCGCTCCAACGGCTGGTACGCCTTCCTGCTCTCCCTGCCGTTTTTGCTTTTTGCCTTCCGCCACTGCTTAAAAACCATGCTGCCCGTACACCTTGCCATCCTCGCCACAGCGCTCCTTGTTAAAATTCCGGTCATGAACGCTTTCCAGGTTGCCCAGCCGGACTTCGTGGAATCCATCAGCATCCCGCTCCAGCAGGTGGCACGCGTCATCTGCGAGGATAAAGAACTGACACCGGACCAATGGGACAGCGTATATAAGGTCATTGACACCACATATATCCGGGAACTCTATTCCCCCGGTTTTGCCGATAACATGAAAGAACTGGTACGCGCCGGACATCCGGAATACCTTGCCTCCCATAAGGACGAATATTTCCGCCTGTGGCTTTCACTGGGACTGCATTATCCCGCCGTCTATTTACAGGCATACGCCGACCAGACCAGGGGATACTGGTATCCCGATACGGCATACGCGGCAGGCAGCATCGACGGCATCATCCAAAATGACACCGGCGCCGCAAGCCGTCCTTTGCTCCGCGGCCCCTTCGTGGTAAAAACAAAAGAAATCCTTCTGAAGCTCAGTGACATCCTTCCCCTGTACGGACTCCTCACCAGCATGGGCGCCATGTTCTGGCTGTTTCTCTGCTGCTTTGCCGCCACCGTCATAAAAGAACAGTCCGAACGTTATATCCTGTTCCTGCCGGGCTTTGCCGTCCTGCTCACCCTGTTTGCAGCCACGCCGGTCTCCTCCGAATTCCGTTACGCCTACCCGCTGGCTTACACACTGCCGCTATACCTGTTTATCCCCTTCTTACAGGACTTTTGACAGAAATTCCTGCAGCCGCGGGCTTTTTGGGTTCCCGAAGAATTCCTTCGGCGTATTTTCTTCCATGATGATTCCTTCATCCATAAACAGTACCTTCGTCCCCACTTCCCTGGCAAATCCCATCTCATGGGTAACTACCACCATGGTCATGCCGCTTTCTGCCAGTCCTTTCATAACATCCAGCACTTCCCCCACCATTTCCGGGTCCAGTGCGGAAGTCGGCTCGTCAAAAAGCATCACTTTGGGGTTCATGGCAAGGGAACGCACGATTGCCACCCTTTGTTTCTGTCCTCCCGACAACTGGCTGGGGTATGCGTCGGCTTTTTCCTTCAATCCCACACGCTCTAATAATTTTAACGCATTTTCGGCAGCTTCCTCTTTTCCCATCACCTTCAGCTTCACCGGCGCCAAAGTAATGTTGTCCATGATAGTCAGGTTGTTAAACAGGTTAAAATTCTGGAATACCATCCCCATATGTTCCCTGATTTTGTCAATATCCGTTTTTGAATCGGTAATCCTGGTTCCCTCAAACCAGATATCGCCGCTGGTCGGTGTCTCCAACAGGTTCAGGCAACGCAGAAACGTACTTTTCCCCGACCCGGACGGACCCACGATTACGATTTTCTCCCCCTGGTGCACATGGTAATTCACCCCGCGCAGAACATGGTTCTTTTCAAAGGTTTTATGTAATTTCTCAACGATTATCACTCTTACGCAACCTCCCTTCCAAGATTCCAAGCAGAACCGTCAATATCTTAATGACCACAAAATAAATGACCGCCGCACCAATAAGCGGCATGAACGCTTCATAAGTCCTCGACGCAATCTGGTTCGCCGCACGGGTTAAATCCGTCAGGCTCACATAACCAACGATTGCCGTCTCTTTTAACAGGACGATAAACTCGTTCCCGATGGGCGGAAGCACATTTTTGACTGCCTGCGGAATGACCACATATATCATGGTCTGCGCTTTGGACAATCCCAGCGAGCGTCCCGCTTCCATCTGCCCTTTATCCACGGCAAGGATTCCCGCACGGACGATTTCCGCCACATACGCGCCGCTGTTAATCCCGAAGGACAAAACGGCAACAAATACGCCGTTCTTTGCGCTGGAAAATATGATAAACCACATAATCATCAACTGCAGGACCGAGGGCGTCCCCCGAATCACATCTATGTAAATATTGGCAAGCACCGCCAATATGGTTTTCTTTCCGTTTCTCCTTACCGACAGCTTCATAAACGCCAACACCGTACCGATAACCATCCCCAGTATTGCTGCAAATACCGCTATCTGCAGGGTAACACCAAGCCCTTCCAAATACAGTTTCCACCTGTCCCCGGTAACAAATGCGGCTTCAAACATTTTCGCCACCTTTTCAAACCACGCCTGCATTTCATTCCCATCCTTTCCCGTTCCCCATATTTTCCCTCTATCGAATGGGGCAAATTTTCCCCTGCTCCGCGCGCCCCATGCACCGCATAGCGGCATAGTTCCTCTGCGTGGGACTGCTCAATCAAGCAGGGGAAATCTTTTCCCCTGCCCCGCGCGCCACATGCGCCGCATAGCGGCATAGTTCCTCTGCGTGGGGCTGCGCAATCAAGCAGGGGAAATCTTTTCCCCTGCCCCGCGCGCCACATGCGCCGCATAGCGGCATAGTTCCTCTGCATGGGGCTGCGCATAAAAAGGATGGCGTATAACCGCCATCCCGGATTATCCCAAACAGTTACTCATTGCCTCCCTCGATGTACTCAGCCACCAAAGCGTCAAAGGTACCGTCGTCAATCAGTTCCTGCAGCGCATTGTTAATCTGTTCCGCCAGTGCCGCATCCCCTTTCGGAATTGCAATCGCGTAATTTTCCACTTCAAAGTCAAACTGCGCACCGTCGATTGCCGTTACCTTACCGTCGAATTTCGACTGGAATACCAATGCAGGGTTTTTATCGATAATCACACAGTCCAGCCTTCCGTTCACCAAATCATTTACCGCATCCACCGCCTTATTATACTGGGATACGGAAGCATCCTCGATTTCATCCGCAATGAAATCCCCCGTCGTACCAAGCTGTACGCCGATGGTTTTCCCCTTCAAATCCTCTGCGGAAGCAATGGAAGATCCTTCCGGCACAATGACAAACTGCACCGCTTCATAATAAGAATTGGAGAAATCAACCGTGTTTAACCGCTCCTCCGTTACCGTCATACCTGCGATGGAAACATCGATTTTCGTACCGATGGAAGAAACAAGGGAAGCAAACTCCATATTATCCACCTGCACCTCAACGCCCATCTTCTCACCGATTGCTTTAATCAGGGCAATATCAAACCCGTCGGGTTCCCCGTTGTCATTGACATACTCAAAAGGCGGAAATTCCGCATTGGTACCCACATTCAGCACACCGTCCGCCAACGCTTCCGATACTGCCGCAGCCTCTGTCGCACCTGCATCTTCCACGGGAGCCGCTTCCTTGGAATCCCCGTTATCCTCCGTTGCATTTTCTGCCGGAGCCGCTCCTTCGGATGCCCCTGCATTTTCCTCCGACACGCCTTCCGTGGGAAGCGCATCTTCCGCCTTACTGCCGCATCCGGCAAGAACCGACATGCACAGTACGGCAGCCAACACCGCCGCTAAAAATTTTTTCATGATACTTTCCTCCTCGCACTTAAAATGAATAAGTTTTATACTAGTACGTGTTTGAAAATTCATTCCCGATATCTGCACAACACAGACTGCGGAACCGTTTTTCAAACACATCTTAAGTCAGCATAGCATGTTCAATGCATAAAATCAATCTTTTATGCATTTTTCCTGCAATACAGTAACAATTCAGTCTGAAATGTTATGTTCGGGGGGAGTGCGGACGCAAAAACAGGAGCGCCCCCGCCCGGTTTTTCCCTGCCTCCCTGTGCTTCCCCTGCCGGCAGCAGCCTGTTATTCCGTTACTGTTTACTATTCTTCTTACTATTCTTCTATTCTTCTATTCTTCAATATGGATTTTCAAACACGCTCTAATACAGTATAATAAAGTATCAGGGAGGTATCTTTATGAAGAAAAAAATACTAATCATTGAAGATGATTCTAATATACAAACGCAGCTTAAAACCCTTTTGTCCGGGAATGGATATGAAGTATTTGCAGTTACGGATTTTTCCCAAACAATCCAACAGATAAAAGAATTTACCCCACATCTAGTTATTTTGGATATAAAACTTCCGGGAAATAACGGCTTTGAAATATGTTCGGGGATTCGCACCTTTTCAGATATTCCGATTGTATTCGTGACAAGCAGCAATACAGATATGGACGAACTGAACAGCATTATGCTGGGAGGAGATGCGTTTATCACAAAGCCTTATAATACCGCTATTCTTCTTGCTAAAATTGGAGCATTGTTAAAGAAAACGTATGTTTCCCCTCAAACAGAAATTTTTATTTGGAAAGAGGTTACCCTGCATTTGGAGAGCAGTCTTATAGAGTACAAAGGGCAGAAAGCAGAGTTGACAAAGAACGAATTGAAAATCCTTTACTACCTTTTTAAGAATGCCGGAAAAATCTGTTCCAGAAATAATATTGTAGATTTCCTTTGGGACAATCAGCTTTATGTTGATGATAATGCCCTAAGTGTCAATATTACCCGTATTCGCGGCAAACTGGCAGTAATCGGACTTACAGATTTCATTAAAACAAAGCACAGGCAAGGATATACATTATGAGTGGAAAACAATATCTAAAAAATCAACTTCCCGTTATTTTAATCAATCTGCCGGGGATGCTTGCCCTTGCCTTATTTTTGATTGCAAGTGACAATCCTATTCAAACAGTCTTGTTTATCCTTACTGTCTGGTCGATTGTCCTTGTTTTATGTCTGCTGTCTTTTTATTTCTCACGCAGAAAATATCTAAATAAATTGTTGGATATGACGGAGCAATTAGAAGAACGATATTTACTGCCGGAAATCATGCAAGTGCCGGAAAAAGCTGATGAACAGGTTTTTTACCAAATTATGAAAATGGCTGAAAAATCCATGTTGGAACGGATTGGGGAAGTGCAAAGGGAACGAAAAGAATATAAAGAATACATTGAACAATGGATACATGAAGTAAAAACACCAATTACAGCAATGAAGCTGCTGTGTGAAAATAACCGTTCGCCTTTTTCCAGAGAGATACTGGCAGAGTTGGAGATTATCAATCAATATACAGAACAGGCACTTTACTATGCCCGAAGTGAACACGCAGAAAAAGACTATTCTGTTCGTGAAATCAATTTATGTGATGTTGTGCATAGTGCAATCGCAGATAATAAGTATCTCTTGCGTCAAAGCAACATGACAATTACGGTAGGTGATATAGAGAACAGGGTTTACACTGATGAAAAGTGGGTGCGCTTCATCTTAAACCAAATTATCGGCAATGCAATAAAATATCATACAGAACAGCCTGTTTTACACTTTTCAACGGCAAAAACAAGTGACAGGATTGTGCTATCTGTCAGTGATAACGGAATAGGTATTCCTAAAAGTGATTTACCCCGTATTTTTGAAAAAGGATTTACCGGTCAGAACGGACGAACCGGAAAAAATTCTACCGGAATTGGCTTATATCTTTGCAAACGTCTATGTGATAAACTGGGTATAGGACTTACTGCTTATTCCGAAAACACAGGAACGACGATTTCAATTTCTTTTCAAATGAATGATTTTATTATCGGAGTGCAGGGCTGATTTGTTCTGCACTTCTTACATTTTTGTAAGAACCGTGTAAGAAAACTTGATACAAAAAATGATATACTCCATTTACAATAAAGATATGGAACAGTTAAGGAGGTTTATCAGATGAATACAATTTTGAAGCTGGAGCATATCCAGAAATACTATGGCAATGAAGGAAATATTACCAAAGCCATTAAAGATATTAGCTTTTCTGTGGAAGCCGGAGAATTTCTTGGAATTATGGGTGCGTCCGGTTCCGGGAAGACAACGCTGCTCAACTGTATTTCTACAATTGATACCGTAAGTGCAGGGCATATTTTTTTAGAAGGAACAGACGTAACCGAAATCAAACCAAAATCCCTTGCCCGCTTTCGCAGAGAGAATTTAGGTTTTGTATTTCAAGACTTTAATTTGCTGGACACATTGACGATTTCAGAAAACATTGCTTTGGCATTAGCAATCAATAAAGTCCCTGCCGGGAGCATAGAACCCCGTATTTTGGATATAGCCCAAAAGTTGAATATCAGTGATATTCTAAACAAATATCCTTATCAGGTTTCGGGCGGTCAAAAACAGCGTTGTGCCTGTGCAAGGGCAATTATCAACAACCCGAAACTCTTATTGGCAGATGAGCCGACAGGAGCATTAGACAGCCATTCCTCACAAATGTTGCTGTCTACGATTCAAAGTATCAATGAACAGCTTAAGGCTACCATCCTTATGGTAACCCATGACACTTTTACCGCCAGTTATGCCAGCCGTATTCTTTTTTTGAAAGACGGCGAAATCTTTATGGAACTGCGTAAGGGCAACGACAGCAGAAGTGCTTTTTTTGATAAAATTCTGAATGTACTTACCATGATTGGAGGTGGACAGAGCCATGTATGCTAAACTTGTTTTCAGAAATGCAAAGCGGTCTGTAAAAGACTATTTGGTCTACATTGTAACAATGACAATCTGTGTTACTCTGTTTTATGCGTTCCTGTCTATTTCCAGCAGCTTCTATAACCCAAATATAGGCAGCGAATATGATTTTACTATGTTAAGCGACGGAATGAAAATTGCAATTTGCATGATAACATTGCTGTTGTTATTTTTGATACGGTTTGTCAATCATTATATGCTCCGGCGAAAGCAAAAAGAATTTGCCGTTCAGTCTATTATGGGAATGGAACAAAAAACCATTGGCAGGATTTTCTTTGCAGAAACACTGATTATGGGAATGTTTTCAATTCTGATTGGTATTTTTTTCGGTGTATTCTGCTCTCAATTTATTACTGCAATGCTCCTTACTGCTTATGGAAAGCCATATGAAATCTCATGGACATTATTCCCGGATACCATTTTGTTGACAGTCGGATTTTTTGTAGCAAGTTTTTTTGTGGTAGGAATTTTCAATACCCGTACCATTCAGAAAACAAAAATTATTGATATGCTTTCCGCAGAGAAAGAGAACGAACCCGAACTAAAACAGAGCCGCTTTATTTCTGTTGTAGCAGCCTTCTTTGAATTGGTTACGGTATGGGGACTGATTACAGGAATACAAAAAGTATTGTTTTATTATGACACCCGCTTTGCACTTCCGGTGAGGCTTATGTTTTGGGGAAATATTCTTTTTCCGCTGCTTACTTTGCTTTGGTCTATATTTTGCATCATCATAAAGAAAAAAAGAGAATGTTTTATCACCGGTTTGCTGATATGTTCTGTATTGAACGCTTTTGCAGCAGCCAGCGTTGCAGCATTAACAAATGAATATTATCTGCCCTTAGGTGATGGAACGCTCAATCAATATCTGCTTTTTATTTTGATTGACTTACTTTTCTTCATTTGTGCCTTAATTTATCTTACCAGTGGTTTGATTGTGACATGGAAAGAAAAATCGCCGGAACACCGATACCATGAGGAAGCACTTTTCTTTTTCGGACAAATTATCTCAAAACTGAACACAACCAGTAAGACTATGGCAATCATCTGTATCACTTTGGTATTAGCAATTTTCATGTTCGTTGCTGCACCCATTTTGACCGGCTGGTCGTCCGGCTATTTGGATATCCGTTCCATGTATGATGTACAGGTATTTTCAAGATACAATGATGTGTACGAAGAAAAAAATCTGCCACAAGACAGCTACGAAATTATTACTGATTTTCTGACAGAACACAAAATAAATACAGACTATGATTGTACTTTCGACTTATATCTGCCAAAGAAAAACGATTTTCACAGAAGACAAAAATATGATTTTCCTATTGCGGCGATTTCTTTAAGTGATTATAACACCATACGGAAAATGTTAGGTTATGAACCGATTTCTTTGGGAGAAGATGAATTTACAACACAATGGAAAACGATTGCGACAGAAGAAGAAAAAAGCTGCTTTCTTGCAGAGCATACCAGTGTTGCGGCAGACGGAGGAACATTAAATCTTTCTGAAGAGTCCTGCCATGAAGAAGCAATAGGCGAAACCGTTTATAACTCCTATACAAATGTCCTCTATGTATTCCCGGATCATATTTGTAAGAACTTGCTTCCAGTCATGAGAAACCGCTATATCACAACGGCGGAAAACATCTCTTATGAAAATGCAAGGGAACTGGAAAAACTTTTTACAGAAGAATATCCGGAGCAAACAGAAAGCGGCGTCATGTATGGAATCCGTTTCAGCACACTGCAAACGAACAGTACAATAGCAAATAATTTTGTTTTACAGGCTGCAATGCTTTATGGCGCTGTTGTATTGATGATAATATGTCTTACCGTACTTTCTTTGCAGCAGCTTTTAGACGCAGGACAATATAAATATCGCTTCTCTGTACTCCGGAAATTAGGTGTAGAAGAAAAGCATATCGGTAAACTTATCCTTAAACAATTAAGCGTTTGGTTTGGGCTGCCAATTATCGTAGCAATCCTTGTAGCTGCTGTTGTGATTAGTTACTTTATCCAAACTATATCGGCAGAAATTTCAGCGTATATCGGATTTGGTGCATTGATGTTACAGATTGGGGCAACAGTGGGGATTTTGGTAATCTTGTTGATTTGTTACTTCATAAGCACATGGATTATTTTCAGACGTTCTGTTAATCCGTGGTGAATACAATTTATAGCAAATCCAGCCGGGCAAGCGATACCCCGCACCGACCTTTTGACCGCCGGAGTGACCGAAAACCTGCGGAAGATTACGGAATTCTTTTATTTCTTTATCTCACATGAGGAAAAGCACAGGGAGGCAGGGACAAACCGGGCGGGAGAATTTTGCGGGACAGGCAATCCCCCTGCCGCCGCCCCGCAAAATTTTCCCGCCCGTTCGTCCGTCTATGCAAACGTCGCCAATTTTAACGGAATTTCCCAATCAATCCACACCGCTTCCTTGCGCCGTCCTGCCAAAACCACCAGTTCTTCCCCTTTATGCCTTTGGACAAACAGCCTTCCGGTACGCAGCGTAAACTGTCCGGTGGAAGACTGCTCAAACAGCAGGTCAGGCAGGTTCACTTCAAAACCGTTTTCCGTCTTCTTCATCATATAGCTTCCGGCATACCGGGAACCGCCTTCCCCATCCTGGTGATATACCCTGACGCTCCGCAGCATCATGTAGAGAAGGAACAGGAGTACTGCCGCAAATGCCACGCCGCTTACCGTAAAAGTAACGGCTTTCACCACGGGCGCCATGACCTCCGTCTTTTTCATGGTTCCCTGCCGTACCGCCAAAACAGGCTCCGCCTTCACTTCTTTCTGTTTTACGGTGGTTTCCTCTTTTCCCGGAAGTTTATGTTCTTCCTTCCCGGCTTTGTGTTCCCCCGCCCGCTCCGCATCCGGGAGAATGGGACGGAGGCCCGCCGTATGCTGCCTGCGGTTACTGCCGCCGTCTCCGTCCTCCGCATTTTTCTCCGCTTTTCCTCCGGTCTTCTTCTTTCCCGTTTTTTTCTCCGCCGCTTTTTCCGGCTGCATTCCTTCCGCGGGAATCTTTATATCCCCTCTGTCCTTTTTTGCTCCGTTACCAAAACCGCCGCTGTTATCTTCCCCGTTAGCGCCGTCATCCCCGCTGTCACCGCTCCCATCATCAGGATCATCACGGTTCTCTTGCGTCTGTCCGGCGCTGTCTAAGTCTTCTTCCATATTATCTTTTTTGCCGCTATCATCCGTTTTGCCGTTTCCATCATCTTCTTTTGAACCGTCAGACCCGTCATCTTCTTTTCCGCCTCCGATTCCGGTATCTTCTTTTCCATCCTCTTTTTCGTCCTCTTTTTTTTCATTATCTTCCTTTTCGTCTTCCTTTCCGTTACCATTTCCGGTATCTCCTTTTCCATCCTCCTCTTTTTTACCATCATCTCCGCCGTCACCCGTGCCGCCTCCGTCCGGTTCTTCTTTACGGATGTTGCTGACGGTAATGCTTTCCCTGGAAACATTGCCGCAGATGTCGCGCACGGCAATTTCCACCGTGCCGTTTTCCTTCACGGTATATTCACGCTCCGCCGTCCATGTTTTCCCTCCGTCGAAAGAATAGGCTTCCCCCGGCAGTCCGCTACCCCTGCTCCCGTCGGGCTGGACATCTTCCGCCGTGACCCGTATCCGGTTTTGCTCCGCCTCCGCTTCCGTCCCAGAAAGCACTTCACGGATGGCAGGCGCTGTCCGGTCGATGTTTTTCACCTCGATGGAAAGTACCGGTTCCTTTTTGTCCATATCTTCATTTTCCGCCAATAAACGCACGGTGTATACCCCGTTTTCCGCTGCGGTATACTTGCCGTTCCTATACGGTACATGAACGTTTTCCCCGTCACCGCTTCCCGTTTTCTCCTCCGCTTCCGTACTTCCTTCTCCGCCTTCCTCCGTTTCCGCGCCTTCCCAGACAAAAGGCGTTTTTGCCAAGAGCAGGAAGCCGTCCTTATCTTCACACGCTGCCTGTAAAACCACCGGCTCCCGGCTCCATCCGGCGCATGTGTTGGAAAGGGAAAATATGGCGTATGCGGTATTTTCCTCCCTGCCGCAGTTTAGCCCGTATCCGTCAACGGTTTCCTCCGTTTTTTCACAATCCAGGGCATAAGCATCCGTCACCGTTTCGTCTTTACCGCAAATCCTGGAATATGAGTCAATACTTTCTTCCGTCTTTCCGCAGTTTATTTGGTAAGATACCACCGTCTTCTCCGTCTTTGCGCAGTTTTGCCGGTAAGCATCCACGCTCTTTTCGTTTTTTCCGCAGTTTATCCGGTAGGAATCCACGGTTGACGTATTTTTCCCGCAGTCCATACCATATTCCACTACGGTATTTTCATTTTTTCCGCATCCCAAATTCCACGCATCCACACTATCCGTCCCTTTGCCGCAGGATATCACATATCCTTCCACTGTGTCTTCCCCTTTCCCGCAGACGGTTTTCCGGTACTGGTGTGTTATATCCATTTTATGGCATGCCCAGCAGATGCTTTTTCTGTCCGTCACCCTTCCCTGTCCGCAGGACTGGTGTTGAAAGGTACCCTCAAAAGTCATATGCAGGGTTTCCCCGTGATGGTAACAATGTTCGTCATATTCATCCAGCCTTTGGAATCCGCCTTCATAAACCGCCGTACATGTTTCCGTTGTATAGCAGGCATCCGTATGCACATGATAAACCGGCCGGTAACAGCTTCCTCCCGCCGTCTCATTTCCGTCATGGGAATGGTATACGGGCACGGTATAGCAGCCGCCTCCTGCCGGCGCATCACCGGTGTGCACATGGTAAACCGCTTTCCCGTAACAACCGCCTCCCGACAATGCACTCCCCGTATGTACATGGCACACCGCCTTCCCGTAACAGCCCCCGCCCGACGACGCACTTCCCGTATGCACATGATAAACCGCCTCCCCGTAACAGCCGCCGCCCGACGACACATTTCCTGCATGGGCATGGTAAACCGCCTTCCCGAAGCAGCCCTTCCCGTCCGTTTCATTCCCCGTATGCACATGATAATCCGCTTTCCCGTAACAGCCTCCACCGTCCGTTTCATTCCCTGTATGCACATGGTAAACCGGACTCCCGTAACAGCCCCCGCCTCCACCGGCATCCCCCTCATGCACATGCCGTATTTCCTTTGTATAGCAGCCGGAACCCTCCTCATTCCCGACATGGATATGGAACAGCTCCTGCTCCACCCTCATCCCGCCCACCGCGGAATCCGTCTCTCCCTCTGTTTCCATCCCCTCTCCCGCATACCCCTGCGCAGGCAGCGCAAGAACTGCCGCCATAGCCAAAATTCCGGCACGCTTAAACCAATTCCCCTTTTTGACCCATTTTTTTATGTATTCCGTTTTTCCTTTTTTTCTCATATTTCCCATTCTCCTTCCCTTCTTAACTTCCACCCTGTTTTCACCTTCCGCTTAAAACCATATCTTCTTCCTTCCTCCAACGTAAATCCCGCCTTTTTCCCAAAAGTGCCTTCCGCTTTTGCCCGGACGGGGAGAGTGCCCTCTACAAAAATCCACATAAAAAACCCGCCCCAGGGATATGCACTCCGAACACATTCCAAAAGACAGGTTTCACACCATCATCATTCTTTCATTTACACATTCACAACTATCACAGCTCTAATTGTATCTTGCTTGATACTTTCTGTCAACCCCCAAAACATCCAAATCAAAAATCATTGTTTCCGTTCAGCCCGAAATGTTATGTTCGGGGGTGAGTACGGACGCAAAAGACAGGAGGGCAGCGTCTTTTCCTCACCCCAAAAACATCCCCTTCAGGTAATAATACAATTCCGGATGATTCCCTCTCACATTCACACTCAAATCCCCATTCCCCATCACCACACCAAGCCCATACACTGCCTGAAGCAGACAGACCATAACAAGGAGCGCCATCATCCCGCTGCGCCGCTCCGTACCGTTGCTGATTTCCCACACCGCAAACAAAACCAGCACGGATGCCAGCAACACCCCAAAAACCATATCCACCGTATACCTCTGCAGAATCCCGGCGCCCGTCACATCCACCACGCCAAGGACCAAAGGAACCGCAAGACTTACCAGCCCAAACGCATAAATCCCCTTATGCTTTAATGCCTTTTTCTCCCGCCGCAGCAGCAGAAGGAACCAGGCAAGCGCATTGCAGACCAGTATTCCCCCGTATGTATATTCGGCATTCAGTTTGCCCATATATGTCCCGGAGCTAATCTGTATTCCCTGCAAAAACGGAAATTCACTGCCCACCGACGGCGGCTGCAGGAAATAATGCCAAAGCCCCAGCAGCGCCTGGTGGAGATGAAACCCTCTTTTCGTCATATCATTGCTGGTCAGGCTGTAAGTCGCACCGAAATCAAACGGCGAACCGAACCTCGCCGCATTATAATACATTATCCCTGCCGCCACGAGCACATAAGGCAGACAGATGCACAGGGTATCCAGGGGATTCTTTTTCCCGAACAGTTCCCGTTTCCTTACGACCTCCTCCCAGAACAGCGGTACAGCGAGGAAGGAAAATAACAGCATCTGCGGGCGGCAGCCTGCCACCAGCGCCATGCAGAGGGAACCTGCCAAATATGCCAGCCTTTTCTTCCTCGTATGCGTCAGGTACTTTCCCTTCAACCACAGCCAAAGTCCGGCAGCCGTAAACATATTCGCCGCCATAATCGGTGTATCATACATATCCGGTCTCGCTATCACAAACAGGTAATTCCCGCTGCATACCGTCAATATGCACACCATCAGATAAAGGAAAAACGGGGTATTTACAAACCACCGCCTGACAATTTCCCGGTAAAGCGCGAAAACCGCCAATATAAAACCACAGTAGAAAACATAAACCGCAAGATAATTGGGCAGATGATGTCCCGTAAGCAGATAGCATGGCAGATACAGCAACAGTTCCGGCACCACACCGAAATACACATAATACTTCCCTTCAAAGTATGCATAATCCGCCTGATACGGAATCCCGTTCGCCTGCAGGTAAATCGTATCGTAAGGGTTTTCCACCTGCAGCAGTTCTTCCGAAGGCTGCGCCGTCAGGTAAAAATGCCCCTCCGCCATGGCTTCCGCCAATTCCTGGTACTGCCTATGGTGGGGCCAGGGCGCGGTGATGCAGACCGGGTTCACATGGGCAAGCTGCCACGCCATCCCGGCTAACAGCAAAAGAACCGCCACGGTAACTGCCTTCTGTCTTCTTGAGCCAATCCACCGCGCCGCTTCCAGGCTTCCCCTCCCCACACACCGCGCATAATGCACCAGGCAAAGAGCCGCCCAAACCGCCGCCAGCCTGCCAAAACGGAAGAAAAAAGGAATCCGTACGTTAGCGGTCAAATCCGCCTCCACCATGCATCCCGCCGGAAGCGTAAACTGTACCGACAGCTCCGACACTTTTCCCGCCGGATACACCTTCGTATAATGGGTATGCACAAGCCCCGGGACCAGTACCTGTTCCGGCAGGGTATAACTGTAATAATTCCCCCCGTCCGCCAGACTTACCGTATAAGGAACCGTATCCGGCTGCAAATCCGGCTCCGGGAAACGCAAATCCAGGTTCAGGTTATGTATGTCCGCATCCAGGCCCGCAGCATACAGCGACAGCACGCCTTCGTCCACCATGTAAACCGGCCGGCCGTCTTCCCCGCTGCCGGTATTTGTCCCGCCTTCCACACGGATTTCCCCAAGCTCTGCCGTATCCGCGTTCCGGCGGCTTTCCCATGCCGGAAAGTTAAACAGGAACAGTTCCGCCGCCACCGCTGCGGCTAACAGCCAAAGCCATGCTTCCCACGGCTTCCTTTCCCCGGATGTTATTTTTCCATGCAGATTTTTTAACTTCCTTATCATTTTAATCTCCTTCCTATACGCGCCGCCTTACCATACGGCGCGCCTCCTGCACGCCTTTTTGGAGCCAAAAAGGAATCCCGTGTTTACCTGTTTGTCCGGCGATGCTGCCCCCATAAGAACCTCCTAAACTAAATTTCTTATTTTTTCCTTAAATTTTTTCTTATGAAGCAATTATACAAAAAAAATCAGGATTATGCTATAATGAATTAATTTGTGACAAAATTTGTAATTTGCCCCGTGCTCCGCCTTAGCGGCATATTTCTTCTGCACAGGGCTGTGCATAAAGAAATCCGCTCAGAACCGTTATGGCATCCGAACGGAACCAGAAAGGAGCGCAACCCATGTACCGAAATACAGCCCCCCAAAAAATCTTCCCGGCAAAACAAGGGAAAAAGCTGCATCCGGCCCTCTTTTCCATGTTTTTTGCTTTCTGCCTCTTTACCACGCTGATGCAGGGAATCCCCGTCCTCGCCGCCACACCGGGGAAGGTTTTAACGGGCGGCTGTCTTTTTCTCTTTTTTTCCACGTTTGCCGCCCTGCTGTTTCTCCATTCCAGCCGGCGACTTACCGAGGAACACGTGGTATTCTTCCTTATTTTTTGGGGAATGCTGTTCCACTGCCTCTATGTCCTGCTTTCCGGTCTGTATGACAGGCAGCACGACGAAGGGGTATACACGGGCATTGCCACCGGCCAGGTAAACCCCGGGCATATCGGTTATACCGAATACATCTATAAATTCCACCGGCTGCCGGATTTCAATCCCTACCGGCTTTTTTCCTATTACCATCCGCCCCTCCATTACGTGCTGTCGGGACTATGGCTGATGCTGCTGACCGGACTTGGCATGCCGGAAGACCTGGCGTTTGAAAACCTGCAGGTACTTCCCCTGTTTTATTCCGGTCTTTTCATGCTGCTTTCTTACCATATACTGAAACGGACGGGCGCCAAAGGAAAAGGACTTTATGCAGGTCTTCTGCTGACTGCCTCCCACCCGGCGCTGACCATCCTGTCAGGCAGCGTCAACAACGACATGCTCTCCACGGTCCTATTGGCATGTGCCATTCTCGCCACACTCCGGTGGATGCAGGACAAATCGCTGCCAAACCTGCTTTCCATTGCTTTTTCCATTGGGTTTGGCATGTTATGCAAAATCAATACCGTCGTCATCGCCCTCCCCGTGGGCCTTATGTTCCTGTCCGATTTTGCAGAAACGGTGCGCGCGGGAAATTCCCGGAACATTATCCGCTCCCTGCGCCGTTACCTTCTTTTTGGCATCGCCGCCGGAAGCACCGGTCTATGCTGGATTGTCCGTAATCTCATCCGTTTCCATGAAAAACCCGGCATTTCCTCCGCCACGCCGGATTCCGTCATGTATACGGGCCATTACGGGATTTGGGAAAGAATCGGGCTGCCCGCCCTTTCCGACTGGCATTTTTCCTTCCCGTTCCATGCCTTAAGCGGGGATACCAACCACAACACATGGGTCATCATGTTCCAAACGTCCCTGTTTACGGAAGAATATCCCGCCGCGCTTGCGGGACTGCCCCTGTTTTTGTGCCAGGCCGCTTATGTACTGGCGGTTTTTTCCGCCGTCTCCTCTGCCCTGCTTTTTGCCGCTGCCCAATACCGCAAATGGAAAAACGGGGCAAAACCGGAAGCCGTCTTCCTTTCCGCCGGTTATTTTTCTTTCCTGCTCAGTTTTGCCCTCTTTACCTTAAAATACCCTTATACGTGCAGCAGCGACTTCCGCTATATCGCCGTCTGCCTGGTTTACATTGCCATTGGGCTTTCGGACAGCGCAAGGCTGTATCCCGGCCGCTCCTTCCCCGGCACATGTTCCCGCATCATCCGAACCGGCGTATGCGCCACGGTAATACTCATGACCATAGTATACCTCATTTGGGGGCAATGGTAAGAATCCATTCAAAACCTAATTCTCCACCTGCCTCCCTTCCTCATTCATATGGTATTTTTCCGTATAAATCAATTGGGAAACCGGAACGATTTCATATCCCTGTTTTTCCAGCCCCCGGATCAGCGAATCCAGCGCATCCGCCATATATTTTGCCCCGCTGTGGCAGCGGATGATACTACCGCTGCCAAGATTTTCATTCTCCAGTACGTTTTCCAGGATGGCATCCACCCCGTAATCCTTCCAGTCCCGGCTGTCCACGTCCCACATGACCGAGGAATACCCGCATTCCCGCGCATTTGAAATCACTTTGTTGTCATATTCACCATAAGGCGGGCGGAACAGCGTCATATCATACCCCGTCAGTTCCTGTACCCGCGTATGGGCTTTTTGTATTTCTTCCAGACATTCGGAAGAAGTCAGCCCCGACATGTTTTTGTAGCTTTCGCTCTCGTTCCCCATATCATGACCTGCCGCCAGGATGGCCTTTACGTCTTCCGGGTATTTCTCCACCCATCCCCCTGTCATAAAAAAAGTGGCATGGACGCCATGGCGTTCCAGTATTCCCAAAATACGCCCCACGTCCGCATTCCCCCCTGCGGTATCAAAGGTAAGCGCCACCTGCTTTTTATCCGTTTTCACGCAGTATATCGGCATTTCCTGCCCGTTCACGCTGCTGCTCACCGTAATGGAACCCGGCAGGGCAGTCATTGCCCCCCGCACGATTGCCAGCGCTGCAATGGCGAACAGCATTGCCCACACACCTTTTGCCAGCAGCACACCCCTGTAATCTTCCTGTGACTGTCCTTCCGCCCTCCTTGGTACCATCCGTTCCAAAACGTGACTGAAATATTGCTTCATACAAAAAACACCGCCATATACTGCTTGTTATTCCAGTATATGACGGACTGCTTTTCCCATATGCGCCGGAAGAACTTTACATCCTCCCGTAAACCGGATTGGCTGAAAAACCAATATCCTGTATTTTTCCCCTCATCATAATCCATTGCCGTATGATTCAAAAATCCGTTTCACCACATCATAAGCCAGTTTCCTGCGGCGGTATTCATCCACAATCCCCTTATTGTTCATGGTACGGGGGCGCGTGCCAAACCATTCCTCGCTGACCCGCACATCGCAAAACTGCCAAATGTATACCCCGCAGCAATCCCCGTATTCCAATACCGCCCGCAACTGTTCTTCCAGGGTCTGTGCCTGGTATTCCTCCGTCCATTTGGAATGGTACGGGTTGCGGTAGCCGTATATGCCGCCCGCCCCGATTTCCGTAATCAGGAACGGCTTCCCGCTCCCTTCCGTCTCCTCCTGCACCCACCGGTACAATTCGTCCAAATATACGCCTACGGGCGTATCGTGGTACCATTTCGGGTAAATATTGTATGACACCACATCCGGCAGCCCGAAACAGATGTCCGTTTTAAACTTACAGCTCGCAAAAGAACGGGGTCTTGTCCGGTCCAGTTCCCGCAGCAAATCCAACTGCTTCGTATAACATTCTTTTCCGTATTCCGTCTCGCTGGCGCATTCGTTCAGAATGCCCCATATGTAAATACAGGGATGGTTGTAATGGGTGGAAACCATTTCCCGTATAACCTGCTCCGCCTGCGGTTCAAAATGCGGGTTTTGCATTTCTTCCAGGCCAAGCCCCCTCGCATGGTTCTCCTCCCAAACCAAAATACCCATTTCATCACACAAATCCAAAAAAACCTCATCGTTGGGATAATGCGCCGTCCGCACGGAATTTGCACCCAAATGCCTTATGCTTTCCAAATCCGCCGCCATAGCGGCATAAGGCAGGGCACATCCGAACTGCGGATGGTCCTCATGACGGCAGACCCCCTTGATGCGGATGGGTTTTCCGTTGAGCAAAATCCGTTTCCCTTGCGTGCTTACCACCCGGAATCCGAACCGGTCTGCCAAATCGTCCACGGCTTTCCCCTCCTGTGTCAAAACGGCATATATCCGGTAGAGTCCCGGATGTTCCATGCTCCACTCCTCCACATCCCCGAAGACCAGGCTTTCCGTCAGCTCCTTCGTTTCCAAAGGCGCAAACTCCACATTCTCCCATAACAGCGTACCGGCGCCGGACTCCACACCCGGTTCCCCGCTTATGGCAGCCGATACCGTACCGGTAAGCGGCCTGTCTGCCGTATTTTCCACAACCAGCGATACTCCGGCACTCCATACACCGTTTTCCCATACCGGCGTAACATGCACCAGACGAATATACAAATCCCCAATCCGTTCCATGACTACCGGTCTGCTGATACCGCCGTAAGACATATAATCGTTGGGGATATGCAATGCGCTCTCCCCGCTAAAACGGTTATCCGCCCTTATTTCCAGCGTATGTTCTCCCTCCGGCAGCCCGCGCACGATGGCATCAAAAACCGTATAGGCATTATAATGTCTCGCAATTTCCCTGCCGTCCAGGAAAACCGCCGCCGTGTGGCTGACTCCCTTAAACTCAAAACGCAGGTTTCCTCCGCCCTGAAACGTAGTCCGGTAAATTCCTTCCCCACGGTAATTGCCGAAATCGGGATAATTTTCCCAACAGCCCGGCGTCGGCACGCGGTAAGTCCTTCCGGCATATTCCCCCTGGCACGGCGTAAACTCCCAAAGCCGTCCCGTCAACTCCTTCTGAATCCTGACCTTATGCGTATCAAATGTACGAATCATAGATGAATTACCCCATTTCCCGTCGTCTGCCCATACCCGGCTACCGTCTCCTGCAGGCAATCCCCACTAACAGTTCCACAATTTTTTCCATGTCCTCCACACAGGCATATTCAAATCTGCCGTGGAAATTCTGTCCGCCGGTACAGAGGTTGGGACAGGGAAGCCCCATAAAGGACAGCCTTGCGCCGTCCGTCCCGCCTCGTATTGGCACCACATGCGGCTCAATCCCCAATTCCCCCATAACTTCCAGGACATCTTCCACCAAATGCATGTGCTGTCCTATGATTTCCTTCATATTATAGTAAGAATCCTTCATATCCACCGCAAACGTTCCCTCACCGTATTTCCAGTTTAAGAACTCCGCCGCTTTTTGGAAATGTTCCTTTTTCTGCTCAAACTTCATCCGGTCATGGTCACGGATGATGTAATCCATCTCCGTCCGCTCCACATCCCCCTTGATGGCATCCAAATGGTAAAAACCTTCATAACCGCATGTATACATGGGATTTTCCGTCACCGGAAGCAGGGAATGGAACTCCTGTGCCAACAGGATGGCATTCACCATTTTCCCCTTCGCTTCCCCGGGATGGACACTGCGTCCGTTTACCGTTACTTTCGCGCCCGCCGCATTGAAATTCTCATACTCCAGGCTCCCCAGCCGGTCCCCGTCCACGGTATAGGCGTAATCCGCACCAAACCGCTCCACATCGAAATAATCGGCACCGGCGCCGATTTCCTCATCCGGCGTAAAACCGATGCGAATCTTCCCATGGGGAATCTCCGGATGGCTTAAGAGGTATTCCGCCATTTCCATGATTTCCGCCACGCCCGCCTTGTCATCTGCGCCCAAAAGCGTGGTCCCGTCCGTCACAACCAGGCTTTTTCCCGCATAAGATGCAAGCTCGGGAAAATCGCAGACCTTCATCACGATATTTTTTTCCTGATTTAATAAAATATCCCCGCCGTCGTACTGCTCCACAATCCGGGGTTTTACCCCTTTGCCCGTTACTGCAGGCGACGTATCCATATGGGCAATAAATCCCACTACCGGAGCCTGCTCCCATCCCACGGATGCCGGAACCGATGCATAGAGGTAACAATGCTCTTTATCATACACCAGTTCCTGGGCGCCCATCTCCCCAAGCTGCCCGTAAAGCAGCTTTGCCAGTTCCTGCTGCGACGGGGTGGAAGGGGTCGTACCGCTTTCCGCCGAGGATTGTGTATCCATCTTCACATATTGCAAAAATTTATCCATTACTTTCATCGCCAAATCACCACCGTTACTGTTTTGCATGGGACTTTAAAGTATCTGCCAGCTCTTTGATATTCCTCAATATTTTCACGCATTCTTCCATCTTATCCACCGCATCGGAAGCCGTTTTCACGCTCTCCCCGGAAGCCGCCGCCACTTCCTCGCTGGTAGCGGAAAGATGGGAAATACTGTTGGAAATCACGCCCGTCGCCCGTAAAATATCCGCAACCGTTTTATCGGTATGGCGGATGCTGTTTGTCAGCTCCGATACCTCGCGGTCAATGCTCTCAAATTTTTGTTTCGACGTTTCTATCATCTCCGTCTGGCGGTTAATATATTCCACGGAATTGTCCAAACTGTCGGAAGCGCTTTTCGCATCGCCGATTAACTCCGCAATAATGCCCGTAATCCGGTTCGTTGCCTCCTTGGTCTGTTCGGAAAGCTGGCGGATTTCCTCGGCAACCACCGCGAATCCCCTTCCCGCTTCCCCTGCCCTCGCCGCCTCAATGGACGCATTGAGCGCCAAAAGGTTCGTCTGAGAGGAAATGCTTAAAATATCGCCCGTAATATTCTCCACTTCATCCACGCGGGCGGTCAGGCGCGCCGTAGCTTCCACGGTCTGCCTGCTCGCCGCTTCCACGCCCTCTGCCTGTTCTTTCAGTTCGCGCACCAGTTCCGCACCTTCCGCCACGTTATGGGACGTATTCTTCGCCGCTTCCTCCACCTCGGAAATATCTTTCTCCACTTCATCGGAACTTTCCTGGATGGAAGCGCACATCTGCGCCTGGTCCTGGATTGCCTGTGCGGTACTCTCCGTGCTGTCCGCAATATTGCTCATGGCAAAATTATTGGTTTCGATACATTCCCTAAGTTGCTTTAACATCTCGCTGGCAGTGATAAAATTGCTGCTGATTTCATCCGCAGTCGCCACCATCTGTTTCGCAGCCGTCTCCTGTTCCGCCGCTGCATGGCGGATGCTTGACATGCTTTCCTCGTTAAACTCCTGTACCGTCTTCATAACCACAAAAGCCGCCGCACAAATCAGGATAGACATGACCCACCGTATCATGGCATACCCCACGTTCATCGTTCCCCCGGAAATATCCCGTACCGTCCGTATGGCATTCGCAACCAAAATCACCGAAGATCCAGCCAGGGCAAAACGTTTATTCAGATACATAATCGCCGCAATCAATATGGGAAACGCATACACATAAGTCAGTTCTTCGGAACTCATACTCATCAGCACCAAATAGGCAAGCGCCCCCGATCCGGTCAGTATACTCCCGCACGGTCTCGTTCCCCTGCAAAACACAAAACCCACGATACATATGACAAGCAGCATGGAGAAAACAACCAGTTGTATGTAAGTCCCCGCCGACGCCGTATGCAGTATGATGGCATACAGCATGGAAAATACCATATACAGCACCGTGGCGCCCACCAATGCCAATACCCTCTTGTCACTTCTCAAATATTGTTCCCTTGTCATGATTCCCGCCTCCCAAAAATGCTTGTTTCTTTATACTTAAATATAGCACATTCCGCCCTTAAATAAAAGCATAAATTGTCAGTAAACAGTATTCCGCGTAACAGTTCAGCCTGAAATGTTATGTTGACGGGCGGACGCACGGGAGGGAGTTTTTTGCGGGGCGGCGGCAGGGGGATTGCCTGTCCCGGTTTTCCGTGCACTTTTTCCGGCGGGTTTTTCTAAACAGAATGGGATAGGTTT
>ERZ808054.659-NODE-659-length-28155-cov-4.430444_pt1 | contig 28155 bp, 27 predicted proteins | sample MGYA00380201_ERZ808054 | MGnify/ENA primary metagenome ERZ808054 (study PRJEB31490, sample SAMN06133419) | mouse gut metagenome | isolation source: Z5_2 | host: mice | place: China: Chengdu | collected 2015-05 ...
ATCATTCATCCCGTATCCCTCTCATTTCTCGACCCCGCCTTTCCTACCTGTTCGCTATTGAGTTTCCGAGACCACTCTTTCTTTAAAACTTGTAGTCTTTAAAACTGTAGTCAGTATAGCAAAATGGAGAAATGCCAGCCATCGATTTTGCTTACATTTCTGCATTAATAACTTACATTATAGTAAGCTTAATCTGATACTTCAAACTTGCTTATTTATATCCTACTGTGAAAAAGCAAAACTCTATGTTAAAATTGATATACAAATAAAGAAAGGATACGGTACTATTTATGAATCTGATCATTAAACCATTAACGGAATCCAACCTCGCAGATTTCTTTGATTTTTTTGATAATCGGGCATTTTCAGACGGCTCGCCATATGCGCCGTGTTACTGTAACTGTTTTCACCTGACCCCCGATGAGATCAGCATTGGAATCAGTGACCGGGCGACTGCTTTAGGCGGCAGCTATGAAGGGCTAAGGCTGGCACTCCGGGAATCCGCAGAAAAATTAATCCGTGATGGAATTTTGCATGGTTATTTAGCCTATGAAAACAATCTGGCAATCGGATGGTGCAATGCAAACGACCGGCAGAACTATATCCGCACAGGATCATTTAATCCTGGAAAACATCAAGAAGAAGATTATTACATATCCCCCGGAGAAAAAGGAAAGATTAAGTCTCTCGTTTGTTTTGAGATTGCACCGGATTATCGTGGAAAAGGTATTGCAAAAGCTCTGCTGCAACAAGTTTGCAAAGATGCCAAGGCAGAAAGCTTTGAAATGGTAGAGGTTTACCCACAAGCCACCGAAGCCTACTCTCTCTTAGATTTCACTGGTCCAATAAAACTATACCAAAATGCTGGTTTTGAAGAAGTAAATCGGCATGGAAAAACTATCATTATGAGAAAAAAACTATAAATGGATGTTACAATCCTCCATAAATTTAAAGAGAGAGTAATAACACCACCGTGTTACATACCCTCTCCTTGTGGCTAATTTTAGTGTTGTCTGCCAACGGCATCCGCCAGCTTCGCCTTTGCATACAGATTATAGGGCTGTTCCTCTGACAGCCTGCGGTAAACCTGCTCCGCTTCCTGCTTCTTCCCCTGCTGTTCCAGAAGAAGCGCCTTTGCTATGGCAAGGCGCATGCAGGAACCCTGATTGCACAAACGGCATCTGGGACTTTGCTCCATGGCTTTCAATGCCTCCTGCGCTGCTTCGTTTCCTTTCCCATAAAGAGCAAGGATAAACTCTGTGAACATCACATATCTTTCCTTATAGAAGAATTCCTCATTGGCGATCAGCCCCCCGGCTTCTTCATTCTTTGGACAGTTTCCGCTAAACTGCTTTACCACCGCGTTCAGGTCACGGATTGCCCCTTCCATTCTTTTGGATTCTCCGTTTCCTTCCGCAGACTTTTTCGCGTCTCCCTTTCTGTTTCCTCCAAACACCTTCCCCAAAAAAGAAGTGAACGCATTGCCATTTCCGCTCTTTTCCGGCTCCTCAAAATGAAGCTCCTTTACGACTATTTTTTCTTCCTGAAAGGTAAGGAAAAAGACCCGGTTCAAAACCGTGTCCAGCTTTTCCTTTTTCCGTCCAAAGGAATCGCCAAAATTATAAAGCGCCCGCTCTATACTCTGCACCGCATCCTTCTTTTTCCCTTTCAGAAGGAAATCCCATGCCGCCATATGGTGGCATTTGCTGATATTGCCAACTGCATTAGAATAAAGCTTCAGCTTTTTCATACTCTCATGAGCCTGGTCTGGCATCCCGGCATACAAATATGCCCGGTAATATAAAAACTCTTTCTGCTCCTTCTCACACCGGAAATCCCTGATCACCTTTTCCGCAAGCCCGATCTGACCTGACCGCGCATAATCAGCCGACAAATCCCTGACCGTTCCCTCGCTCTTATTGAACTCATCATAAATACAGCGATAAATTTCTGCGGCAAGCTTATAATCACCCAAAAGCTCATAGGTGTGGCTCAGATTTCCATAGTGGACTGCGGTAGGCTCTTCCTTTCCTTCCCGGTACATGTAATAGATTGCCCGCTTGAAATAAGGCAGCGCTTTCTCGTATTCCCCTGCATACTTATATAAGCAGCCGATATTATTGCAGGCAAAGGCATCCGCCGGATCCCTCTCTAAAATCTTTCTGAAATCCTTCATGGCCGCCTCGCTTTCCTTAGCCGCCATGCTGAAAAGCCCGCGTTTGTTTAAAATAAAATTACAGGGATACATCCGCAGGTACTCTGTGATCAGCGGATACCCATTCTGATAAAATCTCAGCTTTCCTGTCTCCGCCACCTTACTGTAAAAGTGGACGTCAAAATCACTTAATTTATCATTGATGGGATAATTTTCAGGCACCTCTTCCCCATGGTAAATGGATCTGTCCAGATATATGCTTTCCACTTTATTTTCCGCTGCCTGTTTTAGCACTTCCTCCAGCTCTTCCTTATGTTTGGTATCATAATATACCTTCGCCATCTCCTCATAGGGATAAGCATAATCCGGGAAACACGCAATGCACTGCTTTCCACTGCTGATCACCCCGCCGGCATCCCACAGCTTTGCATAGGCTTTCAGCATCAGCACATAGGCATAAGTGACCTGATACCGTTCCAGCAGGACATTCGCCATGTCAAGGCATTTCTGGTATTCGCCCATCTCCAGATAAACCTGCGCAATCTCAATCAGAAAATTTGGATCCTGCTCTAACAGGCTTTTCCGGTTCTCATATTCCTGCGCTGCTTCCTTAAAATACTTCGGATAGGCTCTGCCCATATTGTGGTATGCCGATATTTTCAGTTTCACAGCAAGGCTCTGCTTATCCTGGTCTGCATCATCGATCAAAGGCTCCCATAAGCTGATCACGCCAACCGCATCTTCGCTTTCTGCTTCCCCTAAACATACTTTGGCTAAGAGTTCCAGATATTCTGTCTGCTTTTCCGCCGGTATCTGTTTTTCAATGGTTTTCAGCAACTTTAATGCAGCAAAATAACGCTCCTCATGATAATAACACCTTGCCATTTCCATTGCTGCGGAAAAATCCCCATCCTCTTCCCACTTTCTTTGAAATTCAGGCATCAGATGCGTATGGATTTTTTTTAACAGTTCCATCAGCTCCTGGTCATAATGGAAATGAGGTATCAGCATGATACAGTTCCTTGCCGCTTCATACGCTTCTTTTTCATAGTAGTAAAAAGACAGCCTGAAATTTGCCGTAGCATTTTCATCATCCTGCTCTTTGATCTTTAAATAACAGCCGGCCGACTCTTCATGCTTTTCCTTTTCCCAGTAATAGTCCGCCAGATGATTTAAAACCACCATGTTCTGGGGATATTTCTCTATCAGAGCCTCCAGCCGTTTTCCTGCTTCTTCTCCACGTCCAGTGTTCCTCTCTGCAAGCGTTCTGACGATTTCCATATACGGATGATAGATCCCGGTTGCTTCTCCTTCTTCAATACACTTCTCTGCTTTTTCATAGTCCTGCTCATTTAAAGCATTCAGCCCATCCCGGTAGCTTTTCAAAAACTGATCATAATCTGCCTCGTCCTCCCCTTCAAACAGGGTATAATCAAAAGCATCCTGCTCCATGCACCTTTGCACCAGATACTTGACAAAATCTGCCGGAAACTCTTCCTTCAATCTGGCAGTGTCCCCACAGATATCCAGTTTTTTGTCAAATAACTGCCAGATCTCTTTCGGAAACTGAAAATGGTTCATAAGAAAAATAAGGAGCTTTTTTCTGCACTCTTCATTTTCCTCAAGGGAAAGAAAAATTTCTTCATCAAACAGCTTTTTCCATTCTTCCACATCACAGCGCAGACTAAGACGCCCATACAGTGATGCCGCTTTGGCAGCCCAAAGCCCGGAAGGAGAGTCGTCCTGCTCCTCTTCTTTCTCCTCCGTATTCTCTTTACAAAAAGCCAGGGCACGCTCATAAGCCTCGCGCAGCCGCATAAAGCCTTCCTGATCATCCTCCGGATTGGTCACAACCAACAGGCTGCGGTAAGCATTTCGGATCAATGTCTCATCTTTTTCAGGCGCAATACCAAGTACCTCAAAAGCTTCTTCTGTCTTCATATAAGCAGTCCCCCTTGCGATAAATTTCTGTCTTTATTTTATCGCTTCACAGCCCGTCTGTCACCCTTTTCTTGAAATTCTTCCATCCCTCCGGGTATCCTGCCGCCCATTCCCCGGTCCATGGATCCCATGTCTGAAAGGTTGATCCCTGACGCATCTATCAGCGCATCCTTATCCCTGCTTTGACCTTCCGTTGTGGCTGGTATGGTTCCTGCTAGCTGTCCGCTTACGCTTTGTGCCCTGAGCAGACAAAATTCACTTAATGCATCAATTCCTTTTTCAAACTCCTCATAAGTACAGAATTTCGTGGGATCCTTCTCCACATAAGGGGCAATCAGCTCCTTCGTCTCCGAGATCAGCTTCTCAAAATAGCCGTTGTTAAAATAGCTGTCAATGAATTCTGCAAAATACTGATGATACATTTCCGTGTATGCTTCATCATTAAAAATCCACGCAATCATGGGTCTGGAATTTATATCATCCCCCGACACCGGCGAATCAACAGGAAAATTGACCATGCCGGTCGACCCTTCCTGCGAATGAAAGCCGCCAAACGCAAGATTATAATCCCAGGGGATCATGGACAGTTTCCCATCCTTCTCATACAAATAGTAATTATGGATCAGCGAACCTGTATAGCTGTCAAAATTGCAGACAAAATTGTGCACCACAAAATATCGGATCACAGCCTCCACATCAACCACTTCCTCAATTTTCTCCCCAGCGGAAAGCTCTTTCAGGGAAGCGATCAAGCGGTCCTTATCTCCATTTGAAATTTCTGTTTTGGCATTGTCGAAAATATTTTTGTAACTGTCATATTCATCATCCGTATAAAGCAGCGCCACATCGTCACTGCCCATTTGGGGCATACCGCTGCCCTTGACAAAGCCGCCTTCCCGGTTTTCCGGTTTTTCCCGCTCTCCGAAATTCCCTTCCGGCGGCTCTGGGAAACTTCCTTCACCGAAGCTTCCTTCCGGCGGCTCTGGCATGCTTCCTTCCCCGAAATCACCCTCCTGCATTTCTCCTCCAGGAAATTTCTCCATATCCTCCATCTCAAACCGCCCGCCGTTTCCACGACCGCCGCCCATATCCATGCTGTCGGGTTTGTAAAGATTTCCGTAATCATTTCCATAATTGCGGGAAAGAAAGCTTTCCTCCACTCCTTCCACTGCCAGATAAAGTCCCCAGTCCTCACCGTTTACCGTGAGATAAACATAACTGCAAAGAGGAGCCGCAACACCAAAATCCCCCATCATCTGATACGTGAGATAGTCCTTCATATAGGTATTATCCTGAATGATATTGTTCAGGCTGACCTTGTCTAAGCCGTGATAGGTCTTTCCGGTTTCATAACAGTCAAATTCAATTTTGAAGCTGTAACGGTCGTTGCCATAAGCCGCCACCGAACTCAGGGAGGTATTCCCCTTTGCCCGGATGCCCACATTCTTGTATGCTTCATTGTCAATTACCACTGCGCAAGCGGCATACTCTTCATCCTCACAAGTTGAAATGAACTCATTCCAGTCATCCATCACAATGTCTATCGTATGTACTTTTCCGGTATCAAACAATCTGGATGCATATCCTGCCTGCGCCATGACCGGTACTACGCCCAGCTTTTCCCCATTGATCAGGGCTGCTGTCAGGAGCAATACCAGAATCATTACCGCACAGCATATCTGGTCGATCCGTTTATGCGTTGACATCCTGTGTCCTCCTATCCCATGTATTCACCGTTATAGCTGACCAGCACTGCGCTGTTTATCCCTTCCAGATCTGCCAGTTCATTGACAAAATCTGTATTGTCTGCCTTCATGCGGATTTCCAGATTGAGCTCTACTGCCCCTTTTTGTGCGGTCTTGCTTTTTACCACACACCGCTGTACCTTATCCTTCAGGAACGCAACTGCTCTTTGCTCGCTTTCATGCCCCATGCAGCTTATCACTACAATATAAGGATTTAAATGGGGCTTCCGGTTGACAAATACCAGAAGCATGATCCCTATTGCCAGACTGCCTGCCACCGCAAGGGGAATCAGCCCTGCCGCCAGCACAATTCCCACTGCAATGGACCAGAATAAAAACGCAATATCCAAAGGCTCTTTGATCGCCGTCCGGAAACGCACAATGGACAGGGCGCCCACCATGCCCAGGGACAATACCACGTTGGATGTAACTGCAAGAATCACCACTGTAGTGATCATGGTAAGCGCAACCAGCGTTACGCCAAAGCTGGATGAGTACATCACACCGGAAAATGTCCTTTTATAAACCAAAAAGATAAACATCCCCAGACCAAATGCCAGAATAAGCGCCAAAGCCATGTCAAAGGCGCTGATGCTGTTCACATTTTCCAAAAAACCTGATTTAAAAATATCCCTGAAAGTCATTTTGATTCTCCTTTTTTCTTTAAACTATTTCGTTACGGTTCCTTACCCATAGATCCTGCATGCGGCATACTTGGAATAAGCTCCTGCCATTCGTCCTGATAATTGCAGCGCATGGCGTATAACATCCGGCAAAAATGCATCCCATTTCACCTCCATGATTATGACCGCATCTCCCGCCGGTACCGTCACGCTATCCGGGTTCAGGAAATCTGTACTGCTCATTCCGGTCCTGATATCATGATCCAGAGTCACCCTCACATTTCCCGGTCCATACACAAAAGGCTCCCTTATGTAATCCACAACCGTTTTCGCCGCAAGCCCCTGGGATTTCATCTTGCTGTAAAGCTCCGTGACCAGTCCATGAGATGACGATGCCATAAAACCGCAGTCTCCTTCCAGGATCGCCTGTACCTCTTCCTTGGTAAGCGAGGCACTTTCTTTACAGGTAAGATTGTTGACTTTTTGCTTCTTTTCCAGATGGATCAGGGATAAATCCCCATTGTAATAGCGGATGCGGAATTTCTCCCGCCCGTTCACCCCATCCAGCTTTTCCCGCAGCGCTTTGTCAGAAAGATTGTCAAAATACAGACTCCGGATCTGATACCTTCCATCCTCTGCATAAGGATCCGGTTTCATCACTTCCTGCAGACGCTGCCGGATCACCATCGCATCTAAAGCATTGATCTCATGCTTTAATTCGTGCCGGAAATTCATTGCAGCTTTCCTCCTTTTTCCAAAATATGACTGTGTTAGTATATGGGAAAATTTTGTTCAGAAAATGATAGATCTGTGAACATTTTGTGATAGACATTTTGGCTGGATTCCCTTATTTCATGTCGGGCGATCGCCCTATAAAAATAAATGTACAACCTGTTCTTGGTGAGCAAGCTCCCACGCACAGATTGTACATTTATTTTTGCATGACTAAACTGTTACAAACAAATTAATTGACAGCATTATTTAACGCAATGCCCCTTCTTGCCGCCGAAAGCATCTTCTCCATTTCGGTCTGTGCGTCAATCTTCTTGTTTTCTTTAGACTCGGTGCCGGTATCTTTGGTATCCTTGCCATCACCAGCTCTTTTCGCCTCTGCCTTATCGCACTCCTTCATAAGGGTTTCCTCGCTCTGGGCTTCAAGCAAGGTTTTCATCTGATAGACTGCCTTTTTAATCTTTTTTTCCTCTTCCTGTCTCATCTTTGCCTTACCTGACTGCTGCTGCATAAAATCTTTAACATTTCCTATTTGCATGACTGATCTCCTTTTTCCACTTTCTGCCTTTGTTCCCTTAATTGTTCAAGGGCAGCTTTGATCTTTTCCTTGAAATCCTTTTCGGATTCGTCAAGGCTTTCAAGCATCCGCTTCCATTGCTTCTCCGTGTATGCCTGTGCGCCAATCTGAATGACCGGCTCCGTTTCTCCTTTTTTAACTTTCTCCAGAATCTCGCTCTTTCTGTTACTGATCATCTGCATGATCTCCTCCGTGGATAAGAGCTTGTTCTCCGGCAGGATCTCCTTTCTCTGCACACCGTCTTCTCCAGCCTCCTTATCAGACTGGTCCGATGCCGCCGAGAGGGTATCCCCAAAGCCGCCGGAAGCTGATTTCGCCTTGCCCGGATCCGTCTTTTCCCAATAAGACTGCCGGGCATGAACTCCCTTTATAGACATAAACTACTCCTCCAAGTCATTTTTGCAAGCTTCTCTGTCATTCAAAGCTTTGCCTCTCCGCTTTCCTGAACAGGTCCAAGCGGTCTGCCGTTATCCCGTTACACAGTTACCCATACCTTCCTTTTTTGGAAATATTCATACCCATGCTCCTCCTTTCCTTTCTATCTTATCTGAAAGATGTTAAAACAGCACATACTGATTTCCGGGACTTATTCCCCCTTAAATTGCATATACTGTCTTTTCACCTCCGGATATCTGGCTTTGGGAACGGACAACTCCTTCCCATTACTCAAATAAAGCACATAACTGGTAATTTTTTCAATATACCGCATATTAACGAGAAAGCTCTGATGGATCCGTACAAAATCCATTCCTTTCAGTTCCTCCTCAATCTCGTCCAGCTTTCTGTAAATGCTGTATGTCTGGTCTCCAACATAAAAAATGTTCTTATGCCTGTCCGTCTCAATATAGATGATCTCATCTGCTTTGATACTTTTCCATCCCCCTACAAAGGGGAACTGAAGAATCCGGTCCATTTCGCTCTTATCTCCACCTTCAAATATGTGATATCAGGGAAACGTACAACAACCCATGGATATCATGTAAGTTATATCGGTTCATTTTTCTCGTTTCATTTGCGAAGTTGCACCAAAAGACTAAAATAAGGTATAAGATTTCCCCTGCGCACAAAAAAGCGCCGCTTTCCAGCGACGCTTTTTTTGCTTATACTACTTGTGTCCGCAGCCCCCTGCGCAGTTCTTGCAGTCACAACCGCACTGCAGGGATTTTCCGCTTTTTTTGTCACATATCATTTTTCTGATTACCAATCCGACTATGCAGATCAGAACCACTGCCGTAACGATTGTTCCCATAACAGCCTCCTTACCCGGCTTCGCCTGAATTGTTACTATTCACGGCCTGAAGGCCGCTCATAGTAACGATTCGGGGCGATATTTTGAATTTTGCTACGCAAAAATCGCCCCTCACACCTGAATCATATTCTCACGGAATGCGCAGCTAGTGCGCATTCCTAACCGTGAATAGTAACCCTGAATTTTCTTATGCTTCATGATACGCAGGAATTATTTGGCGCGTGCCATCTTTTTTATAGAAATTTTCAAAGTATTGCTTTCCTTATAAGGTCTGAACAGAAGATAAATAAATCCAATCACCAGAAGGATTGCCAGCGCTGTTCCGATTCCAAATGCCCCTGCACCGATCCATGTGCTGATCTGGAAAACGCACAGGGAAACCGCATAAGCAAGCAATGTCTGATATCCGATTGCAAACCAAAACCACTTTGCATTGTTCATCTCTCTCTTGATCGCGCCCATCGCTGCAAAACAGGGTGCGCACAAAAGGTTAAATACAAGGAAGGAATATGCTGCCGCTGCGCTCATGCTGCCAGCAAGTGCACCCCAGATTTCTTCTCCTTCTTCTGCCACCTCTGCAAAACCAAACAAAATGCCAAAAGTCCCTACCACATTTTCCTTGGCGATCAGACCGGTAATTGCTGCCACTGCCATCTTCCAGTCTCCCCATCCAAGGGGGATAAACAACGGTGCAAAAATACCACCCAGTTTAGCCAGAATACTGCTGTCAAGCTGTTCTGCTTCCAGCATTCCAAAGGAGCCGTCTGCCCAGCCAAAGCTCATTAAGAACCAGAGAACGATCGTTGAAAGTAGAATGATCGTTCCAGCCTTTTTGATAAAGGACCATCCTCTTTCCCACATGCTTCGAAGCACGTTTCCAACGGTAGGCATATGGTATGCCGGAAGCTCCATAACGAAAGGAGCCGGATCGCCTGCAAACATTTTCGTCTTCTTCAAAATGATGCTGGAGCATACGATTGCCGCAAATCCAACAAACCATGCACTCCATGCCACCCATGCTGCCCCGTCAAACAAAGCGCCTGCGATCAGCCCGATGATCGGAAGCTTTGCCCCGCAAGGGATAAAGGTCGTAGTCATGATCGTCATTTTACGGTCCCTGTCATTTTCAATGGTCCTTGATGCCATAACTCCCGGAACGCCACACCCTGTACCGATCAGAATCGGGATAAAGGATTTGCCTGAAAGTCCAAACTTCCTGAAAATACGGTCCATGATGAATGCGACTCTTGCCATATACCCGCATGCTTCCAAAAAAGCAAGGAAGATAAAAAGCACCAGCATCTGGGGGACAAATCCCAGCACTGCTCCCACACCAGCCACAATGCCGTCAAGGATCAGGGACTGCAGCCAGTCTGCACAACCGATTGCGTTTAATCCGCTTTCTACCAGCACCGGGATTCCCGGGATTTCCAACCCGAACAAGCTCCATCCTTCACCAAACACACCGTCATTTGCCCAGTCTGTTGCCCATGTTCCTACGGTAGTCACGGAAATAAAATATACAATAAACATTATTACCGCAAAAATAGGAAGTGCAAGCCACCTGTTGGTCACTATTTTATCAATCTTATCGGAAACCGTCAATTTCCCTTTGCTGCTTTTCTTATAACAGTCGTCTATAATGGAAGAAATATACACATATCTCTCATTTGTAATGATGCTTTCCGTATCATCGTCCATTTCTTTTTCAATGCTGTCAATCTCTGCCGATACATCCGGTACAAATGACATCTGTTCGGCAATCTTGTCATCACGTTCTAAAAGCTTGATCGCAAAAAAGCGTTTCTGCTCATCCGGGATTCCGCCGCCCAGCTTATCTTCAATTTTTTCCAATATATTTTCTACTTTGACTGCAAACTTATGTACCGGAGGCGCCGTTTTCTTTTCATTTGCCAGTGCCACAGCCTTTTCCGCTGCCTTCGTGATCCCGGTTCCCTTCAAAGCTGAGATCTCAACCACCTGACAGCCCAGCTTTTCGGAAAGCTTTGCAGTATTGATCTTATCACCACTCTTGGCAACCACGTCCATCATGTTGATCGCCATTATTACAGGAATGCCAAGTTCCATCAGTTGTGTTGACAGATAAAGGTTTCTTTCAATATTGGTACCGTCCACAATATTGATAATTGCATCCGGTCTTTCTGTGATCAGATAGTTTCTCGCCACCACTTCCTCCAAAGTATATGGGGAAAGGGAATAGATTCCGGGAAGATCCATGATCACAACATCTTTATATCCTTTTAATTTTCCTTCTTTCTTTTCCACCGTAACACCAGACCAGTTCCCTACAAACTGATTTGAGCCTGTAAGCGCATTAAACAACGTTGTCTTACCACAGTTCGGATTACCTGCAAGTGCAATTTTAACAGACATTTCCACATCTCTCCTCTTACTTTTATTAGTTATCGCTAACTTATCTTCAAAAAAATATTACTCCACAAGGATCATTTCTGCATCTGCCTTCCGCAAAGAAAGCTCATATCCCCGCACAGTAACTTCAACCGGATCTCCAAGGGGCGCAACCTTCCTTACAAATACTTCTACGCCTTTGGTAATCCCCATGTCCATAATTCTCCGCTTTACCGGTCCCTCACCAGTAAGCCTGCTGACTTTGGCGGTCTGACCGCAGGGAACCTCTCTCAATGTTTTCATTGCTGTACATTCACTCCTTTCTGTTAACTTACCAGAATTTTATTTGCCATATCCCTTCCAATGGCAACCCTCGCATCCTTGATATTTACGATCAGGCTGCCGCTTGCCTGGGATATTACAGTCACCATGCTGCCAGTTACAAAGCCCAGATTTTCCAAAAACTTTCTGGTCTCTTCCTTTCCTCCAACCTTATTGATCGTTGTAGGTTCTCCTTCCTTTACTAATGATAGTGGCATATCCATACCTTCTTTCTTTTGGCATCTCCCTGCCGGTCCGTCCGGTATCCGACAGGGCTCTAGGATTTTGATGATCATTCTTCTTACCATGGTTAGCTTATACTATCTTTCATTAGTTGTCAATACTGTTTATGAAAATTTTTTTACACACTAAATACCCCTGCCTGTTCTCCTTTTGCCTCCAAAATCACGCTGTCCTCTTTTATTATTTCATGCATGACTTTCATTTCCAGTTCCCGCCTTCTGCGAAAATGGGATATCACATCCTCCAATCCCGCGTAATCATGAGCTTTCCCATAAGGGGAATCCTTCAGATAATTTAACATTAGCGGATACCACATTTCATTTCCATTTTCATCGCTGCGCTCCTTCTTAATATGAAGGAGATTTTCACGGATCTGCGTTGAATCCAGATAAATCAATCGAAATCCCTTTTCCTTTAAAATTCCATATGCTTCCTCATAAAAGGCTAAAATTTCATCCTCGCCCATCTCATAGAACAGCATCATGGATTCAATGGAATTCTGGAAAAAAGAGCACTCAAAAAGATGATTTTTCCCGGAAAACCGATGGTACCGCTTCATGATCACATCATGGAATATCTGAAAATCAACCCTGCCATTGTAAATTTCATGTTCCTCCATCTCCTGGTAAAAGGCTCTGTCCTCCGCCAAAATCTGCGTGTATGCCACTATATAATGTTCCTCTTCTACTTTAGTCTTACTCAGAATTTCCTTTTCAAGCCTGGAATACTTATGTAACATTTTCTCCCACTCGGCTTTCGTCAGATAACTGCACCACGCCAGTTCAACCGGTGACAGATCCCCTTCCCGGTAAGCAGAGTATTCAGGATGTTCCTTTGATAACCTGTTCAGCAATGTACTCTTCCCTGTTCCCGGCACACCTTCAATAAAATAGTTCATTCCCATATTTTTCTCCTAAAAACTTATATCAAAAATACTCATCTGTCCGTTTTTCCATGACTTTTGCTCCGCGTCCTTTATGATGTCATCATCCTTAAATCCGCCAATCAAAAATGGTGAATTCACATCATGGGCTTTTCTGTTTTCAGCCACCGTCCGCCTGTCATAGTTGGCATAACAGTACAGACAGCCATGTCCACAAGTATTATAAGCCCCGATATCCGCTCCCAGCAGACAATTACATTCTGCCCTTGCCATTTTCTTTTTCGGTACGTCCAGTCTGCTGCCGATTGCTGCCTCAAGCACTTCCTTTGACAGACAGCCATCGGCATCCACATTTTCCCGGACAAGGCGGCTGTTTTCACAGCATAAATGAATCTGAAGCTGATTCTCACCGGCAATTTCCCCAAAAGCATCTATCAAATATTCCTGCTCTTTTTCGGCGACCTTCCGCACCCCCGGAAAATTCTTTTTAGTCTTTTCATACAGATCTACAAAACTTACCACACACTGCCCGGTAAAGCCCTTCAGTGCCTTTGCCATCCGTCCAAAGCTACGGATATGGTCATCTGCCGAATATCTTTCCGTGATAAAAACAGGGTCATACCGCCAGCTCATCCTGCCACTTCCAACAAATCCTGCCAACTTCTGAAAGGATATCAGGACCTGCTCCTTCTCTGGCACAAAAGGCTCAATTTCCTTTCCATAAGGCGTGATCGTCACAAACCAAAAGGTATCAAATCCGGATAACCTGTCTATCCGATCAAGCATGGGGGCTGGGTTTTTGGTGCAAAACACCATAGCATCGATCACATCCGGTCTGAGAAGATATCTCGTCACCTGCGACGGATAATAAGGATTGCGGACCAGCACATAGCCTTCCTTTATCCGGTTATAAAACCAGTCACTGTAATAGGCTGGTATATCTGTTCTGCTTCCGGTATTCAGTATCATTTTATCTCACATTCTCCTGTTCCTATCATACTGCATGTTGCCAGCGTAAACCATAATTATTTCTTTATTTTTTTTATTCTCGCTTTGTGGTATAATTTTACAGGTAAAGTGATTAAACTATTTTTAGTATGATGGAGGTTATTATGCATAGAAATGAATCTGCCGAAGACTATCTGGAAACTATTTTGATCCTCAGCAAATGCCGCCCCGTGGTGCGCTCCGTGGATATTGCCGAGGAAATGGGCTTTAAAAAGCCCAGTGTCAGCGTTGCTATGAAAAATCTCCGTGAAAAGAACCATATCACCGTTACCAAAGAAGGGTTCATTTACCTCACTCCCTCCGGTAAAGAAATTGCCGAAATGATCTATGAACGCCACGAACTGCTTACCAAATGGCTGGTACATCTGGGTGTCGATGAAAAGATTGCCGCTGCGGATGCGTGCCGGATCGAACACGACATTAGCAAAGAAAGCTTTGAAGCGATCAAGGGGCACATTAAAACCCATTTATAATCTGGAGAACTGTATGTCCAACGAAATGATTCAAATTTTACCGGAAAATAATTTTGATACTTACATGGAACAGAATGTCATCCCTTTTCTCTCTGCTATTTCTGAATCCGGGTATCTGCCCATTGACAGTGTCCGCGGAGATGCCGGACGGTTGTATTATGAGGCTTACTGCCCTGAAAATGCCCACGGTGCCATTGTGATCAGCCATGGTTTTTGTGAGACTGTCGAAAAATACAAAGAAGTTATCTACTATTTCACCAAAATGGGGTTTCAGGTCTATCTTGCCGACCAGCGTGGACACGGCAGATCCCTTCGGGATACCAGCCATCCAAATATGGTGCATATCAAGCGCTTTGAGGATTATGCCGAAACACTGCACCAGTTTATTACTTCTATCGTCAAACCTAAAGCCGGTTCCCTTCCTCTGTACCTCTATGCCCATTCCATGGGCGGAGGCATTGGTGCGTTCTATCTGGAAACTTATCCTGACACCTTCCAAAAAGCAATCCTGACTTCCCCTATGCTGGGAATTTCCATGGGACCTGTACCTGCTTTTCTGGCAAAAGCGCTCGGTTATACCATGGTCAGGCTTGGCAGGTCAGAATGCTACGCCCCCGGACAGCATGCCTTTATCCCCGGAGAAAAATGGGAAGAAAGCGGCTCTTCCTGCGAAGAACGTTTCCGCTATTATCAGTGCAAAAAGGAATCCACTCCCCTTTTTCAAAACAGCGGTTCCAGTTATGGCTGGGCATACCAGTCCTTATGCGCCTGCAGCCAGATCGTACAAAAAAGGAACTGCGCAAAGATCACAGTTCCCATTTTAGTATTCCAGTCCAAAAATGATACCTTCGTGAAAGCCTCTGCCATCAAACGCTTTGTCCAAAATACACCTTCCGCAAGGCTTGTTCCTGTTAGCGGCTGCCGCCACGAAATTTATAACAGCCACCGGGAAGTTTTGACTCCGTATTATCAGGAGATATTTCATTTCTTAGGTTAAATTTGCCTCCAAGACTCTCCGCATATTTCAGTATCCTTTCATACTGTTGTTCTTTGCACTTTATATAATCTATTATTTCTTTCTCTATTTTTTGCTTTAAACGCAACATATCACAAATACTACGTTCAATGTCATAGATATTATAGCACCCAAATTCTGTATCCCTCTTTATCATCCCTATACTAAAATTATTAACAGAAAAATAGTGTCGTTTTATCAAAAAATTCATTTTCAATAAACTGCGGTCATTGCGCTCTGTAGCAATAGATAAATACTGTGGTTCCTCAGTACTTCCTCCCTGATAATAAACCGCACTGTCCATGCAAATAACTGCTCTCGGATCACTAAGGCATACTTCAATGCACTTATAATCTTCTGGCTTCTCACATTTTCCTGCTGCAAGCCAATAATATCCATGGCATACTTTTTCCAGATATCCTTCTTCTGTCAAAACCGCTATCTGGCGATTCGAAAAGCCTTCCTCCATAAATTCTTTTGCTCGCACATATCCTCTATACTTTTTATAAACATTCTCTAATTTTAGATATGTATTACTTCTCATAGCTTCTCCTGAATTATATATTTTTTCAATTTTCTATTGACATTTTTCCCTATATCAAATATTATAAAAAGTAAGAAATGGGTTTGTAACCGTACAGCTATTGCTCAAGCGGGGTGCTCGTTTCTTTTTTTATATTCACTAGTATAACGTTCGCCAATTAACTGGACTTTTTAATTGGTAGTGTATCTACAATTACTTCCTCTGATACATTGATATCATTGAGGTTGTATTTCCAGTGAAATACCACTGGCTCTGCATTGATCTCATCAAAATACAGATAGATGCGATCCGCCAGCTCCGCTTTAGATTTGACACGTATTCCCCGGAGCATCTGTTTTGTCATTTTGCTAAAGAAACCTTCAACCATGTTTAACCAGGAGCCGTGCTTTGGAGTGAATACAAACTCGAATCTCCCCGGCACTGCAGCTAGATACTTCCTCGTCTCTTCGGAAGTGTGGACTTTGAGGTTGTCAAGTACGATACGGATTTTCTCCCCCTTTGGATATTTGTTGTCAAGTATCTTTAGAAATTCAATATAATCCTTGCTGTTGTGGGTTTCGCTAACCAGTGGGATGGCTTCTCCTGTCTGCAAGTCAATTCCTGCCAGCAATGATAGTGTCCCAAGACGCTTATACTCATAGTCCCTGTTGATTGTGCCATGGTGTTCATCAGGAAGGAGGTCTTCTGATGTTGTTGCAATAGCCTGTATGCCCGGTTTCTCATCATAGGAAAGCACATGGACAATTTCTTTGTCTTCCTCCCATGGAAGGAGATGGCCATCTTCATCGAACTGAATCGAAAGTTGCTTGTACACTAACAAAACATTATGCATCTTACTGTCAAAATCTGGATCCCGGTTCTCACAGTAATACCTGATCCGAAAAGGCTTTATTTCGGCTTCGTCTAAAATGCTGTGAACCGTGCTTTTGTGAATGGTTGAAAGCCTTGTATAACCGGCTGCTTCTGCATTCTTATTGATATGGGAAGTCAGCCTGGCATAGGTCCAGGTCTCTGCTGCATAACCAAAATCAATTGGTTTCTGACAGGCAACATTGATGATCCATGCTTTTTCATCATCCGTGATTTCGGCATTGCGCCCACGGCCTGGGGCATCAAACAAAGCGTTTTCCAAACCGCCTTCTTCATATTTTTTCAAGCAGAGCATGACACTTTTGCGGTTGACTCCGACTTTGTCGGCGATGTCGTCAATAGAGTAGCCATCTGCTTTCAAAAGCAGGATGCGGGAACGGTTTACCGTTTGAGCCTGAATAGTACGGGCACGAGTTTGTGTTTCGAGGTATTCGCGGTCTTCTACGGTAAGATTGATAACACTTGATTTTCTTCCCATAAGTACAATGCCTCCATCAGTTGATATATACATTATACCATGGAGCAGATATATAGTCCAGTTATTTAAAAATCATTATACTAGATCATATAAATATAACTCTCCATCTGCCGCACATCTTATCAAAATCTCTACATAAAACACATTATATCTTTCTAATTTATCGCATTCCCCATATACAGGTAAGGCAAATCTGGTATCATATCGATACCAGCCATATTTTGCATTCTCTCTATGCTTTTCTGCCATATTCTCAGTAAAACGCTTATTCGTAGCAATTTCTATCAGCTCAGGAAGCCCTTGCACCGCATTGGCTTTCGCCTTGGCCAAAGCACCTTTTAGCCTGGCAGTATCATTAGAGCCACAATATTCATCTGGTAAATCTTTCCCAATATAAATGCAAGCTTTTTCATCCATTATCTGATAAATATCTCCAATATACTGCTTTAAATATTTCTCGACTTCTTCCCATCTTATCTTTCGTTTCCCTTTAAAACGTATATCATGTATCATGACAATTTTATGTTTCTCCAAATCAGACCCTATACTTATATTCCTATTCATTTCTTCTCCGTATTGCATTTTTCATTACACATATAATAGCATTTTTTATTACACACGTCAATTCCTTTTATTTTCCCATCACACAAAATAATAATGCCAGTAAAATAGAATTTTGTTTCTAAAACTCTATCTTACTGGCATTGTTTTATTTCAGGATATTTCTATCCAATCACGCTCACATCATTTCATCTTCATGCGATATCCCACACAGACCTGCACCTGATCCTGGCAGCATCACCGGCTTCAATCTCCACGGTACGCTCGCCGGCTTCCATATCAAAGAAATTATCAGACAGCCACAAATCTCCGTCCTCGCCGATAATCTCCACATTCTTTGCATAAGCATCCGCTTTCACGGTGATCTGGTCACCTTCCCGCTTCCACTCCAGATGAGGGTTTTCAAACAGATAATGCTTAGGCGGTGTAAACAGGCAGGTATTCCGGGAAACTGTCTTTCCGTTCACCTCAAAGCTGTATTCCAGATGGATCTCCCTCTCCTTGTACCCGGCAAAATCCATCTTATCAAGCCACGCTCCTGAAAGGGCAGGTATGACCACCTGCCTGCTGCCCTCTAAGATCACACTGCTGTCCGGTCTGCGGAGCGCCCACTTTACCGTGCCATGCACTTCATCCATAGTCTCATTTGCCACATGAAGCCTTGCGGACAGCTCAATCGGTCTTGGCTGTGCAATGCAATGAGGTCTTTCGCTCAGTTCCCCAATCTCCTCACAGGAGATCATCACCGGAGCAAACATTCGCTTTTCGGCATAATGGAGCGCCTTATAACGTCCATAATAATCAATGCTTGCCCAGGAAGCAACCGGCCAGATATCATTTAACTGCCATACCACTGTCCCCATACATCTTCCCCTGTGCCGCCTGAAATGCTCCACCCCGTAACGGATGGCATCCGCCTGAAGAAGCTGGGAGGCAAACAGCAGATGGTCAAAATCTTTGGGATAAAGGTAAGTAGCAGAAAGATAATTTAAAATCTTTCCGTTGGCTGCCATATTTCTCTGGTGCATCTCCATCACCCTTGAGAAAATGTTCCGGTCCCCTTCCTCCGTAAAGCTTTCCACACTCTTAAGGCAGGGAAAGGACTGGAACCCGAATTCGGACAGATAGCGGAACCTGAATTTCCGGTACTCTGTAAAAGGCTTATTTCCATGCCATACATCCCAGTAATGCACATCGCCTCTGTTTTCATCCCATGGGTTGTCGTAATTCCCGCCCGACGAAGGGGAAGAGGGCCAGTAAAAGGCTGCCGGATCTTCCCTCTTAATAATATTGGGGATAATATATTCATACAGTTTGATATAGTCATATTTCTGCTTTGGCGTGGTCTTCCAGATTCCGTCAAGCACCTAAGTCATCGGGATAATAACCGCCGCCCCAGACACGGATACAATTATGGTTCGCCCATACCGCATCCTCCAAAAGCTTTCTGGTACGCTGGGGCGTCACTCTTCCAAGCAGATTATCCTCCGGGATATAATCCGCACCCATGGCAAAGATCTTCACCCCGTTGACCTCATGGGCAAAGCAGTTTCCCCATTCATCTTTTTCCGTGTTGACAGTCATTGTCCGTAATCCGATCCTGCGCTGCCAGAGATCCAGCAGCGTTCCGTCCTCATCTAAAAGTTGGATCTTCACCTGATAAAGGGGCTGCTCCCCATAGCCGTTGGGCCACCACAGCCTGGGATCTTCAATCAAAATCCGGTAATCCTGTTCTTCCGGTTCGCATCCCGGCTGATCCTGAACAATGTATTCCTTTCCTTCCGGCGACGTCACCGTGATCCTGATATGCCCTTCCTGCTCTGCCTCCCAAAATCCTGTGCCGCCTTGTTCTCCAAAGGTTTCCAATGTAATATCAAAATCAAGAAGCACTTTTCCATTCTCATGCTCTTGTGTTATGTAAACCGAATCAAACCTGCTCTTTTCAATGCCCAGCAAAGAAACATCCCTGAAGATCCCTGCATCAGGAAGCCTTGGTCCCCAGTCCCATCCAAACATACAGTGCGCCTTGCGAAGATGGGGAAACCCTTCCATCGCATCCGGCGTACCGCCTGTATAGACCTTTTTATTTTCTTCTTCAATATATTTCGTGGGGGAATGGAGCACTACCTTAAGCTGGTTTTCCCCATCATGCAGACTGTCCGAAGAAAGCAGCTCATACTCCCATATCCGGTGCATGTTATAGGCACAGCCCAAAAACTCCCCATTCAGATAAATATCTGCAAGGGTATCGATTCCCTCAAACCGGAGCAATAGCGCATCAAAGGAGCGCATCTCCTTTGTCATCTGAAAATTTCTGGTATAAGAAAAATCATAATCCATAAGGGGCAGTACTTTTAACTCATTATCCCGGTAATAAGGGTCAGGGATCAGCTCATGCTCCAGCATTGCTTCATACACGCTTCCCGGCACTTTGGCGTCAATCCCCTCCGCCGGTATCACTTCCGCATCACGCCCTGACATGTTAAGCTTCCAAGTTCCGTTTAAGTCGATTTTAAGCATGGTTTTAACCTTTCTTTATCAAATTTCCCCCAGTATAGCATACAAAATATTAAATGAATATAAAAAATCATTAAGAAAATTGTAATTAGCAGTTTACCTATGTTATACTGGTTAATAACAAAGTACAAAAGGAGTCTGTCTATGAAGTTTAAGCCAAAACAAATTGCAGCAATTCTCTGCATCGCGCTACTGGTTCTTTTATATGTTGCAACCCTGGTCGTGTCATTACTTGACTTTCCCGGTTCCGAAAATCTTTTCGTGGCATGCCTGATCGCTACGATAGGTCTGCCCATTCTCCTGTGGATCTATATCTGGCTGTTTGGAAAAGTGACCGGAAAGCACACCATCACCGATTCCCCGAATCCTGACCAGCCTGAAAAATCTGACAAGAACTCTTAATGCTGCTTTTTCATCACTCAGTCAGCCAGAAGCTTGTCCAGCTCTTCCCTGGTCCGTTCCAGCGTGTGAAAGATGATCCCTTTCATACCTTCCTTTTGCGCTGCTAAAACATTTTTCTCTGTGTCATCAATAAAAACACATTCTTCCGCCTTAAGCCCATACCTTTCACAAAGCAGCCTGTATATTTCCGGGTTGGGCTTGATCATCCGATCCTGATAGGATAAGATCCCGCCATTCATTTCAGGAAGGAAATCCAAGGCTTTATCGCATTCCACATGGGCTTTATGGGCAAAATTAGAAATGTAATAAACCCCATACCCTCTTTCCTTTAATTCCTTCAGCCAGGGGATCGCATAATCATAACGTTTGATCATACCTGTGATATCCTCAAACACCTGGCGGATCTCTTTTTCAATGGAAGGGTCATTTTGGATAAAGCCCTCCAAAAGCTGTTCATCACTTAACTTTCCCCGGTCCATCTCGTTCCAGAAATCACTGCGCACCGTGGCATTTGCCAGCTTTTCATATACTTCGTCTGTAAAACCAAAGCTTCGGTAAAATTCTTTCCATGTGAATCCTGCAAGCACATTTCCAATATCAAAAACAACATTCTTAACCATATCAAATCTCCTAAATATTTTTTAAGAACTCCTGGGCAGCCTTTGACAAGAACGCCCTTTCCTCCGTTACCACGCAAATCTGCCTTTTGGGAATGATCTTATTAAAACGCAGCTCAAACAATCTGCCATCCTCCAAATATTCACTGGCAAAATCCCGCACAACACATCCTACCCCCAGGCTCCGCAAGGCAAACTGCACGATCATGTCACTGGTGGCAAGCTCAAATTCCGGACGGAGCGTTACCTGATTTTGCTTTAAGAATTCATCCATATATCTCCCGGTACTGGTCGCGCCTTCCAGAAAAATAATTGGCAGCCCTTCCAGCTCCTGAAGATCCAGCATACGGTTCTTATACTGGATAAACTTCCTTCCAGCTACAAACACATCCTCAATCTCCCGTACCTCTCTTACCCGAATCCCCAGACGCTGGTCGAAGGGTGTACTGACCACCCCGAAATCAATTTTTCCATCACGGAGCAGGTCTAATGCTCTGGGCGTGGGCGCATTGGTAACTGTCACCTTGATCCCCGGATATTGCTCATGAAATTTCTCAAGATGCGGAAGCAGATAATATTTCAGCGTCATATCGCTGGCTCCGATCTTAAGCTCCCCGCTGTCCAGCCGCAGCATGGAAGAGATCATCTTTTCCCCCAGCAGGATCTTTTCATAGCCCTCCTTCACATACTCGTAAAGAACCTGCCCTTCCTTGGTAAGCCGGATTCCTCTGGAAGCCCGCACAAACAGCTTGGTGCCCAAAGCTTCCTCAAGCTGCTTCAATGCCTGACTTACTGCGGGCTGGGAAACAGAAAGCTCTGCCGCAGCCGCTGTAAGGTTTTCACATCTGGCAACATAATAAAATACCTTATAATATTCCAGATTCTCTGTCATGCCATCTCCCATCTTTAAATATCCTGCTCTTAAATAGAAGCAATATCGATCAACGTAAACCTGTCATCGGCATTCTCCAGACTTGTTACCAGCGCTCTTGCCGTATCCATGGCTGTGATACAGTTTACCCCTGTCTCAATGGCAGTTCTTCTGATCAGGAACCCGTCCCTTGACTTATCTCTGCCCTGCGTAGGGGTATCAATGACCAGATCGATCCTGTGCCCTAAGATCAGGTCCATCACCGTAGGGGACTCCTGGGAGATCTTGTTCACCTTCCTTGCCTTCACGCCAGCCTCATTTAATGCCGCCGCCGTGCTTCTGGTAGCATAAATCTTATACCCCAGCTTTTCAAATCTCCTGCCAATCTCTACCGCCTCTCCCTTATCTGCATCCTTGACTGTCATGATCATCTGCTTATGCCTGGGCAGATCCACGCCTGCCCCCAAAAATGCTTTATACAAAGCCTCATTAAAGGTTTTGGCAATCCCCAGACATTCCCCGGTGGACTTCATCTCCGGTCCTAAACTGATCTCCGCCCCGCGGATCTTTTCAAAGGAAAATACCGGCATCTTGATTGCGAAATAATCTGCCTCAGGCTGCAAGCCTGGCTGATAGCCCAGCTCCCGGATCGTCTTTCCGATGATCACTTCCGTGGCAAGGTCTACAATGGGAATCCCTGTCACCTTACTGATGTAGGGAACTGTTCTGGAAGATCTGGGGTTCACCTCGATCACATAGACCTCTTCCTCGATGGCAATAAACTGGATATTGATCAGCCCTTTTACATGCAATGCCTTTGCCAGCCTTCTGGTATACTCTGCAATCTTTTCTTTCACTGTATCCGTAATGGTGGGCGCAGGATAAACGGAAATACTGTCGCCGGAATGAACGCCAGTGCGCTCAATATGCTCCATAATTCCGGGAATCAAAATATCCGTTCCGTCACAGACTGCATCCACCTCGATTTCCTTTCCCTGAAGGTACTTATCCACTAAAATAGGGTGATCCTGGGCGATCCGGTTGATGATGTTCATAAACTCTTCAATTTCTTCATCGGAAATGGCAATCTGCATTCCCTGTCCGCCAAGCACATAGGAGGGGCGCACCAGCACCGGATATCCCAGCCTGTTCGCCACTGCCTTTGCTTCCTCGGCGGTATAGACCGTGCCGCCTGCCGCCCTTGGGATCTGGGTCTGCTCCAGAATCTTGTCAAACAATTCTCTGTCCTCGGCTGCATCCACGTCTTCCGCTTTTGTTCCCAAAATGGGAACTCCCATCTTCATCAGACTTTCCGTCAGCTTGATGGCGGTCTGTCCGCCGAACTGCACCACCGCCCCGTCCGGCTTTTCAATATTGACAATGCTCTCCACATCCTCCGGCGTGAGCGGCTCAAAGTACAGCTTGTCCGCAATATCAAAGTCCGTGCTTACGGTTTCCGGGTTATTATTAATGATGATGGTCTCATAGCCTGCCTTGGAAAAAGCCCAGGTTGCATGGACGGAACAATAGTCAAACTCAATCCCCTGCCCGATCCGGATGGGTCCTGACCCAAGCACCAGCACTTTCTTAGGCGGATTAGTCTCCACCGCTTCATTTTCGCTTCCATACACCGAATAATAATAGGGCGTACTGGCTTCAAATTCCGCCGCACAGGTATCTACCATCTTGTAGGCTGCCACAATTCCGTTATCATAACGCATTTTTTTGATATCCGCCTCTGGAATACCGGTCAGACGGCTGATCACATTGTCGGGAAATTCTATGCGCTTTGCTTCCTTTAATAAGTCTGCCGTAAGGGGTCCTTCTTTAAGCGCCTGCTCCATCTCCACCAAAATGGCAATCTTGTCAATAAACCAATGGTCGATCATGGTGATCTCATGGATCGTGTCATAATCTATGCCCTTGCGAAGCGCTTCCGCGATCACATAAATCCTCTGGTCGTCCACAACTTTCAGCCGTTCCTTTAATTCCTCCGCTGAAAGCCCGCTAAAATCATAGCTGAGCAAACAGTCCACATGCTGCTCCAGGGAGCGGATCGCTTTCATCAGCGCACCCTCGAAATTGTTGCAGATGCTCATCACCTCGCCGGTTGCTTTCATCTGGGTAGTGAGTGTCCTTTTTGCCGTAATGAATTTATCGAAGGGAAGGCGGGGCAGCTTCACCACACAGTAATCCAGCGCAGGCTCAAAGCTGGCATAGGTCTTTCCGGTGATTGCATTTTTGATCTCATCCAGCGTATAACCCAGCGCGATCTTCGCCGCAACCTTGGCAATGGGATAGCCGGTCGCCTTGCTTGCCAACGCGGAAGAACGGCTGACACGGGGATTCACCTCGATCACACAGTACTCAAAGCTGGCAGGATGCAGGGCAAACTGCACATTACAGCCTCCGGTGATCTGCAGCTCATTAATGATGTTAAGGGCAGCCGAACGGAGCATCTGGTATTCTTTATCCCCCAGTGTCTGGGAAGGGGCTACTACGATGCTGTCTCCCGTATGGACGCCTACCGGGTCGATGTTTTCCATATTACATACGGTAATGCAGTTGCCCGCACCGTCCCGCATCACTTCATACTCGATTTCCTTCCATCCGGCAATACAGCGCTCCACCAAAACCTGCCCCACCCGGGACAAACGAAGCCCATTTTCCAGAATGCTTTCCAGTTCCATTTGATCATGGGCAATTCCGCCGCCGCTTCCCCCCAGGGTATAAGCCGGGCGGAGCACCACCGGATATCCGATGGTGTTGGTAAACGCCACGCCGTCCTCCACACTTTCTACCACCTGGGAAGCCGCGCAGGGTTCCCCGATCTTTTCCATAGTATCCTTAAACTCCTGCCGGTCCTCCGCTTTCTTGATGGTAGATGCCGTGGTTCCAAGGAGCCTCACATTGTGGGAACGCAAAAATCCCGATTCTTCCAGCTCCATGCCAAGATTAAGCCCTGCCTGTCCGCCCAGGGTAGGCAGAATACTGTCCGGCCGTTCTTTCTCAATGATCTGCTCTAATACCTTAGCCGTAAGCGGCTCAATATAAACCTTGTCCGCGATATTCCTGTCCGTCATGATGGTTGCCGGATTGGAGTTCACCAAAATGACCTCAACGCCTTCCTCTTTTAAAGACCGGCATGCCTGAGTGCCTGCATAATCAAACTCCGCTGCCTGTCCGATCACAATCGGACCGGAACCGATCACCATAACCCTTTTTACATTTGGATTCTTAGGCATTTTCCCTCACCTCCATCATCTTGATAAACCGGTCAAACAAATAGCCCGAATCCTGCGGTCCGGGGCATGCCTCCGGATGATACTGCACCGTGAAAATACTTTTTCCCACGTAGGAAAGCCCCTCGTTGGTTCCGTCGTTGACATTGATAAATGCCGGAACCGCCACCTTCGGGTCAAGCTTGTCCATGTCTACCACATAGCCGTGGTTTTGGGAGGATATATACACCCTTCCGGTCTCCAAATCCTTCACCGGATGATTGCCGCCCCGATGACCGTATTTCATTTTATAAGTGTCTGCCCCGGTGGCAAGGGCCATAAGCTGGTGTCCCAGACAGATTGCAAAAATCGGAATATCCGTTTCATAGAGCCTTCGGATCTCTTTTATCATGCTTTTGCACTCCTTCGGGTCTCCGGGACCGTTGCTCAGCATGATACCGTCCGGCTGACCGGCTATGATCTCCTCCGCGCTGGTAAGCGCAGGATACACCGTCACATCACACCCTCTTTTTGCAAGCGACCTTGCAATATTGTCCTTGCTTCCAAAATCTAAAAGCGCAACCCGCTTTCCAATAGGATTTCCAGAATTTTTTATCTCATATTTATGGGAACAGGTTACCTTTTCCACCACCTTCCCAGTGGTGTACGCTCTAAGCTTTGGAAGAATTTCATTCAGATCATAAGATTCATCAGATGTGATCATACCGTTCATCGTGCCCTTCTCTCGAAGGATTTTCGTCAGTGCCCTCGTATCAATACCTGCAATACCGGGAATCCCCTGCTCATCCAAAAATTCCTGGATCGTAATATCCTTACGGAAATTACTTGCCATGCGGGACAGCTCCCTCACGATCAGACCATCCGGCCACGCTTTCCCCGCCTCCATGTCTTTTCTGCACACGCCATAATTGCCGATCAGCGGATACGTCATGCACACTGCCTGCCCGGCATAAGAAGGATCCGTAAGCACTTCCAGATAACCTGCCATGGAAGTGTTAAAAACAATTTCACTGATGATCTCCTTATCGGCACCGATATGTATTCCTTCAAAAACAGTGCCGTCTTCCAGAATTAAAAAAGCTTTCATCTGCCCTGTGCCTCCCTTTTTGTACTTTCCTGCATAATTGACTAATTATAACACAGGAGAAATGCAGCTTCAATAAAAAGTTTTCCGCCCCTGCAGTCTCCCTTAATAAAATATTAACCTTTTTCGAAAAAAAATTACAGTTTCCACCGTTATATCTGGTATAATAGAAATGCATTTTATATCAGACAAGGAGAGAATTTACCATGAGTGAGAAAATACTTGTAGTTGATGATGAAAAGGAGATCACAGATCTGATTTCCCTGTATCTCCGAAATGAAAATTACACCGTACAGTCTTTTTATGATTCGCTGCGTGCCTATGAAGCGGTCCAGGAAGAGGAATTTGACCTTGCCATCCTGGATGTAATGATGCCCCAGATGGATGGTTTCCGGCTTTGCCAGAAGATCCGGGAGCAGTACAATTATCCGATCATCATGCTCACGGCCAAGGAAGAAGAAATTGACAAGATCACCGGTCTTACATTAGGCGCAGATGATTATATGACCAAGCCTTTCCGCCCTCTGGAACTGCTTGCCAGAGTAAAAGCACAGCTCCGCCGTTACAAAAAATACAACACGCAGACGCCTTCCGAGGATTCCCATATCATCACCCACGGCGGTTTAATGCTCAACAGCCTTACCCACGAATGTACCCTGGATGATGCGCCCCTTTCCCTGACTCCTACTGAATTTACCATTCTTTATGCTTTATGCCAGAAAAAGGGACAAGTGATCAGTGCGGAGGAACTGTTCCATGCTGTCTGGGGTGATGAATATTTCAGCAAAAGCAACAACACCATCACCGTACATATCAGGCATATCCGTGAAAAGATGAACGATTCCTTTGAAGATCCTAAATATATTAAGACAGTCTGGGGGTGCGGATACAAAATTGAAAATTAAGGACAAGACAAAATTTGTCATTTATCTGGTGATCTTCCTTCTGCTTGCCCTGGCTGCAGGCTTCGGGATCTTCTATCTGTTTGACGTAGTCTTTAACGGCTCTGTGCTGGACTGGCTGGCGAAAAACTATTTCTACACGGAAACCCAGTTTAATTACCAGACCAATGAAATCAGCTACCTTTACCGCCCCAACTGGCCAAAGCTGAAAGGGCTTTTACTGACGTTGTTTTTTATACTGCTGATCATTTATGTGCTGTCCATTTATCTGGCAGCCCATTACCATGGCAGAAAAATGGCGCAAAAGTCTATTTCCAAAACCAGCAGTATGCTTTACACCTATATGCATCATGACCTGGATTCCGCCGATGTTTTTCCGCCTGCCTATGCGGAGGTTGCTACCCAGATCGTCCAGATCAAATCAACCATGCAGCGGCATGAACAGGCGATCAAATATGAGACTGACCGGAAAAATGACCTGATCACCTATCTGGCGCATGACCTGAAAACGCCCCTCACGTCTGTGATCGGGTATTTGGACCTTCTGGAAGAAGCCAGCGATATGCCTAAGGAACAGCAGGCAAAATATATCCATATCACACTGGAAAAAGCACTGCGGCTGGAAAAACTGATCAATGAATTTTTTGAGATCACCCGCTATAATCTGCAGCAGATCGTGCTGGACAAGGAACCACTTGACCTTTCTTTTATGCTGATGCAGCTAACGGACGA
>ERZ808054.660-NODE-660-length-28092-cov-8.433803_pt1 | contig 28092 bp, 21 predicted proteins | sample MGYA00380201_ERZ808054 | MGnify/ENA primary metagenome ERZ808054 (study PRJEB31490, sample SAMN06133419) | mouse gut metagenome | isolation source: Z5_2 | host: mice | place: China: Chengdu | collected 2015-05 ...
TATGCGCCTGATTTTTGAGCGGCACTCTCGAAGAAAAATCCTGCGCACTATTAAAAAGTTATTCCTTAACAGTTCCTAAATGAAAAAACCACATAAACTACATGTTCCATATTTCAAAAAACTATGTTATACTTAAAAAAACTATATCCAAAAAGAAAAGAGGAATGAATATGTTTACTGAACAGAAATTAGAACAGCACTATGCATCGATCCCATCGGACGCACTTCACATCATTCGTGACGAATATAAATGGGCTCTTGAAGAATGCGGCGTACATAATGAAGAACAGCTCAAATACATAGAGAAAGCGCTCAGTCTGAGGGGGGAAAGCCTGTCCGTGCGTCTCAACCGCAAAATCCTGTTTCTATGCAAATGTGGACAGAGCCGCATCGTGACCACAAATGTCTCCGATGACCAGATCAAAATGTTTATCTTTGATCAGTACAAAGTCGTGTGCCCGAAATGCAGGACCGCCAATATGTACACCTGGAAATATATGGAATAAAATGCGGTCCCAAAGCCGTATGATATCAAATCCAAAACGGGCGTATATGAATCTATATCCAGTGATTCATATACGCCCCTTGTGATTCTAATAGACTCCGCACTCAAAAAGTATCTGCCTCTGGAAGATAAAACGGCAGTGGAAACCAGCCGGCGGGAGTTTGAAGCCCTGCCGTAAGCCAGCAAGGTGTCGTCAACATCCTGACAAGCGCCAATGCATCAAACACGATATCGGCTGGCCGCTCTGTGTGCAATGCGCAGATTTCATCCTTTGTCACAGACAACAGATAGTTCTCTGACCTGCACGTCCCATCCTCTTGGACGCCAATGACGTACTCTCCTTCAGCCAGCGCATGATACTGTTGTTTCCATTTTAGCAAAAACGTGAACACTGCCTCATAGTCAAGAATCTTGATTTGATGAGACATTACCGCACTGCAAGTATCACACATTTTTTCAAACTGCGCGCACTTTTCTGTCTCGTCAGCGCCAACCTTCACACCAATCTGCATCAAGTCAAATCCTATCATCAAATCATGCATCACTCTTGGCAATTCGTTTGGCTTCTCAAGCTCCAGTTCCAGCACGGTTCTCTCATCTTCTGAGAGATTGACGTACCCAACAGGCGCATCATCCCTCAATATAACATAGGCTGCCGCATTATAACTTTGCAGGCACAGCCAGAATGCTTCTCTCGTCCGCGCTGTCACCGCCCTGCGCTCATACAATCCGTACAAAAAATCTATATATGGACTTTGCTTATCAAGCACCTCGAAGGAATATACAGGAGACGCCATATATTCTGCGCTGTAGAGCGCTGCACAGCAGTGCCGGATATTGTTCCGCTCAATCTGATATCTGTATCCTATGCCTGCACGCTCGTATCCAAAATACTGATATCTGTGCCGATCACCATCCAGTATCATAAGCGCACATCCCCGGCGCACTGCATCCTCCTCCACACGCTTCATGAGCTCAATCATGTATCCTTTTCCCCTGCTTGCAGGGTGTACAGACACCGTTCCCACATAGACTGCTGTGATTTTGCTGTCAATCCCACTGCTCAGCTTCATCTCAATCGGATAACTGTCAATCAATGCACGAATCCTGCCATCCTCCCGTATCATATGGTGCATCAAAACATCCCACCGTTCGGGAGAATAGGCTTTGGGCAAAAGAGCGCCAAAATCCGTTCCACCATAGCCCATGCTGAATACCATATTCGCAAAGTCCAGAAGTTCCTCCATCTCCTTTGCATTGCTCTCATTATATACGGCACAGCCATATTCCCATTCTGCCTGTCTCATAACCCTATCCTTACTGAGTTGCCTACTCTGTGTCAGCCTTCTTCACAACCTTTGGCTTCGCGACCGCCTTTGGCTTCGCAGCTGCCGCCTTGAGCTGTTTCTCCTCCTCCGGTTCCTGCGCTGCCTTCACCGCAGCCGCTCTAAGCTGTTTGACCTCCGGCTCCTGTACTGCCTTCACCGCAGCCGCTCTAAGCTGTTTGACCTCCGGTTCCTGTGCTGCTGGCTTCGCAGCTGCCTTTTGCTGTTTCTCCTCCGGTTCCTGCACCGCAGCTGCCTTTTGCTGTTTCTCCTCCTCTGGCTCCTGTATCTCCTCTGACTCCTGAACCTCCTCTGGCTCCTGAACCTCCTCAGTCACTGGAAAAATATCTCCCAGATTAATGTCTGCGTAGCAAAGTGAACAATGTCCGTTGATCGCAGCGCCATTATTGACCTGAATCGTCTTTGCCTTGATATCGCTGTCCATGATGGCCTTCTCACCGACAGTGATATTGTCGCGCACGTCGATCTTGCCCTGAATCGCGCCGTCAATCACAAGATTTTCTGCCTTGATATCGCCAAGGATCACCGTATTTTCACGCACTGTCGCTCCCTGTATACACTCAATCTGACCCTTGATAAAGGAATCTTTTGCATAGAAATCGTTCGCTTTAATATTTCCCGTGATATTACCTGATACATCTACACGGCTGTCCGAATGGATGTCTCCGTTTACCACCCCATACATCTCAAGTCTGCCTTCAATCGTAATATTACCATTTATGACAGTTCCCTTAGGAATAATTGCTGTCTCAATGCTGTTTACTTCTCCTAAATTATCCATTATAATACCCCTTCCCAGAATGTTATCATTAATCGTATATAGTATATTAAATCCTATTTAGCCTCAAAAATCAATAGCATTTCAAATTATTCTAACTGTACACATAAAAAATGTGAAAATTGTATATTTCTAAAATGTCACTTTGCGCTATACTATCAAAAGAACAAAACAATGAGGAGGAGCATTATGAACCAGAAAAATACAGCCGCCTACAAAATCGCCCTGACGGGTCTGATTGCGGCATTATCCTATGTTGTCTTTACATTCCTGCAAATTAAGATCTTAATCCCCGGCACGTCAGATGCCACGAGCATCCATCTCGGCAACGCTGTATGCGTGCTCGGCGCACTCCTGCTGGGCGGCCCCCTAGGCGGTATCGGCGGCGCGATTGGCATGACGATCGGCGACCTGCTCGATCCGGTATACATTTTGTCAGCGCCCAAAACCTTTCTGTTAAAATTATGTATCGGTCTGGTCACTGGCGCTGTTGCGCACAACCTCGGCAGATTATCTGGCTGTCAGAATGCCAAAACAGCATTTCGGTGGTCCCTGACTGCCGCTGTATGCGGTCTGGGCTTCAACATGATCTTTGACCCAGTATTCAGCTATTTTTATAAGCTCATCATCCTCGGAAAACCGATTGCCGAGCTGACACTGCTGCCAAACATCACAACAACCTCCATCAATGCAGTCACATCCACGATCGTGTCTGTCGCAGTGTACAATGCCCTTCGTCCTGCGCTCAAGAAAGCCGGGATGCTTCCCGCCATCGGCAAGCCTTCCGCAAACCGCCCATCAGCTCACAAGAAGAGCGCTGCCTGACAGCAGCGCTCTTGATTATTCTAATGTAAATACCTCCATATTTCGGGTCAGTCCCTTGGATGTATCTATAATGCGATCCACCTCTGCGCTGCACTCAGAGACAATCTGTCCTAACTCCTGCATGGACGCTGATGTTTCCTGTGTGCTCGCAGCATTTTCCTCCGCTATGGATGCCAGATTTTGCACCGCATTGAGCACATCTGATTTGAGATCATTGAGCTTATCAATCTCACCTCTGATATTGTCCACGGCTCCACTGACTTCACCAATCTCATAATTCAGACTGTTGAATACAGTCTTTGTCTTATCCAGCTCATCGCCCTGTTTGTCCATCGCCTCTGTAGCACTTTTCATCGTATCCACCGTTGTGTTGGAATTGGTGATCAGCATGGCGATAATACCTGTAATGCGGCTTGCAGACTCCGCTGACTGTTCTGCGAGTTTCCTTATCTCATCCGCCACAACTGAAAAGCCCTTGCCGTGCTCCCCTGCGCGCGCTGCCTCGATACTGGCATTGAGTGAGAGCAAGCTTGTCTGATCCGCTATGTCCGTGATGACATCCGCCGCTGTCTGAATATCCTGCGCTGACTGGTTTGTCATATTCATCTGCTCATAGACCACATCAAAGGCATCCTTTGTCTCATTGCTGATCCGAATCAGTTCGATGAGGGTATCATCCACACTTCTATTGTACTCGCGCATCTTGTCCGTATTGCCCACAAGACGCTCTACATTCTGCGCTGTCGTCTCAACGGCATCGCCCATATACTGAATCTTGTTGCCCACATCTGCGGTATCCTGTGCCTGCTGTGTAGAGCCTGATGCCATCTCCTCCACAGCCGTGTCCACATTGGAGATATTGCCAGCCATTTTCCCAAAAGAACCTGAAAACCCACTTGATATTTCATCGAGATTTCCTGCTGCCCTCTTGATATCCACAACAATCTCTGTCAGGCTTCCCACCAGCTTCTCAACACTGTGCGCGATATCCCCGATCTCATCTCTCCTGCGCAAAAGTTTTGCTGGAACCTTTACATTGAGCTGCCCGTCCGCAAGGCTGTTGAGCTTGTCGATCACAAGCTGAATCGCTCTGATGATCACCTTAACAGAACATATCGTCGAAATGACGCCAAACGCAAAAATAACAATCAAAATAATCAGATTTTTCATAAAGTTTGCGACATAGATGGAATTGATCGTGCTCTTTTCCAGCCCGACAAAGGTCATACCGATAATCTCGTCCGCATTGTGCTGGTACAATGGGCAGTACATCGCATAGTAGGTCTTGCCAGCGATCTCTACATGATCAGAGTAATAATCCTGTCCTTGGTTCACTACCTGCTCATAGATTTCTGGCAGTGCTTCTGTCCCGATCATGCGGTTTCCCTCCTCATCGACTAAACTGGTCGCGACGCGGGTATTCCCATAAAATACAGTCACTTGAAGGTCTACTTCATGGCTGAAGTCATCAAAAAACTTTGTGTTGTCACTGATATTGCGTTTCCCTTTATAGAATTTGTTATTGGTATACATATAACTGCCCTGTGCAATATTTCCAATCGCTGTCTCAAAGGCATACTGTGCTGTGGACAGCTCGTGCTGCACCATGGATTCTATAATCGAGCTACAGGAGGACCCCAGCCCCACAATCGCAAATCCAAACATCAGTATCAGCGGAACGGCTGTCACAAGCACGAGACGCAGCGTTAGTTTTAATCCTCTTCTCTCCATAACGTTTCTACCTTCCTTTTCTCTGAAATGTACGCCCAAATTCTTTTGTGTCCGAGTCAACTCACCGCGTACATCCAACTGTCTGTATGATTCAGCTTCATTGGTATATAAATATATGCTACCATAATCTGTTATTTTTTACAAGAATTTAAATTGAGGATATCACAAAATTGTCTATTATAGATAACACGAGTACACGCAGACACCCGTTAGTCGAACTAACGGGTGTCTCAGGCTGTCAAAAATCACTTATTGACGCTTATAAGTTCTCAATAAATTCCTCTGATTTCACATAATCAACCAGACTGTCATACAGGCACGCTGCCTCTGGATACTCATCCTTCAGTGCAATCAGATCCGCGTGACAGACCAACATCTTCCCGCTCCCATGCCGTCTCTCATAAATCAATCCTAAATTATGATTCCGCTCAAAATTATCCATCACACGGACAATAGGGTTAATGTTCCTTGTCTCACTGGTTGCGTCCAATATCATTGGTTCGGAATGTTTGACGATCTGATACCACTGGGGTGTTGTATAACTTTGACATGCAAAACCGTTCAGTGCTGGATGCGCATTATTTATAAGTAATCCCATCGTTCCTACAGGAACAGGTTTTCCTACGCGCTGCGATATGCCACGAAACATCGGATAACACCAAAAATCCGTACAATACTCCCCCCTTATCGTACTTCCGGGAAGCATACTTTTTTGCCTGACAAATAACAAAACAGGTTTTCCATTTTTACTCGTCTCAAAAGCCGTTTTAATATCATTTGTGATACATATTTCGTTGTTCAGCACAGCCAATACTTTTTCTTCGTACACAAACATGTCATACTCATTAACAATATCATCCGCATTTCCGCCGATTAATGAAAACCGTAAAGTATACTCCGCATTATCGTTACAGTTAGGCACTTCCAGCAACACTGTTCCAAGTATAAAGAGTCCCCTGCCCGATATCCTTCTCAATTCCAAATCATAAGTCTGGCTCTCAATTCTGGCGCTATCCTGTCTTTTGGGAATCCATTCCACTTTAAGCTTCATGTCTGTAAGCGTTTTCGGGCGATAGTATCGAAGCGAGATCCTGCTGCTGATACAGCTGCCGCCTTTAACCACGAAACTATCAAGTGCGGGCAGAAGCACTGCATCTGAACAGAACTGTCTCCATTTTTCTTTTGTGACAACACCTTTATTAAGATGAAACGCATTCAGAATTCCCACGAGTGCAGTTCCCTGTCCTGAATAATCTTTAATATCAAGAAGCTGGAATCCACTTAAATTTGCACTGCGGAATGCAGCTTCAAGTTCAAGTTTATAGCAGGCTGCCGCCAGTTTCCCAGAAGCCTTACAATAAGCATCTGCATAGGAAAGCAGATTTTTTTCCTCCATTCGTCTCATAAAAATCTTTAAATTCTCAGGCTGTAGTACTCCAGTGTAAAGCGAGATTTCATGAAAATCAGGGGTAATCTCGTACTGACCAATCTCGTGTGACACAACAGGAACATGTGGAATAACCGTCTCCCCTCCTTCAAGTTCAACCTCCTTGACCCCTGTACCATACTGGATCTGTATAGTCCCGCCTTTTGAAGCGTCTTCGTTTATTGTGTCCTTCGGCAGTATCATTTCATCATAATTCCAATATGCGCCCGGTCTCTGAGTCTGTACGAATCCCAATGGTTCATCACACATGGCATAGGAACCGCGAAACAGACGGTTTTTCGAGAATCTTACACCACTAAAAAAGTCATCATTTGGCAGTATGGACGGCACAAACTGATGATTATTGCTGCCCTGCGTGTACAAATGGCGATTGTCATGTGATTTGAGCACGCCCATAATCCTGTTTATTTCCTCTTTACTGCCCCAAAGCTCGTTTCCCATGCTCATGCCAAAATAAGACGGATAATCGCCAAACGCATCAAGGGCGTGAATGCCTTCTTCCAATAAGAAATCCTGTAGGATTCCATTGTATTTTACATCATCAGGAGCATAGACTACCCCCCAATACGCCAATTCTGCCTGTATGTAAATGCCAAGATAAGCAGCCGCAAGAAATGCCGCCCTTGGTGGGCAGCAAGTATGGTATCTGTAATGGTTTAACCCATATTCCTTGCTCATTCCATAAATCTTGAGCCAAGAATCCAAATCCATCGGCGCATAGCCTGTCAACGGGAAAATCATTGCGTCATGTGTGCCCCTTAAAAAAATTTCCCTGTCATTGCAATAGAGTGTAAGTTCATTATGTGTAAAATCGCGGAGGCCGAAATGACTCGTTCTTTCGCACAACGGCACGCCATTGCACATAATGCGGACTGTCAACTCATAAACACAGGGATCATATTCGTCCCACTCTCTTGCCGATTTACCAAGCGGATAATTGACCGTCAGCGACATTTTGTCATAACTCGTTTCATATTTCAAGTCCGGTGCTTCATATAATTTATTCGGAAGAATCTCCAGTGTCTCGATTGTATATGGCAGATCCTGCCCTTTATTTTGTGCAATCCATTCCTTACGCATTTGCGCCGTCTGCGTTCCCATCGCTTCAAAATGTTCAAAATCCCTGCCCTCTTTTACAAAAAGCTTTGTCAGCCTACAGCCAATATCAACTTTTATGTCTGATACAGATTCCCTGTGTGAAAGCTGTAAGCGGATATCTGCATCCTTATTTTTCCTGGAAGGGTATATCCACATTTTATCAATTACAACATCAGCAACGGATTCAAGATAGATTTCTCCCAATATGCCATTCCAGTTTGTCTGTGTGTCAGGTGATGTCATATGTCCGCCATCTGCTACATAGTCTGTGTTGTCAATCATCACAACCAGCGTATGTCTCCCAGGCGTGAGCCATTCTGTCAGTTCATACCGGTGCTCCACATAAAAGCTATCAAAATTACCTGCCCATGTCCCGTCAACCCACACTGTAGATTTTCTTGTTCTTTCCATGGAAAAATAGAAACGTTTTCCTTTTTCCTCCTCTGGTATTACAATGTCTTTTAAATACCATGCATAACCCTCAAAATGATAGGTTTCCGTGAGGTGCCCAATAAAATATTCCTCCCCTTTTTCGCCCTTTTGCGCCTCGGCAGTCGTAGTTGGCAGTTCGATTCTGTCATCAAATGATGTTTTTTTGTAAAACTGTCTACCGATGCCCTCTTTGTCCTTGTCCAGTATAAACTGCCATGTACCAGATAAATTAACTTTCATTTCCTGCTCCTTTCACTTTGAGCCCAAAAGAAGGGAGAAACTTATTCCATCCCCCTTGCTTTCTTTGCATGCTCTATATCATATTCAAGCAGTATATTATATCCATAGCTTATAACTGCTGCCCGCATCTCTTCCAGCAGCCGCTCGAATGTTTCACGATCCGCCGCGAATATCATCTTCCATGAATACTCCTGTATCGCCTGTTTGCACAGACTGCGTATGGTCAGCTGTTCCATGCTTTCTGCTTCCGCAGTATATAACATACCTGTCGCCACCAAAAGCATATTGTTCTTCTGTAGATACTCCATTGTCGTGTCCGCTTTCATTTTCTCACACCAGTCTTTTTTCAAAGCAGACTTGTCAAGTACCTTGACACTGTCCCACATATCATAATAATAGTAATAACCCGCCGCACTCTTTTCACATTGGACTACTGCTTTATAATTCAATGCGGAGATTCCAGATTCCCAGGTTCCTCCTCCATACTCATCGGGAACCTCCATCTCTTTGCTATCCAGCAGCACCTTTTTTCCGAAATCCGTCAGATATGGACCATCCTCATGCATCTCCCATGTAAGCCCCTCCGGTCCCGCTGTTCCCGAGTGGGTCGCCTGGCCCGTCATAATTCCCTCATCGGAATACAGCCAGTCAATAAAATCAACAAGCCTTTCTGGATCTTCTGCCTGTGAGCCCACCGCGATAATACTGTCCTGGTTCCCATACGGATAACAGCCATAGGAATAGATTTTCATGTCCCCTATCGGCACCATCATAAAACCTCTTCCCTGCTCCATGTTCAAAGCAGAATTGTACGCCGGCTGGCACATCCACGGCCACGGGGAATATAGTATCTGCCCCTGCCTGTATTTTTCAAAACACCTGTAATAATTCTGGTTTATTGATTCCGGATCCACAAGCCCCATTTGGTTTGCCTCAAAATAAAAGTTCAGCATTCGTACATATAATGAATCCTCATCAATAATACTTTGATAATCTGATCCGTCTGCCTTTGCAAGCACCACACCATACTCATCATAACCATACATACAGCAAGGCTGTTTTATAGCGTTCATCATATTATCATCCCATTCTTTGAACAGGGAAAATCCATATGTTCTTTCGCCATTCTTCTGGCAGAGTTTTTGCATTTCTTTTAACAGGGGAAGTAAATCTTCCACTGTATCAAGCACCGGATACCCCAGTTCCTTATACAGGTCCCATCGAATATATGGACCATATATCGGCTCGTTTCCTTCACTCGGAACGTCCGGCGGATTTGTCGATACCTGCGACGGAATTGCATAAATTCCTCCCTGCGGTATATTGTCATTGAGATTTTTTATCGCGTCTTTGTATTTGAGGATTTCTTTTCCCCTTAGGTCATTCTCCATATTGTAAAGCAGTCCTAAGTCAACAAGATTTTCCAGCTCGCCGTTCGCCCCCCTGCATATAATCAAATCGCCAAGATTTCCTGCTGCCGCCCGCACTTCAAAAAGTCTGTCCCCGCCTCCTGAATAATTTGGCGTAATAATGTTAAGCTCCATGTTAAACTTTTTCCTGACAATCTCGCCAAACCATCCCGACTGCACACCCTGATCGTTGGCAAACAGATCCAGTACATCAACAACAATAAATTCTTTGTACGGACACTCATAACTTGCTTTTTTATCTGCATAACAGCCTGTCAGGTTTATGCAACATATGAGCGCCATCACAACTGATAACAGCTTGTGAAAATTCTTAATTATCATTAAATGCCTTTCCTTCCACAAATAGAATGTGCTCCTGAACATCAAAATCGTACATCAAAAAGCTATCTCAATCACCCTGGCACCCGGATTAGGCACAATGACAGAATCGTTGCCTTCGATTGTTAAAACTCCGTTTGCGGCACTGACTGCATACATATTCACCATGCGAACGACATATGGCTTACTGCCATCTGCTTCTACCACAATCGTATTTCCTTCCCTTTTTACAGAAACAGAGAGTTCTACATTATTATTCATGCCATATACCTCTGTGTCAATCTTTACACCGTCATGAATGGCATAAACGCGCAGCTCGCATCCGTCTGCATAATCATAATCTGGTCTGTCATCCTGTGCACCAACCGCAATGATGGAATTCTCACGCACCATCAGCGGTATGCTCAAATAGCTATGCTGTTCCTCGACCCACGATCCGCCATTGTATTCCCTGCCTGTAAAAAAGTTGGTCCATACACCCTTCGGCAGATAATATTCCGCCCTGCTTTCATCATTAAAAATAGGCGCCACAAGCAGACTGTCACCGAGCATATACTGTTTGTCAAGATAATGACAGGTCCTGTCTTTGGTAAATTCAAGCACCATGCTGCGCATACTGGGAATCCCTTCCGTGGCAGCCGTGATGGCAGTCCTGTAAATATATGGCATCAGCTTTGCTTTCAGGCGTGTGAAAAAACGCACGACGTCAACCGCCTCCTCATCATATACCCACGGCACGCGGTAGGACTGGCTTCCGTGAAGCCTGCTGTGTGAGGAAAGCAGTCCGAAAGCAACCCAGCGCTTGTAAACATCAGCTGTCGAAGTATGTTCAAACCCCCCGATATCATGCGCCCAAAATCCAAAACCTGACATACAAAGCGACAGACCACCGCGCAGGCTTTCCTCCATGGAAACATAATCTGACCAGCAGTCTCCGCCCCAGTGTACAGGAAATTTCTGACCTCCGACAGTGGCAGAGCGAGCAAACAGAACAGCCTGTCCCTTTCCCCGCTTTCTTTCAAGCAGTTCATATACGCATTGATTGTATAAATAGGTGTAATAATTATGCATTTTTTTGGGATCAGAATTATCATAATAGATAACGTCTGTCGGGATTCTCTCTCCAAAGTCTGTCTTAAAACAGTCAACACCCATGTCGAGAAGAATTTCAAGCTTATCTTGAAACCATTTCCACGCATCAGAATTGGTGAAATCAACGATTGCCATGCCTGGCTGCCACATATCCCATTGCCATACCTGACCGTTAGGACGCCTGATAAAATAACCTTTCTCCACCCCTTCCCTGAAAAGTACGGATTCCTGCGCAATATAAGGATTAATCCAAACGCAGATATTCATCCCTTTGTCACGTATCCGTTTTAACATTCCCATGGGGTCGGGAAATACGCGGTTGTCCCACAAAAAATCGCTCCAGTGGAACTCTTTCATCCAAAAACAGTCAAAGTGGAATGTCCGTAACGGAATTTGGCGTTCTATCATACCATCCACAAAACTCATGACCGTCTCCTCATCATAGTTTGTCGTAAACGACGTGGAGAGCCATAGTCCGAATGTCCACGGCGCAGGAAGTCCCGGCTTTCCAGTGATATCCGTATAACGCCTTAACACATCCTTTAATTCCGGTCCGTTGATGAAAAAATAATCAAGATACGTGCCTTCTACAGAAAACTCCGTCTTTGTAACCATTTCTGTACCAATTTCAAACTCGACATTTTCAGGATGATTCACAAATACGCCATACCCTCTGTCAGATACATAAAACGGGATGTTTTTGTAGCACTGCTCTGTGCTTGTACCACCGTCTTCATTCCAAATTTTCACGCTTTGTCCATTCCTGATAAACGGCGTAAAACGCTCCCCCAAACCATATATTTTTTCATCAACGCCAAGACTAAGCTGCTGGCGCATATATGTATTGACATTATCTCCCCGGTCGTATGCCAGTCCGGTCCACGCTGTTTTCATCAGTGCAAGGTCTTTTGCCTTGGATTCCGTAATCAACCTGCCATTTTGTGTGTATTTCATATACCACTGTGTTTTGCCGATTTCAAGGGCAAGTGCGCCACTGTAAATAATGATGCGCTCCTCGTTGTCATCAAACTGTATCGGTCTTGCATCGGCGTTGATATCAAATGCCGGATAAGTGTTTACTGCTCCAAGATGATGATAAACCTGTACGCGTATAACTTCGTCCATGGGTGCCGTGATAACCAGTGTCAGGTTTATCCCCCCAAGTGTATCTCCCCTATGGTTTATACGGACAGTCGGTGCACAGATTGTTACCTTGTCAGTTTCCACTTTTGTATAATATGCCTGCTGCGGCGCAAAGCATCCACAGCCTTCCTGCTGAAGCCAGCAGCCATTACTGAATTTCATGATTACCTCTTTTCTGCACCGGTCTTGTATAAAATAAATAATCCTTAAATGTTTGGCGCCGCACCCGGCACTGTGCGTATATATTGATATTACCATATCCAGTCAAAAATAATATAAATCAAATTAGAGCTTTTTCATGGTACTTTTTTGATATTAGAAGGATTGTTTAATACTCTTACATCATGTATAATAAAAATACGAATTACTTACACGGAGGAATTTCGGATGGAAACTTTATTTATAGCAGATGACGAAAAAAATATACGTGATGGATTAAAGTGCATCCTTGAATGGGAAACTCTTGGCTTTACGCTGTGCGGTGAAGCAGCAAACGGCGAAGAGGCGCTCTCCGGCATTCTAAAAGAACATCCCGACCTTGTTCTTCTGGATATCCGTATGCCCAAACTGTCCGGTATTGATATTGTCAGAATTGCACGTGAACAGGGATATACCGGCAGATTTATCATATTAAGCGGCTACTCCGATTTTTCCTATGCACAGGCTGCAATCCGTTATGGCGTTGAATATTATCTGACCAAACCGATTGACGAAGACGAACTGCTTGAAGCCATCAATACCATAAAAAAAGCCATCGACCAAGAACGCCGTACATCGGACAATATCGCGCTCTACCGTGAAAAAGCCAAAGATGTCATTCTTCATGAACTCATTACAGGCACATGGAAAACGGATGGCAGCAACGGCATGTCTTCTGCCGACTTCCAGGGGATGGAACTTGTGTCCGACATCTACCAGATCGTTATCTGCGAGCAGTTCGAAGCCATTCCTGCCTATAAAGACTGTCCCTTTGCGGAGCTTTTAAACATCACAAACAGCAACAACCGTTACTTTGAGCATTTTTCAGAAGACGGCAAGGACATTATCCTTTTGAAAGGTTCCTTTGCGCTTAGGCGGTTTGAAGACTTCCTGAACCACTATGAAAAAACAGACCTTCAAAAAGGCAGTCTCCTAAATTCCATTTTTCTCGCATACGGACATCCTGTCAAAAACCTTGATGAAATATATCTTTCTTATGAAGAAGCTGCCGCACTGACAAAACGGCGTTTTTTCTGCACGCAGGGACAACATACACTAGGATATCAGGAACTTTCTGACATGCTTACGCGCAACAATCGGATCAGTGATATTGAACTCAATAAATATTGTACTGAGCTGACAAATTATCTGCAGGCAAATAACCGCAGACAGGTCGCCTCCACATTTTTTTCACTGGAAGAATACCTGTACAATGCAGACAACTCCATTGATTCAGTCAAGCTTTTCCTCACGGACCTGTTTTTACAACTAAAAGAATGTGTCTGCAAAATTTACAATAGCTCACGCATTTCGTTTCCAACAAATTCTGCAATTATCAGCTATATCGACAGCTGCCACTACCTATATGAAATTATCCTGTATATTTCAGGCCAAGTCAAGTCCGTCATGGACAGTAATGACAATTCCTCTCGGGATTCCATACTGGAAGATATTCTTTATTACATTGATAACAATTACAATAAAAATATCAAGCTAGAAACAATTGCCCCACTCTTTGGATATAACAGTGCCTATCTCGGCAAACTTTTCACGAAGGCAATCGGAGAAAACTTTAACTCCTATGTTGACCACAGACGCATTGAACATTCAAAAAAGCTCCTTGAACATCAAAATATCAAGGTCTATGAAGTCTCAGAACAGGTCGGCTATAAAAATGTTGACTACTTTCACAAAAAGTTCAAGAAATACGTTGGCTTCAGTCCCGCAGAATACCGCAAGCAGCTTTTATCTGACGCCTCGGAATAATCCATCCGAAAAAGCGGCAAATCGCAGTCTGCCGCTTTTTCTTAAGTCCAGCCAATCCCTATCGTCCCTTATTGAACTAAGGCTACTTTCTCTGCGATGACTTCGTTTAGCATTGCTTCGGCATCCGACATTCCTGTTTTTTCAAGTTCTGTGAGCATTGCATCATAATTGTCGTCAAAATCTGCTTCACTTCCCCTGACACACTCGATTAGTTTGGACCATGCTACTTCATCAAGCTGGTTTGAAATTTCGTCGAACTCCGCTGGCTTTGCAATCGCCCAGAGAGGAGGATACGGCGGTATCTCAAACTCATCTGCCTGTGGAAATATGTCTACCAGAAGATCCACGCCCCACTTCTCCACGGCTGCCTTTTCTTCCTCATTATACTCAGCAATCACAGAAGTTTTACTTTTTGTCGTGTATGTACTCCCCGTCGAGTCAACCACACCATCCCCATAAGTCGGAAAAGGATAATTATGGAAACCGACACCTGTATTTTTGCTGTAATCCTTATCATTATTGGATGCGTCAATCTCCTCGTCCGTCCGGTAGCGGTTTCCGCTTTCATCTAGAAAATAATTTACGTCCTCAATCCCCCACTTATTCAATACCTGTCCTTCATCTGAGCAGAGAAAATCTATAAACTGGATTGCCTTTACAGGGTCTGAACAGGTAGATGATATTGCCACTCCCATGCCAGTCGTAAGCCCCTGATACATCAGAACCGGACATTTTGTATCTTTATCCATTGTCAGCGGTAATCCGCAGTATGTAGCGCCAAGCTTTCCATCCGCTTTCAGTACTTTTTCGCCGTCCTGATAATCCCAGTCTTTATCAAATAGGGCAATCACACGTCCAGAAGCAATCTTCGCAATATAATCTTCATGCGTCTGTGTCGCAAATTCGGGATCCAAGATTCCCTCGTTATACATACGGCACAACCAGCGGAAATACTCCCTTTGCTTTTCTGACCGGAATTTGTACATGGACTGGTTATTTTCATCCACAATCCACTGTCCGTTGTCAGGAGCGCCGTCCGCAATGGCGCCTGCCGGATTTCCAAGTGTGATCATCCAGTGCCAATCTGCGGTTGACAACGTAATGCCGATTCTGTCAAGTCCATCATCTGTCTTCGGGTTTGCCGCGATATAATCTTTAATCATGGACTCAAATTCTGCCAGCGTCTCAGGAACCTTATAATCATTTGCCTTCATTACATCCCACTGAATCTGAGCGGAACCGGAATCCTTGAAGATCTCGCCGCCCACTGCATAAGCTGACAACTGGTAAATCGATGGGTCATCTGCTGACTGCCTCAATTTGTCAAACTCATCCCCATAAAGTTTTTTAATATTTGTACCATACTGGTCAATCAGGTCTGACATATCAATTAACGCCCCTGCTTCAATCAGACTATTTGCCGATCCTTTGGCAAAAATGATGTCAGGATATTTCTGTTCCGCTATCATCAGGGCAACAGCCTCACTTTGATCGTTGCCGCCGATTGGGTAGGTTGTCTTCAATTTCACACCTGTTTTCTCCGTAATAGCCTGTGCAACGGGATCCGTCCAAGGATCATCCTGATTGCCATCAGCATGAAAAAATGTCAGTTCAACCACTTCCCCATTATTTACCGGTGCATTTTCTGATACGTCTGCCGCATCCGCTGATGGTGATACACCTCCCGTACTACTGTTTGATGAGGAAACACTGCTGTCACTTTTGCCTCCGCATCCTCCCAGAATTCCTGCTGTTATCATCACTGCCAACAGCAGTGAGCTGATTTTTCTTTTTCTCATACTTGTTCTCCCTTCATTCAATTTATAATTCAATATCAATCTTTAACCGCGCCAACGGTCATGCCGCCCACAAAATATTTCTGTAGGAACGGATATACAACAATAATCGGAACCGTCGCTACAATCGTAATCGCCATGCGTACCGAGAGTGGTGAGACTGCATTCTTTACCTGTTCTGCAGCATGCGGATCCACCTTAATTGTCGCTGTCTCCATAATCTGATACAGCACATACTGCAAAGTCGGCAGTTCCTTGGCATAGAGATAAGTGTCCATGAATGAATTCCACTGTCCCACTGCCACGAACAATGCCACAGTTGCGAGTACCGGCTTGCACAAAGGCAGAATAATCTTCCACCAGATAATAAAATCATTTGCGCCGTCCACCCTTGCCGCTTCCTGTAGAGCAATCGGAAGTCCCTCTATAAAAGAACGGACAAGAATAACATTATATACCCAGATTAACCCCGGAATAATATATACCAAAAAGTTATTTCCAAGCTTCAGGGTCCTCATAAGCAGCAGGTATTCGGGAATCAGTCCGCCGCTGACATACATTGTCACGACAAACAGCAGCGTGAACACTTTATTGAAATAAAAATCTCTTCTGCTCAGCACGTATGCAAGCATTGCCGTACACATTACACCAAATGCTGCACCAAGCACAGTCCTTACAACTGACAAGAGAAGTGGTAAAATAAGATTGTTCTCCTTAAATATGTACACGTAGTTGCTCAGTGTAAACTGTCTCGGTATGATCATGTTAATGTTGCGCATCGTGTCAATCGGGTCATTAAAGGATATTGCCAGGACATTCAAAAATGGATATAATGTAATGATTATCAGAAAAACGAACACCACCAGCAGTATCCAGTCTAAAAAATCATCCCGGCTTTTCACTTTTGAACCATTCACATTTTCTCCCCCCTTTCTATACCAGTTTGTTCTCGCCAAACCATCCTGCAATCTCGTTTGCCGCCAACAGGAGAAGAATGCCTACGAGTGACTGGAACATGCCAATTGCCGTTCCTACACCGTAATTGCTGTTTCCAATGCCCCTGATGTAAGAAAACCACGAAAGCACCATCGCATGATCCTGGACAATACCATTGCTCAAAAGCATCTGACGTTCCATTCCCACATTCAGCGTACTTCCAATGCTCATAATCAGCAACACGATAATTGTCGGCCTGATACCCGGCAGCGTTATGTGCCAGATCCGTTTCAGACGTCCCGCGCCATCCACTTTTGCAGCCTCGTACAGCCCCTGGTCAATTCCCGCCATGGCAGAAAGATACACGATGGCATCCCATCCCACTTCCTTCCACACGTTAACCAGACAGACAACCCACCAGAACATCGTCGTATTCGTGCTCATAAGCTTTAACCTGGTGCCTAAAAGGGTATCCAGCATACCACCGTCATTGAGTACCATTTTTGCAATGCTGGCAATAACTACCCACGATACAAAATGAGGCAGGTACGAAATGGTCTGCGTCATTTTCTTAAATTTTACAAACCGAATTTCATTCAGCATCAGCGCGAATATAATTGCCATCACGGTTCCCAACAGGATTCCCAAAAAGCTGGTTCCAATCGTATTGATTAATGTCTGCTTGAACAGCCTGTCGGTAAATGCTTTGGAAAAATTGGCAAAGCCGACAAATTCCCTCTGCCATACAGGCAGTGCAAATGTTTTCGGTCGAACATCCTGAAATGCCATCGTCCATCCCCAGAGCGGAATGTACTTGAATACAATCAGCCATACGACAAAAGGCACTGACATCAACATCAGATATCGCTGCTTGTACATTAGCTGCCAGCTAAATTTCTGCTTTACAGTTTTTTCCCCCTTTTTAGCTTTCATTAACTGTTACCTCCTTTTTATGTGTTAAACAAATTATAGTATTTAAATACATATAAAAATACTAATAAAATTTATCTTGATTTACCCTTACTTTTTTATACATATTTAATTTTTACCGTAAAAAAAGACGCATAATTACAGCAAACTGCTGTTTTATGCGACTTTTTTATAATCTTATTTGAACTAAATACCTCATGAAGGTATCAGTAAATTTGTAATCAGACCTACTCTCGACAGACTCTTTAAACATATCTTTGGGCACAGAACTGTTAAATACTTTTTATAATATAAATATTTTTTATACTGCCCCCAATCCCCAGTACATGTACATCCATTCCGCCTTTTACTGGTATCTTTATCTCTCCTGTCTCTCCCGAATTCAGATAAATCTTGCCAAATCCTATCAATTCTTTGAGAGGGCGCAGATGCTTCAACTCCGATACATTCTTTGGGCGTGGCAGTACATCCTGATCACGGCATGCGATACGGTATACCTGCACAGTCTCTGCCCCCGCACATGCCCCGGTATTGGTTATTCTGCATACGACATCGTTTCCATTTTCTGACTCCTCATAAACAGCATCCTCGTATGTAAATTGCGTGTAAGACAACCCATGTCCAAAGCAGAACTCAGGCTCCACACCAAACGTCTCGTTATAGCGATACCCCACAAAAACTCCTTCCCTGTAAACAACACTTCTCTCACCTGCAAATTCGCCGATTGCGTGTGCAGAACAGTCCCTGTGATTTTTGTAAAAGGTTTCTGGAAGCTTTCCAGAAGGATTCACTCTGCCAAACAGTACTTCCGCAAGCGCTGTTCCTCCTTCCATGCCGGCATAATAACTCCATACCACTGCCGGCGCCCTGTCAATCCACCGTCCCATTTCCACCGGACTGCCGCCCATGAGGACGACAATCATTTCCGGCTTAACCTGAAGAAGCTCTTGTATCAGTAAATCCTGTTCATAGGGAAGTATCATGTCGTTGCGGTCCATCCCTTCGCTATCGTAATCATGGTTGAGTCCGCCTATGTAAATTACAGCATCATACGCTTTTGCCCTCTCAACTGCTTCTCTGCGGAGCGCTGCCCTTTTCCGTGCAGACACCTGATCCTCTTTCTGGGTATTCCTGCCATGTCCACCGCCATCTTCCAGACTTTTTTCCTGCCAGTTTACGCCGCCCTCCGCTTCCTTTTCATCATGCTCATAGCCCTTGATAAAATCTACTCTCACACTGCCTCCAAGAAACATTTTAATCCCCATCAGCGGTGAAATTTCATAAAGAGCTTTAATTTCTGCACTGCCTCCGCCATCAGAATGACTTCTTTGTGCATTTTCTCCCACCACCAGAACTTTTTGTATCTTTTTTGCATCTAACGGCAGTATTTTCCCCTCGTTTTTTAAGAGAACGATAGATTCCCTCGCTGTCACAAGCGCTGTCTGCCTGTGCTCTGAATTATTATAAGTACCGCTTTTACGCTCAATTTCTTCTCCGTTGTCAATCATGTGGAGCTGCATCATCAGTTCCAGAATGCGCATCACTTTTTCATCTATTCTGGATTCCGGTATTATTCCTTGTTCCACAGCCTTTTTTAGCGGATTCGCCATAAAATATTCATCAAAATTATCAGTCACGGACATTTCAATGTCCAGCTCTGACAGTGCTGCCAGCTCCGTATCGTGGACCGCACCCCAATCAGAAACCACCACCCCCTCATATCCCCATTTCTCCCGCAGAATGTCATGAAGCAAGTATTGGCTCTGGCAACAGTGCTCCCCATATATCTTGTTGTAAGCCCCCATCACAGACAGGCTTTTTCCTTTGGTCAGACAGGCATAAAAAGCAGGCAGATAAATTTCCCGAAGCACAGTTTCATCAATTTCCACGTCTACCCATAGACGCTGTGTCTCCTGATTATTCACAGCAAAATGTTTTACACATGCAGCCACATCCCATTGCTGTATCCCCTGTATGAACGAAACAGCAAGCTCTCCAGTCAGATAAGGGTCCTCACTAAAATATTCAAAATTCCTGCCGCACAACGGACTCCTTTTAATATTGATTCCCGGAGCCAGAATAATATCCTTCCCCCTTCCCCTAGCTTCCGCACCGAGTACACTGCCCGCAGCAAAAGCCAGGTCACGATTCCACGTGGCAGCCAACGCACTGTTACAGGGCAGATACGTCACATAATCATCCGAGTTTCCAACCGCTTTCCAGCTGTCCGGTTCAAACTCCTGCCGGACGCCCATTGGTCCATCCGACATCACAAGCGGCGGAATCCCCAGACGTTCTACTCCCTGAGTAGCAAAAAAATGTGCCCCGTGAATCATGCCAATTTTTTCTTCTAATGTTAACATTGCCGTAAGGGATTTCACCTTTAATCTGCCATAATCATTACTCATCCGAAAACCTCCTTGTAATATGCTGCAATCTTGTATACAGACTTGAATTTTATTCATTATACAAGGCTGTTCTATAAAATAATACAATATTTTTTAGTGATATAATCCTATGAATTTTGAAGAATTCAAATATCATGATAAACTTTTTCAGGCAGATGAAGTGTTATCGTTGTCCCACTGCCAACGATGGAATGAATTGTCATTCCGAATTCGCTCCCATAGCAGAGTTTTATTCTCTGGTTAATATTATATAGTCCAATACTTTGTTTTTTTAATGGATTCTTCGTTTCAATATCCATCCTGAGACATTCTAGTGTTTCTTTTTCCATACCGCATCCGTTGTCTGAAACCGCTATATTAATTTCCTCCTTCTCGATTGCCCGACCGACTTTAATCGTGACTACACCGCCTTTTTCTGTTTCTTCAAGTCCATGAAGTATAGCATTCTCAACGACAGGCTGCAAAAGAAGCGGTAATATAATGCATTTATATAAATCAATTCCTTTTTCAACCACTAACTCATAATCAAATTTATCTACAAAACGAAGCTTCTGTATTTTCATATAAATTTCAATATAGTCAAGTTCTTCTTTCAAGGATGTAAATGCCGTCCCATTGTTTTCCAGTACGTACCGCATCGACTTTCCTAAGAGCTTGATGGCCGTAGCTGCCTCCTTGTCACCGACGGTATGCGCTTTCATGCGTATGGTTTCCAGCGTATTATAAAGAAAATGCGGATTAATCTGGCTTGCCAGCATCTTAAATTCCATCCGCTGCTGTTCATTTACAAGTTCCTGTTCCTTTAAAATGGCTTCATACATACGTGCGTCTTTTTCTTTAATATTCTGCACCATGACCTCCAAATCTGAAAAGGCCTCTGAAAGCTCGTCCTCGCCCCGAACCATTTCTTTAAAATCATAGTCCTCATTACTTGCCTGATACATCACATGACGCAGCGTCCGTACACGTTTCACAAAATACCTTCCAAAAAAATAAATCAGTATCCCTGGAACCAGAATCGCAAGAAGTATGATTAAGATACATATTCCAATGATACTTTTTATACTGTCATAGGACTTATCATCAATGGTACAGATATAAATCAGCGAGTCTGACAGATACAACCGGAGTACAGAAATTCCGACGAGACAAGTCTTATTATTTATCTTTTGCCGCTTTCCACTATCAGCCGTCACAGGCTGACGCTTTCCGTAATCCATGCTGTTCAAAGCAAAAAATACAACGCCATCATCGACCGATACACAGATACGATACTTTTGGCTTCCTATGCGTGTTTTGAGATAATTATTACTGATACGGATAACCAGCACGGCATTGTATTCGGAATTAACAAGGGGGATCCGTCTGATCAAGCACAGATTCCAATATTCATTGCCATATTTATCAGTATTTTTCATCTCCTGCCAAAACACGCTTGACTGCAACACTGCCTTTTGATACCAATCTGTATTTGCGGTTTTTTCGTCAACGCAGCGATACTGTTTATAATCACAAATATTCGGATTGTCACAATAAATCTCCACCTGCTCAATCTCCGTATAATGATATCCATAATTATCAACTACATCTGAATGTTTATTTACTGCTCTCGTAAATTCTTCTTCATAAGCATATCTCTTTTTCAACAAGGACACTACTTCCTCATTAAATGACAATTCCTCAGAAATATTGTATACCTGTGTCGTTATCTCAAAAAGTATTGTCCGCACACGCAGATTATCCGAATCAAGCAAATCCTCATGGTACTTTGTCAACAGCCTGTATGTATTGCCCACCAGAAATACTCCTATCAGTGACACAGGTATCAATATAGCCAGTATGTAGATTGTATACAATTGTTTCTGTATGCCTGACTTACGCAGGAATCCGAACAATTCTCGCTTCTTTCCCATTTATTTTATTTCCCTTTTCTTTTTTGTTCATATATTACACCCCAAGTATTTCAGTATTCTTCTTTGCATCGGGCGATTTCGAGGCAAATCGCTTTTCGTTATTACTGCTTTCACATAGTGTCTGTTCACGTCCTTTCACGCTTATTATTTCCAAAGTATTTCTATCTGATAACAATTCCATCAACGCTGATTTTATTATATCAAAAAAAGCCAGCATCTGCTGACTTTTTTGACAATCCGAGACACCGTTCGTAAAACTAACGAGCGTCTGTGTTCATAAATAGCGGCGTCGAGTAATACCGGTCCCCGCTGTCTGGCAGGAGTACCACAATGGTCTTACCTTCATTTTCTGGCCGTTTTGCCAGCTCTACCGCCGCATAAAGCGCCGCGCCAGAGGAAATGCCGGTAAGAAGTCCCTCTCTTTTTGTCAATTCCTTTGATGTCTCGAACGCAAGATCGTTCTCGACCGTGATGATTTCATCATAGATGCCAGTGTCGAGCACGGTCGGCACAAATCCGGCACCGATGCCTTGTATCTTATGTGCCCCTGCCTCTCCGCCAGATAGTACGGGAGAGCTTGCGGGTTCCACGGCAACGACTTTTATCGCGGCATTTTTTTCTTTCAAATACTTTCCTGTGCCTGTGATCGTGCCGCCAGTCCCGACGCTCGCCACAAAGATATCCACAGTCCCTTCCGTGTCCGCCCAGATTTCCGGTCCAGTCGTCTCATAGTGCGCCTGCGCATTCGCCGGATTGTCAAACTGGGCAGGAATGTAAGCGCCCTCTATCTCCCCAGCAAGCTCCTCCGCCTTCTCGATCGCGCCCTTCATGCCCTTTGCGCCCGCTGTCAAGACAATCTCTGCACCGTAGGCTTTCAGGATATTTCTGCGCTCTATGCTCATGGTGTCAGGCATGGTAAGAATCGCGCGGTAGCCCTTCGCCGCAGCAATCGCCGCAAGCCCGATGCCTGTGTTGCCGCTTGTCGGCTCTATGATGACAGAGCCTTCTTTTAAGAGTCCTTTTTCCTCCGCCTCCTTGATCATGTAAAATGCTGCCCTGTCCTTGACGCTGCCAGCGGGATTTTGGTATTCAAGCTTTACGAGAAGCTTCGCTTTGAGCTCGTGCACCTGTTCAATATTTGTGACCTCCACCAGCGGGGTTTTTCCAATTAATTCTGTAAATCCTTGATATACTGTCATTTTATGTTCCCTTTCTTATAAAACATACTTTTTAATGCTGCACTGCCCGGAATGCCTCTTCCAAGTCCTCGAGAATGTCATCAATATGCTCAATGCCAATCGACAGGCGAATCGTGTTTGGCTTGATGCCCTGCTCTGCCTTCTCCTGCTCGTTCAGCTCTGCGTGGGTTGTCGAGTATGGATGAATGACAAGCGATTTCGCATCCGCCACATTTGCAAGCAGTGAAAACAGTTCAAGGTGATCTATAAACGTTCTGGCATTCTGCTCTCCGCCCTTGATTTCAAAGGTAAAGATGGACCCGCCGCCGTTTGGAAAATATTTTTTATATAAACGCTGCTGTTCCGGGTCCTTTGTCACTGCCGGATGATTCACCTTTTCTACCAGAGGATGCTTGGAAAGATACGCAACGACTTTGAGCGCATTTTCCACATGGCGCTCCACGCGCAGGGAGAGCGTCTCAAGACCCTGCAAAAAGATAAAAGCATGGAAGGGTGAAAGGGTCGCCCCCATATCGCGCAGCAAAATCGCGCGGATTCTGGTGACAAACGCCGCCGGCCCCGCCGCGTCCACAAAGCTGATGCCATGATAGCTCGGATTTGGCTCTGTAAACTGTGGAAATTTGCCGCCTGACTTCCAGTCAAACTTGCCGCCGTCTATGATAATGCCGCCGATGGTCGTACCGTGTCCGCCGATAAATTTGGTGGCAGAATGCACAACGATATCCGCACCGTACTCAAGCGGGCGCACGAGGTATGGCGTCGCAAACGTGCTGTCAACGACAAGCGGCAGATTGTGGGCATGGGCGACTTTTGCCACTGCCTCAATGTCGGAAACCTCGGAGTTGGGATTGCCAAGCGTTTCTATATATAATGCTTTTGTGTTGTCCTGAATTGCCCTCTCAAAACTGGTGACATCGAGCGGGTCCACAAAGGTTGTCGTCACACCGTAATCGGCAAGCGTGTGCGCAAGCAGATTATAGGTGCCGCCGTAAATATTCTTTGCCGCCACAATATGCCCGCCGTTCTGCGCAAGATTCTGAATTGTATACGTGACAGCCGCTGCCCCCGACGCCGTCGCAAGCGCCGCGACACCGCCCTCGAGCCTTGCCATGCGCTGCTCGAATACATCCTCCGTGGGATTGGTCAGCCTGCCATAGATGTTTCCCGCGTCCTGCAAGGCAAAGCGCGCCGCGGCGTGCGCTGAATTTTTGAATACAAAGGACGAAGTCTGGTAAATCGGCACCGCCCTTGCGTCCGTCACCGGGTCTGGCGCTTCCTGACCAACATGAAGCTGTAAGGTTTCGAATTTAAAGTCTCTTTCCGCATAGCTTCTCCTGCGCGTGCCTTCTTCGTTGATGTTCCTGCTCATAATAGTCTCCTCCGTTTTTCTGAATATGTTTTCCAACCTGTCAAATCCTACACAGGCGCCAAGTTATGATCTATCATCTGTTACAATTCCTATTTACTTGGTATGTTTTGGTATACGTGTATCATACTCCTAAATCTATAGTATGTCAATAGGTTTAGTCGATTTTTTTCATGATGTAGTATGTGATTGAATGACGCATAAATACAGGGTTTTTAGACAATCTGCTTCTCTTTATGTTCTGCCATATTTTCACTTTTATAACTTCTTAGGAACTTAATTCTCCTTTATTCCAGTAATTTTTGTTACTGTCAATATAAATATATAAAAGTTCATAAGAATTACTGTATTTTTGTTGATATTGTGATATACTTCAAAGCATAAGAAGATAAACGTTCATGACAATCGGGGAAAAAATAAAAGAAAAAAACTAGGCGAATCTGATATTGCCTCATAGAGAACATTTTTACCTTGTTCATTCAGGTTTTCATACATTGTCAAAATGTGTCCGTATATATCAAAAAATCCTGAATACCTACTTGATACTACGGTTCTCGAAGATGAAGAACTTCCATTCTTTTAAAGTTTACTTGTTATAAATTAATATGAGCAGAAATAAAATCATACCATTTTATGCGTATTCTCCTCAAAAAGAAAGACTGTATCCTGAAAGGAAGTGAATATAATGCCATTACCACAAGAAAAATATTACACAGTTGAGGACTTTTACAATATGCCTGATGATATCCGCGCAGAACTGATTGATGGGCAGATCGTCTATATGGCGTCTCCCAGCACCATACATCAAGATATATCCGGTGAACTGTATTATGTCATAAAAAACTATATTAAGTCAAAGGGTGGTAAATGCCGTGTCTACGCTGCTCTGTTCGGCGTACAGCTCAACGATAAAAAGGATACCGTACTTGAACCGGATATCTCTGTCATATGCGACACAGACAAGATTACATCGCGCGGCTGCGTCGGCGCGCCTGACTGGATTATTGAAATTGCCTCCCCGTCCAATCCCAGTCATGATTACATCACAAAACTGAGCCTGTACCACGATGCCCATGTCCGCGAATACTGGATTGTTGACACTCAAAGCAATCAAGTCTTTGTATACAATATGGAATCTGGACAATTTATCACGAAAGCATATTCTTTTACTGATACGATCAAGGCTGGAATCTATGAGGACTTGTATATTAACTTCTCAAGCCTTGACCTTGGTATCTAAATTCTACATTCCCCTGAACTGCTGCCAGCTTCTCCTTCATGGCAGCAGTTTTTATTGTTTGTCTGCTCGCACTTGCGTACTTGTCCTGACGCTCCGACTTCACAAATTCTTTTAAAAGTGTATATATGTAATCTAAAAACCTATTATTCGTAAATTCATAGAGCAATCTGATAATCTGTTTTCTGCGTTTCATATTTCATCTTTTCTTTCTGCTTACAAGCGTATAAAAACAAAAGTTCCCGTTAACGGGGAGCTTGTCGCCTTTTGTCATGCTTATGTTACAATTTGTGTTATAATGTCCTGATTTTAAACCTTTGAAAGTGCCTGAAACACTGATGTTTACAGTGATAAGGAAGTATGGAAACTAACTTATCATTAACGCTGACAAACAGGGTGCAAAAAAGGCAGAGAGTAGGATATTGTCTTGCTCTTTGCCTTTTTCATTTACTTTCTACGCTTAAAAATATTGTGGCATAAACCAATAAGTGCAACTATGAATATACCAAATTGAAGCATATCAGCATATGTGACCATATAAATTTTCCTCCCTGTTTAACTCTTTTATTTTCTTGAATTTATGATACAATATATTTTAGATAATAAAAATCCCTATTTTTTACTCTATTTTATAAAATAACTGAAAGGATTTAGAATGAATACTAACCTAAATCGTAAGGAAATTTTTTCACGAAGATTTTCTGAATTAATGAAAGAACATTTTCCGCCAATAAATAGCCACAAAAAAGAAAAACAGATTAAGCAAACTGCAAGAGAAGATTTTGCTCTTTTGCAAAAATTAGATATCAATAAGGCAAATGACTGCAAAAATTCTATTGATAGAAACAATGCTACTGCTACTATTAGAAAATGGAGAAATCCCTTAAATAAAGAAATGCCAACCTTACAAACTGCACTTAAATTATGTGAAATTTTGGAGTGTGATATTGAATATATTTTTGGGATATCAGATATAAAAAATAAAAATAACTTTCGTGCTTCTTCATATCTTGGTTTAAATCAAAAAACTATACAGGGAATAAAAGACTATTCAGATATTATTAAAGAATTGATTGATGTAATGGTGTGTAATGATAACGATACCTTAAAGTATATTTTAATTAATATTTTACAGTATGTTCGGTACTTCAACATTCCACGAATGACAGTGCAGACTATATCAGACGAAAAGCCCAGAGAACTATCTTATGACGAGAAACAAAATTATATCAAAAGTGTTACAATGGACGAATTAGGATTGGCTCTTCACGAAATAAACAATCGCTATGAAATTATCCGAGAAAGTGATTTTGCAAAAAGGAAAGAACTTCTAGAATTAGAAATACAAGTGGAAAGATTGAACATAAAAAGGTTAAAAGAAAAGTGATAATATAAAAATGTTACGCAATAGAACGCCATTTTTGAGAATAGACATAGAAAACCCTTACCCCGTCATTTCAACGCCTACAAAGCCGCATAAATCAAGAACAAAATAACCTCTATTGCGTAACAATCCCCATAATAGATTGAGGGCGAAAGCAGTCTGCTGATTTCGCCCTCTTGACTACCCACAAGCAAAGGCGGGAAAAGCTGTCAAGGGCGCGTAGCGCGAAGTTTACCCTTGACAGCTTTTCCTGTCTTTGCTACCTACTATCGGTCGAAGCGGAATTTCAATATGGCTTCAATCAGTTTTGCCTTTAATCTGTCCTGCGTATCGTCATTGATATGCCCCTTATACATAGACAGGTATTTGATGTATGCGGTATAGTGCCGCAATACTGCGTCTACCGCTTCCGGCTCTCCGGCAACGGCTCTTTCGATTACCTCAAAAGGTATCAGCTTTTTGTTCCTCATGTTACAATTTCTCCCATTCTTTTCGTAACTGTTTCAGCGCAACATTTCTTCTGTGGTTTATCGTACTTCTGCAACGTCCGTACTGTCTGCCGATGGCTTCATC
>ERZ808054.662-NODE-662-length-27701-cov-11.127389_pt1 | contig 27701 bp, 26 predicted proteins | sample MGYA00380201_ERZ808054 | MGnify/ENA primary metagenome ERZ808054 (study PRJEB31490, sample SAMN06133419) | mouse gut metagenome | isolation source: Z5_2 | host: mice | place: China: Chengdu | collected 2015-05 ...
TTATAACAAAGATCAAGTGTTTTTGCATTTTTATTTGGACAACTGTACTTGTAGTGAATTTAAAAAATTTAAAAAATGGGGAAACTCAAATTTTTTTATCTATTGACATTTTCCGCTATATCTGTATAATGAGCATTGTGTTTGTTTAGTGTCAGTAAACTTTAAGTTTATTATCACTGAATCACAGTTTTCGGCACATCCCTTTCCCTGACGGAAATAACGCCGAAAGAAAGGAACTTTTCATGGATTCGACCAATAAAATAGAAATCGGAAATAAACTCAAGGATCTCCGGAACAAAAAAGGGCTGACGCAGGAAGAACTGGCCGACCGCTGCGAGCTGTCGAAAGGATTTATCAGCCAGCTGGAAAACGATCTGACCTCCCCTTCCATCGCAACGCTTGTCGATATTCTGCAATGCCTCGGAACCGATCTGAAAGGCTTTTTTACGGACCGGACCGAAGAACAGATCGTCTTCGGAAACGCCGATTATTTTGAAAAACAGGACGAAGAACTTAAAAACACCGTGGAATGGATTATTCCCAACGCACAGAAAAATATGATGGAGCCCATCCGGGTCACATTGGCCGCCGGCGGCTCCACTTATCCCGATCTTCCCCATGAGGGCGAAGAATTTGGTTATGTCCTGTCTGGGACCATTTACATCGTTCTCGGCGACAGGACCGTAAAGGCCAGAAAAGGAGATTCCTTCTATTTCCGGCCGGATTCCAATCATTATATCAAAGCAGGAGAAAAAACGGGCGCGGTCTTCCTCTGGGTCAGCACCCCGCCCAACTTTTAAGAACGGAGGATACTTTTTTGCAGAAAGAACTGATCAGACTGGAACACATCTCCAAATCCTTTGACGGCCAAATGGTTTTGGACGATCTCGAACTACATATCCACGAAAACGAATTTGTTACGCTGCTGGGCCCAAGCGGCTGCGGCAAAACGACGACGCTGCGGATTCTGGGCGGTTTCGTACAGCCCGATACCGGCAGAGTCATCTTCGACAATCAGGATATCACCAAAACGCCCCCGAACAAAAGGCAGTTAAATACCGTATTCCAGAAATACGCACTGTTTACCCATATGACCATCGCCGATAATATCGCATTCGGCTTAAAGATTAAGAATAAATCGAAAAGCTATATCGACGATAAGATCAATTATGCCCTGAAGCTGGTCAATCTGGAGGGATACGGCAGACGGATGCCGGATTCATTAAGCGGCGGCCAGCAGCAGCGTATCGCCATCGCACGGGCGATCGTCAATGAACCTAAGGTACTCCTTCTTGACGAGCCGCTCGGCGCCCTGGATTTAAAACTCCGCCAGGAAATGCAGTATGAGCTGATCCGCATGAAAAACGAACTGGGCATTACTTTTGTCTATGTCACGCACGATCAGGAAGAAGCGCTTACGATGTCCGATACGATCGTCGTCATGAATCAGGGCTATATCCAGCAGATCGGTTCCCCGGAATCCATCTACAATGAACCGGAGAACGCTTTCGTAGCGGATTTCATCGGCGACAGCAACATCATTGCCGCTACCATGATCGAAGATAAATGCGTTGAAATTCTCGGAACCCGTTTCGCCTGTGTGGATACCGGTTTCGGAAAAAACAAACCCGTGGACGTCGTCATCCGGCCGGAGGATGTAGAGCTCGTGGAACCGGAAAAAGGAACAATAACAGGTGTTGTTTCACATTTGATTTTCAAAGGCGTTCATTATGAAATGGAAGTCATGGCAAACGGATTTGAATGGCTTGTCCATTCCACCGTCCTTTCACCGGTCGGAAAAGAAGTGGGACTCCGGGTGGACCCTTTCAATATCCAGATCATGAACAAACCGGAATCCGAAGACGAGGAGGCTGTTGCGCTTGAAATCTGAAAAAAAAATACTTGCGGCCCCCTATGCGGTCTGGGCCGCGATCTTTATCATCGTGCCGCTGTGCATGATCCTGTATTATGGCCTGACAGACAAAAACGGCGCCTTTACGCTTGAAAATATTCTCGCCATCGCTGCCCCCGGACACGCCCGAGCCCTGCGTCGTTCCGTTATGCTGTCTCTGATCAGTACCGTCATCTGTTTTCTGCTGGCCTACCCGCTGGCAATGATACTGTCGGAAAAGAAGAAAAATAACAGTAGTTTTATTATTCTGATCTTTATCCTGCCGATGTGGATGAACTTTCTGCTCCGCACGCTCGCCTGGCAGACCTTACTGGAAAAAACGGGTGTTATTAACAGCGTGCTGGCTTTTTTGGGCCTGCCTGCCCTGCACATCATCAATACTTCTCATGCGATCGTGCTCGGCATGGTATATAATTTTCTGCCGTTTATGGTACTGCCGCTGTATAACGCGCTGTCCAAAATCGACGAAAACGTCATCCACGCGGCGAAGGATCTCGGTGCAAACAGCATCCAGACTTTTTTCCGCATTATACTGCCGCTGTCGGTTCCGGGCATCATCAGCGGCATCACAATGGTATTCGTTCCGGCGCTGACAACATTCGTTATCAGCACGCTGCTCGGCGGAAGCAAAGTGCTTCTGATCGGAAATGTCATCGAACAGGAATTTACCCAGGCGAGTAACTGGCATCTCGGCAGCGGTCTCTCCATCGTATTAATGATCTTTATTCTGATCAATATGGTTGTTACCGCCCTGTTCGAAAAGGAGGAATCATAATGGCAAAAACACATTTCGTCAGAAAAATTTACACAGCGCTTATCTTTATTTTCCTTTATGCACCGATTGCGACCCTGATCGTACTTTCCTTCAATGCCAGCAAAACGAGGGCCAAATGGGGCGGCTTCACCACGAAATGGTACATTTCGCTCTTGCAGGACGAGACGATTCTGGACGCGCTCGGCACCACGCTGCTGATCGCCTTCCTTTCCGCTCTCGCCGCCGCCATCATCGGCACGATCGCCTGTATCGCCATGTCCGGCATGAAAAGACGCAGCAGGACGATTCTGATGGGAATCACCAATATTCCGATGCTGAACGCGGACATTGTAACCGGTATTTCTCTGATGCTCCTTTTCATCAGTTTCGGGCTTCGGTTTGGTTTCGGTACCATACTGCTTTCCCATATCACTTTTAACATACCATATGTTATTTTATCAGTGCAGCCGCGGATGAAACAATTGAATCCCAGCGTCTATGAAGCGGCGCTGGATTTGGGAGCCTCTCCTGTAACCGCCTTTTTCAAAGTGACGCTGCCCGACCTGATGCCGGGAATCCTGTCCGGCTTCCTGATGGCCTTTACGATGTCGCTGGACGACTTTATCATCACACATTTTACAAAAGGCTCCGGCATCAACACGCTGTCCACGAAGATTTATACAGAAGTCCGCAAAGGCATCAAACCCGAAATGTATGCCCTTTCTACCATTATTTTTGTGACGGTGCTCGTGCTTTTATTCCTTGTCAATATCGCACCCGATAAAGAGCAGAAGGAAAACAGCCGGAAAGAACAGAAAGTCTGATATGCCCATAACAAAAGACATAAAATAACAGGTTGAATAAAAATGCGTATTCAGCCGGCGAATGCTCCGGCATTCGGTTCATTGCGCGCAGCAGCGCGCGGATTGGCACACCGATGAAAAAATTATGTTTCTCTATTATAATATCAGTTGTTATTGTTTTTATGGCCGGCTGCGGCACAGAAAGCGATGACGACAACATCGTTATCGTTTATAACTGGGGCGAATATATTGACCCGGATATGCTCGAACTGTTTGAAGAAGAAACGGGAATCCGCGTCGTCTATGATGAATTTGAAACCAATGAAACGATGTTTCCCAAAGTGGATGTCGGTGCGGCCGAATATGATGTCATATGTCCTTCCGACTATATGATCAGCAAAATGATTCAGAATGATCTGCTGATGGAACTCGACTTCGATCATATTCCCAACGCCAAACAGAACATCGGCGCACAGTACTGGCAGCAATCCGAAGGCTTTGACCCCGGAAACCGGTATTCCGTCCCCTACTGCTGGGGAACGGTGGGCATTCTCTATAATAAGACGATGGTTGACGAACCGATCACGCGCTGGGCACAGCTCTGGGACGAAAAATACAAAGACGAAATCCTGATGCAGGATTCTGTCCGCGACGCCTTCATGGTGGCGGAAAAAATGTACGGCTATTCCATGAACACACTCAATGAACAGGAACTTCTAACCGCAAGAGATGCGCTGATCGGTCAGAAACCGCTTGTACAGGCTTATGTTATCGATCAGGTACGCGATAAAATGATCGGCAATGAAGCCGCAATCGGCGTTATTTATTCCGGCGAAGCGATCTATACCAAATATGAAAACAACGATCTGGAATATGTCATTCCCGAAGAAGGCACCAATGTCTGGATCGATTCCTGGGTTATTTTAAAAGACGCGCCCCATAAAGAAAACGCGGAGAAGTTTATTGATTTTATGTGCCGCGGCGACGTGGCCCTGAAAAATTTCGAATATATTACCTATTCCACCCCCAATGAGGCCGCAAAAGCCCTGATTGAGGATGAAGAGGTAAAGAACTCTCCCATCGCCTTCCCCGACCTTTCCCAGTACGATAATCTGGAAACGTATACTTATCTTGGCGAAGAAGGCGACACTCTTTACAATGAGCTATGGAAAGAAGTAAAATCCTACTGAAAACTATTTGGCCAGTGCCTGGAAGGAAGCGCTGACCGCATAAGCCGCATCCTGGCTGCTCATGATAAACAATACCACGTCTCCCACATTTTCTACGAGAACCGTTTCCGCGCTGACGCACACCCACTTGTTGACGTCAGCGTTTTCTTTTAACATCTCCTTTACCTTGTCCACATCTTCCGGATTCACCCGGAGAAGCACACACTGATATGCAATGGAGGATATCATCGGAACGGAATAAACGCCCTCCGTATAAGGTACTTCATCCACGCCGAGAAGCGCCTGCTCATTTTCTGCCGTCAGCGCATCGCAGACATATTCCTGCATCGCCTGCTTGGTTTCCGCGTCCAGATCGACTCCTTCATAAATCCGGGCCATAACTTCCTGTAAATCGCCCTCGATCTTCTTTCCGTCGCTCCCGGCCGCCTCATTCTTTCCGCAGCCGGCCATGCAAACCGTGCACATTAATAAAACAAGCGTTATGATACCAGATGTTATTCTTTTTTTCATTTTTCATTTTCCTCTCATTCCACCGCGCAAGCGGTATTTCATTCTTCTATTTTGTCACAGACCTTCGGATGGGTAATGAACGCCCCATTCCTGCCGCAGCGCGTCCATCAATTCCATGACCTCCAGCGTGTCCGCATGTCCCATCGAAGGACATTCCCGTTTACCGTTTCGAATACAGTCTATTGTTTCCAATATTTCGTATTCGTATCCGTTGATCTGTTCCGGCATGGAGACGGTTCTGCAAAGTTCCCGCTTCTCATTATAAATTTTTACTTCCAGCGGATTGTTGATATTATCGACCACCATCCATCCCTTAGAGCCGTAGAAAATTCCCTGCCTGTCGGACATTCCATAAATACCGGAATTTAAAACCGCAAATCTGCCGTCCTCATAAAATAAGGTAATCACGTTCTGCCCGTCCACGCCCGTTTCTGTCAGCTGCGCGGCGGACTGTCTCCGCGCAATCCGGTTTCCGAAGTGCATGAGCGCAAAGTTCAGCGTATAAACCCCGACATCCAGCAGGGCCCCGCCCGCAAGTTCCGGTCTTATAATCCGTTCTTTTCCGGAAACGGCATAACTTAAATTGGCGGTCAGTGTTTTCACTTCTCCGATGACACCCTCCGCCAGCAGATCGTTGATGATCTTCCGCGACGGCATATAGCGGGTCCATATGGCCTCCGTTACGAGCACATCCCGCTCCTTTGCCAGTCGGAAGATCTCTTCCGCCTGTTCTTTTGTCATGGTAAAGGCTTTTTCACAAAGCACATGCTTACCGGCTTCGATACACATTTTCATGTGTTCGTAATGATGGGAATGGGGCGTTGCGACGTAAACGAGTTCTACCGCTTCGTCCGCCAGCATTTCTTCATATGAGCCGTATGCCTTCTGAAAGCCGTGCTTTTTTGCAAACTCTTGTGCCTTCCGTAGGCTCCGGGATGCAGCCGCATAGCACTCTACCTCCGGGAGGGCCTGCATCGTGACCGCCAGTATCCCGGCAATATTTCCCGCTCCTAAAATCGCTGTTTTCATATCAATCACCCTGCCTTTCTCTCAACATGCAAATAACTTGAAATTTTACTGACTTTCGGCCGGCTGGCCAATCTGATACGTATAATCCGTATGATAAGTCCTCACATACAGTGTATCGTCCTTCCTGATAATATAGTCCGCCATGCTTTTGACCGGAATCTGTTCTAACAGGCTTCCGTCCAGACGGCTTACCAGATTCAGGTAATCCGGCTCCGCCGTGAAACCATAGCCGCATACGATCGTGTCACCGATGATCTCAAAATTGCGTCCGTTCGTCATACAGGGCGCGCTTTTCCAGATCACATGTGCGTCATTGATATCGATCGCGACCAGATAACCCGTATGGGGACAGGATTCCGTGTAGGTATTGTGTGCAACCGCCACATAGAGCACATCGCCCACAGACTGTGCCCACCAGACGCGCTGTTCCACGAACGCCTCATCGCCCGGTTTGATATTATCGGTATACCGGTAATTCGAAAAATCCAGACACTTTAAAAACATGCTGTTTTCTTTCCTGTAGATGTTTAACAGATAGCCGGACGCATAATTGTCTCCCACGATCTCATAACGGTAAGTATCATCCTCCATATGAAAAGAATCGAACGGCGGCAGTTCATTTTCCCGAAACCAGTCTTCGGTATCGGTGATCTCGTTTGCTTCTTCCGTCAGCAGTTTGAGAGTCAGTCCGGCATCGCTTTCCGAAGCGACCGGTTCTGTCAGATAATATTCCTGACTCGGATTTTCCAGAAGAATTTCCGTCGGATCCGTAGTCTCAAAAAAAAGCTCCGACGCGTCTGCTTCTTCCGGTTCCTGCGGTATTTCAGGCTGTGCGTCAAAACCGTCTAAATCCCCTTCCCGCGCATCTTCCTGCCCGTCCTGATCACTTCCTGCCTCTTCGCTCTGCCCGCCTTCCTGGTCATTTCCTTCCTCTTCGCTCTGCCCGCCCGTTACCCGGACATGCCCGTCCGTTTCCTTCCGTTCACCGTCTTTCCCTGCACAGGCGGCCAACAAACAGCACATTCCCACGCAAAGAAATATTCGTATTTTTTTCATCATCAGATCCCCCTTTTCAACCGTTCTGCAAACTGCCCGTAGAAATCTTCCGGTCCGTACGGTTCTTCATAGAAAATATGCAGAAAGCGCATATTTTGTTCCTTCATAATACCCGGCTCGGACGCTTCTCTTTCGGCTATCTCTTCCTGTAACCGTCTGCGCAGCTCATGCCATTTTATCAGAAAATCCGCATACTTCGTATCATCCGGCACATCCAGCCATTTTCGGACTTTCACCTTCGTCCCGCCATTCGGACAGGCCTTATCCAGCAGAAAATACCGGAGTTTTCCCCCCTCATAATTTCTGCCGAGCGGAAACAGTCTGCACAGACCGGGCCGGAACGCATGAATGCCGCATCTGCCCTCTTCATTCAGAAAGCCGCAGCGTTCTTTCACTCCCTGCATCTTTAAATTCGGTAAAATCAGCCCTTCTTCCACATGCAGTTCCAGTTTTTCTTTCAGAAGCCCGGCAAAGGTTTCCTTTAAGTTCGTTTCCAGCTGCCAGATATCATAGGGATCCAGCACAATCGACTGCCCCATGCCGCAGCAGCAGTCACAGCAGCCCTGGCAGTCCCGGCAGCCGGCTTTTACCATATCGTTTAAATCGTACAACTTCATATCCATGATATTTATCCTTCTCTGCTGATTCTCCTTTCCGGCCATACCGCCCGAAACATGGCGCCTCATTCACAGGCGCGGTCATTTGGTCAGCAGAATCCCGCTGATCGTCGGCTTATGCCATTCAAAATACGGTTTCCCATGCTGAATGCCCTCGCTGTATCTTATCTCGAAATGATTCAGGAACAATACCGTATTTTCATCGATCCGTATCCGGTTATACTGCTTCATCGCTTCGCTGATTTCCTGCGAGTCCGCATCGGGATGTTCTGTTTCATAAAGCATACATTCCCAGGCGAAATCACTGATATCAACGGTTATGATTTCTCCCGTTTCCCTTTTTACGAACTGATACGCCGTAAAATCCAGCCGATAGCCGCTTCCGTATGCTGCCGTTTTTTTCTCCCCGTCCTGATTCGGATAAACAGCCTCAAACGGACCGTCGCTTTTCTCATTATAACAATCCGCCTGATTCAACATATTGAGATTCTGCCAGTCTTCCACATCCAGCTCACCAACCATCTGGCAGCAATGAATCCGATGCGTTTCAAATTGATTCAGACTGCTGTCGCTGATTTCCATCTCATTCAGTTTCGGCACAAAATCTTCTTCGGCAATGGAATACTGTTCGGCAACGGCCTTCGTCTGTTCCTGATTTTTCAAATATTGGTAAGAACCTTTCAGCCGCCCGTATTCGAGCTGTGACAGCTCTTCGCCGTCCAGGACCTTCTGGTAATATTTTTTCAGAAAAGACTGCTGGCACAGGCTGGAAAGCCTGTACATATTGATACCGGGCGCAAAAAAAGCGATAAAAACCAGCAAACAGAGAAACGCCAGCATCTTCTCCCGTCTCCCTTTCCGAAAATGCCAGATCAGCAGTGTGCCGGTCTCGAATAAAAGGAGCATCATCCCCAGATACCGTTCCGGTGTCACGCCATATTGACCAATCCGGACAATCATAGAATACAGCTGTAAAAGAATCAACGGCGCAAACATATACGGCAGTTTGGAGAACACCTTATAATAACGCCCATTATCCGCATAGTATTCCGCCATGAGCCATACCGGCATGCCGAAACAAAACAGTGCGGACACGATGGAAAAAACCTCATTGGACGGCACTTCCCATAAAAGAACGATTTTTACCACATAAAAATAGACAATCGCCATGCCGCAGGCCGACATCAGCAGCAGAATATATTTTATAATAGTTCGTAAAAAAGCCCCCGGCTCATTCGTCATATCCCGCAGCGCGGCCAGACTCATCGGTGCAAAATACAATCCGATCAACAGAATTTCCAGATAATACCCGAAATCAGAATACCCGTCGCTGATCAGCAGCGTGTTCACAATGCCGACAATAAACAGCGTGCCGAAAGACAACAGCCAAAATACGATAAAAACTTTCATCTGGTTGGAAAATACCCTGAGCACGTATTCCGGAAATCCGATGCCCGATCTCTTATAACAGAAATAAACCGTTCCAAGCGCCAGAAGCAGCAGATAGCCATACAGAAACCGCACTGACAGCTCGGAAAGAACACTTCCCGTGAAATAAGCCTCCTCCGCGGCAGGCGGGTCCACTCCGACAGACAGATCCGCTCCGAGCGTTCCCAAAGCCGTCAATACGGCAATTACGGCCGCAGCGATCAGCGCATACAGCTTTCCCTTTTTCTTTCCCGCAAAATAAGTCTCCGCAAAAACGGCGCCAAAGCAAAAGCAGATCAGCCCTCTGTTTATCACGCCCAAAACAGGTTCATCGAAAATACTCACAATATATATGTATTTTTCCGACATAACAAACACGGCCACCGAACAAATCGTAGTGACTGCGATCGAAATGAGCGAAACAGCATAACCCGCAAAGGATGCCCTGATCTTTTCATAGAATTTTCTGCCGAATGCTTCCCACAGCCTGTTCTTCATGCGTTCCATCCATGTAACTCCTTTTCGTTCCCGTCCGGTCACATTCCCGGGAAAAAAGCAGGACTCCGGCTTCCCTGATCCTGCTTTTTCTTCTAATAATTTTCTGCGCTGATTTCAAAATAACTCTGCGGATGCACACAGACCGGACATACTTCCGGCGCGTCCGTTCCCACAACGATATGTCCGCAGTTCCGGCACTCCCACACTTTTACTTCGCTCTTTGCAAAAACGGATGCGGTCTCGATGTTGTTAAGCAGCGCACGGTAACGCTCCTCATGATGTTTCTCAATCGCACCAACCAGGCGGAATTTGGCAGCCAGCTCCGGAAATCCTTCTTCTTCCGCTGTTTTGGCAAATCCTTCATACATATCCGTCCACTCGAAATTCTCCCCCTCAGCCGCAGCCGCAAGGTTTTCCGTCGTACTTCCGATTCCGCTCAGTTCTTTCAGCCACATTTTCGCGTGCTCCCGCTCATTTTCGGCCGTTTTCAGGAAAATGGACGAAATCTGCTCAAATCCTTCCTTTTTGGCAACGGATGCAAAATATGTATACTTATTTCTCGCTCCCGATTCCCCGGAAAAAGCAGCCTGTAAATTCTTCTCGGTCTGCGTACCGGCATATTTGTTCTGACTCATATGGCTTCCTCCTGTTATGTCAAAAAATGGTATTTATTATTTTTTGTATCATACCATTCCTTCCGGAAAAAGGCAAGCGGTATACCGGAATGAAAAAAGCGGATGAAAAAAGCCGCCTGAAAAAACGAAAAAACCGGTCCCGCCGCATGCCTGGCATGACGACGGAACCGGAGCAGAACAAAATTTACCGGCGCGGACTCGGATAATCCGGCAGATACCGCTTTGTGCTTTCAAACATCCGCAGAAACAATTCCTGCGCCTCTTTCAGACTGAGTCCCGCTATGATCGGATCGTTCAGGAAAGCGCCGAATGCAAGCTGCGTATCCCGTTCCAGAGCCGCTTTTAAAATCATTTCCTGATTCTGCATATGTCTGCCCATCAAAAGCGCCACACCGTCCGGAAGCGCTCCCGCCATGACGGGCCTTACGGAATCTCTGGAAAAGAGTGCGTTTGTTTCAACGACGATTTCATGGGATGCTTCAAGCTGTCCTTTATTAGGAAGGTTTACGTTCGTGACAAGTTCTCCCAGACCGAGAAGCGCCTTGATCTGCGCCACGCCTTCCTCTCCCGAAGGTTCGATGGGAATCGGACATTCTCCCGAAACATATGCCCTGCTCTTCTCGTTCAGGTCCTTCTTGTTTTCTATGCGGTATTCGATCGGTGTCAGCGCATATCCCCATGCCTTCACCGTCTCCGGGTTTTTCAGATACTCCGGCACAAACTCAGCCAAATGGCGGTCTCCCGCCGCCGCAATCACGCCGTATCGTCTGAACAGATCGAATTTCACTTTATTTTGGGACATAAAATGATAATCCGTCACCTTGTCGCAGATTCCCTCAAGGTAGTGCTTCTCCACGAAACGCTCATATACCGGGAATAAATCCACGTCCTTGTAAGAAGCCTCCGTAATCCATGTAAAATGATTGATACCCGCTACATTTGTCCGAATGTTATGCCGGTCGGTCTCTTCTATTCCAAGCTCCTCTTTCAACGCCATCAGCAGAAGCCTCTGCGCCCCGAACACTTCATGACAGCAGCCGAATGCCTTAATCTCCGGGAATATCCGATAGAGCGCCCCCGTACAGATGGACATGGGATTGGTATAATTGATAACCCAGGCTTTCGGGCAGTATGCCTCTATGGCCTTCGCAATCACCTCATACATGGGAACCGTTCTCAGCGCACGGAAGATTCCGCCGGGCCCCACGGTATCGCCTACGGACTGGTAAATGCCATATGCTTCGGACGCATGCACGTCGGACCGCATCTCATCAAAGGTCGCGGGCAGTATGGAAATGATGACAAAGTCCGCACCCGTAAGCCCTTCTTCCAAAGAAGATGCCGTTACAAAATTCCAGCTGCTTTTCGCTCCTTCGCCTGCAAAAAGACGGTTTCCTATGACTTCATTGGCTTTTGCCGCCTCTCCGTCGATATCATACAGCCGAATGGTACCTGAAAGCGCTTCCTCCAGATAGAGATCGCTCATCAGTTTCCAGGCCCAGCCCTGCGAGCCGCCGCCAATATAACAGACCTGAATGTCTCTGCATGAATTTCTGTCCTGTTCCATATTTGCTTTCCTCCCCTTTATTCATAACAGACTTTTGCGGGTTTTCCCGTTTCGGCCGACCGATAGATGGCTTCCACCACCTGCAATGCCTTCAGAGCTTCTCTTCCGTTTACAAGCGAAGGTTCTCCTCTCAGAATGCTTTCCGTAATTTCCGCAAGCTGCAGTCTGTGAGGAAGCACCGTTTCCTGCGTCTGATAGGCTTCCTCTCCCTCGATTTTCCATTCCGTTACGGCATTATTCTGTAAAATTACGCTTCCCTTGCTGCCGTTGATGTCAATTCTTGTATAAAATCCGGGATTCGCTACCGTGCTCGCCTCCATAATGCCCAATGCGCCGTTTTTAAATTTCAGGGAAGCCATACACAAATCTTCCACATCGATTCTTTCATGGGCCCTTGTGGCACAATAAGCAAATACTTCTTCCACTTCGCCCATGATGTACTGAAACAGGTCGAGCTGGTGAATGCCCTGGTTCATCAGCGCCCCGCCGCCGTCATACTGTTTCGTTCCGCGCCAGGCCACTTCATCATAATATTCCTGTCCTCTGTACCATTTGGTATGACAGCATCCCGCATTTAACGTTCCAAGCCTTCCTTCTCTGACCGCCTCCGCCAGCGCCTTCGTATCCGCATCATAGCGGTGCTGGAAAATACAGCTCAGGGAAACATGATTCTCATCGCAGACGCTGATCAGTTGTTTTGCCTTTTCCACCGATATGTCGATGGGTTTCTCCACAATAACATGTTTTCCCGCCTTTGCGGCCCGCATGCCCATGTCACCGTGCATGCCGCTCGCCGTCAGGATAATCACGGCGTCCACGTTTTCATCCGCAAGCATCCGGTCCAGATCGGTATAAACGAGCGCGCCCGTCTCTCCTGCCGCTTCTTCCGCCCGTTCTTTTTCCTTATCACATACGGCATATAATACCGCTTTTTCCACCTGTGCCAGCGCCTTGATATGGGTTTTGGAAATCGCGCCGCATCCTAAAATCGCGTAATTTACTTTTCTTTCCATGCCGTTATACTCCTTCCCATGTAATGATGGACGTAATATAGTCTTCTTTTATCTGTAAGACGTTCTCATAAATATCATGATAGTCATGATAATCCGCACGCTGGGTCACCAGTTTATCTACGGTCACTCTGCCTTCCGACAAAAGACGCATGAAGCAGTCCGCATTGTCCCGGAACGTCCAGTATCCGGGGTAGGAAAATTCCACCGGGTTGCAGGAAATATGGGCGCCGATAATCTGGATTCCTTTTTTATGCACATCGCGGTAAAAATTAATTTCCGTGCTGCCTCTGGTACTCCCTAAAATGACGGTCCTGCCATATTTTTCCGTCAATTGGATTGCCTGTTCTATGGGCCCCGGCAGTCCGGTGGATTCGATTACCACCTGCGGCAGTTTCCCGTTTCCGATGCGTTTAACCGTTTCTTCGATATTTTCCGCTCTCGCATCACAGACATACGTGCAACCCAGTTCCTCCGCAAGTTTCCGTTTGCTCTCCACGATGTCCAGCCCGATCACGGGCGAAGCGCCGTTTGCTTTCGCAAGCTGCACCGCCATCTGCCCGATCAGTCCGAGCCCCAGCACCAGCGTGCCTTCTCCCAGCTCCAGCCTGGCCTTTCTGACCGCCTGCATGGAAATTACGCCGATTCTGACAAACGCCGCCTGTTCAAAACTGACATCGTCCGGAATATGCACCAGATTCCGGCTCTCCGCATTGTGAAAACTGGCATGCGGCATGATGCCGGCCACCCTGTCGCCGGGTTTAAAATCCGTCACCTTTTTTCCGGTTTTTACGACAACGCCGGCCGCACTGTAACCCAGAACACGCGGATAATTGTGATCCGTATTTTCTAACGTTAAAATAAATGCCCGTTCCGTTCCCGGACTGACAACGGAGGCCTTCACCTCCACCGTAACTTCCGTATCGCCGGGCTCCTCTATCTTTTCTTTTTTTAAAAACACAACACCGTCTTCCATGGAAGTCAGTCTTAACCTGTCCATTTTCTTTCCTTCCTTTCCCAATTCCATGCTGTTTTCCTGTTTATTTTCCTTTTTATAAGAAACTTTTTATCCCTTTACGCCGCCTTCCGTCGTACCTTTTTTCATCAAAAATTCACTGAACGCATACATGATGACCACCGGAACGGAAGTGACGAGCGCCGCCGCCATCATACGGCCCCAGATATAATCCGGCCGGTTAAACAAGGCGTTCAATCCGATCGGCAGCGTGAAATAATCGGCTGAACTTAAAAAGATCGTCGCATACAAAAAGTCGTTCCACGCAATCATAAACGCATACACAAATACCGATACAATACCCGATACGGAGATGGGAATAACAATGTAAAGAATACTCTGCAAATAGTTCAATCCGTCGATCTTTCCGGCCTCTTCTATTTCCTGCGGAATCGTATCGAAAAAACCTTTCAGCATATAAATAGACGTCGGCAGAGTCTGTACCACCATGATAATTACAAGCGCCTCTCTCCGGTTATAAAGCCCGACGGAGGAAAGCAGCCGGTACAAAGGCACGATCAGCAGAATGCCGGAAAACATATACACACAGTAAAAACTGTTGCTGATCGTCTTTCTTCCGGGAAACCGGAGCTTTGAAAGCGCATATCCGGCCATAATGCCGAAAATCAGAGAAATGGAAGCCGCAAGCACGGATACATACAAACTGTTTTTAAAATATTTTACAAACGGAAAAATGCCGGTATCAAAAATATCTCTGTAATGCTGCAGGGTCAACGCTTCGGGAAAGATCGTCGGCGGCACCTGAATCGCCTCTTTTGCCGTTTTTAAGGATACGGTAATCATAAAAAAGAAGGGAATCAGGATAACCGCCATGAGAAACAGGATTCCCAGATAAAAGAATATGCCGTGCACTATTTTTTTCTTCTTTTTACTCATATCGGAACACCTTCTTTCTCACCAGCATAATAAAGCTGAATATCATGGCAAACAGCAGAATGGAAATAGCCGCCGCCTTGCCCATATCCCGCATGGAAAAGGCATTATCGTACAAATAAACGCTGATTGTTTTGACCTGTCCGCTCAAAAGCGCAATCTCCGTATACATATAAAAAACCCATATGGTACGCAGCGTCACAACCGTTGCCAGCACCGGTCTGATTTCCTGGAGCGTAATCACCTTAAATTTCTGCCAGCCGTTCGCGCCGTCCACGTCCGCCGCCTCGTATAATGTCTTGTCTATGGTCTGTAAAATCGCATAGAACGACATAAACGCATAAGGGAAAAATTTCCATATGCCAAACAGCATTACCAGCGCGAAAGCGCTTGCAGGGCGGTCAAACCAAAGCGGCGCCCTGTCAGATAATTTTAAAATATCCACATACAGATAATTAACGATTCCGTAAGTATTGTTAAACATATACTTCCATGCAAAAATCAGGGATACGGAAGGCACAATATAGGGAAGCAGAATCAGCGCCTTGACAATCTTCTTTCCGAAAAAATGTCTGTTCAGCAGAATCGCAGCCGCCAGTCCGACCGCCGTACTCAGCAAGACTACCAGCACGGTAAAAAGCACCGTTACGCCAAGCGCATTATAGAAGGACGAATCCGTCAGCGTTTTGGTAAAATTTCCCAGTCCCACGGGCTGCATGGATTTTTTCGGATTTACAGGCACTTTGTGAAAGCTGATTATGAAATTATAAATCATCGGATAGCCTATCAGTAACAGAATCAACAGTATACTGGGCGCTATCATTAAAAAACCGGCCATCCTCTCTTTTTTTCGGTTCATCGCCTCACTCCTTACAAAGCGGGGCTGACGCCGGCCGGACCGGCCAGCAGGATCAGCCCCATGTTATGCTTCTTTCAATGTTTTTATCAGACTACTGAGAGATCAGATCCGCTATCTGTTTCTGCGTATCCGCCGCAACTGCCGCCGGATCCTTATCATTTACGGTCAGATCATAGATCGCATTTCCGATCACGTTAGAGCTCGTAACATCGCCCATGCTCACAAAGTTTTTGCCGTCTACAATCCCGAAGAGGGAAATGCTTCCAAAAGCTGCGGAAATCTCCGGCGAAAGCGTCTCAAAACCTTTGATGATCTCGTTATCAAGATACGCCGGATCAGCCGCTACTGCCGGCATAACCGGCTGCTGTCCGCCGGGCGCCATGTGAAGCCATGTCACATTATTTTCGGCTTCCACGAGAAACTTCGCGAAAAGAACCGCCGCTTCTCTTTCCCCATCGCTTAATCCGTCGGAAATGGAAAGCATGCCGACGCTGCCGTAGGACGCGCTTGTCTTGTTTGTCACGAGCGCAAACCCGAAGTCATCCATCATTCCTTCATTGATCAGATCTTTTAAAATGTAGGTAGAGTAAATTCCCATAGGCACAGAACCGTTCAGCAAAGCATCCTTTACTTCGGTGGTGCTGTTGGAACCCTGTATGGAATACTGATACAGCTCTTTATAGAACGTCAGCGCTTCTACCATTTCTTCGGAATCAAAAGCAGCTTCGCCATCCGCGTTGAGCGCATTTGCTCCGGCCGAAAGCGCAAACTGGGAAAAACTCTGCTCCGAAAACGAACCGTCTACCGTAGGCAACGCGATACCGTATTTCTTGTTTGCAGGATCATGAAACGCTTCTGCCGCAGCAAGAATATTTTCCCATGTATCGGGAGCCGCCAGACCCTTCTCGTCAAAAGCCGTCTTATTGTACCAGATTCCCTGTACCCAGCCGCCGACCGGCACGCCGATAAAATTCTGTCCGTCTTCCGTCGTATTGATCTTCAAAATCGCATCATAATACTCACCGGGTTTTGATTCGATTACCTCGCGAATGGCATCCAGATCGGCAAGTTCGTTGCCTACCAGCCATTTTGCGCGGTTCTGATTTACTTCAATTACCGCAGGCATGCCGCCGCCGGCAAAAGCCGTCAGTTTCGTATCATAAGCGGAATCACCGTCCACAGGCACCTGCTCTACGCTGATCCAGGAATATTCCTCTTCAAACTTTTCGATCAGTCCCTGAATCGTCTGCTGGCGTTCCTCTTCCACCATGCTGTGCATAAACTGAATCGCAACGGGATCCTTTGCCGTTTCTTCCACGTCCGTTCCTTCTGTTTCCGTTTCATCCGAAACATCGGAAGCCGGTTCCGTGTTCGCCGTCTCCGTACTTTCCGCTGCCGGTGCCTCGGGCTGTGTGGTTTCTTCTGTTTGATTTCCGCCGCCGCACGCCGTAAGACCAAGCGTCATCGCCGCCGCCAAAAATACTGCCAGTGTCTTTTTCGTCTTTTTCATAACTTTTCCTTCCTTTCCTTCTTTTATTCTTATGGTGATATAATGAAGCTTCCTCCCGTTTTGCGGGATAAAGCATACATTCCTGTTAAATGATTCTGCGTTTACAGAACAATCCATTTAAAGTCGAATGGCGCAATCTTTACGCAATCCGCTATTTCCTCTCCTGTCAGCAGATCTCTCCCGCCGGCACATGTTCTTTCGATCGTTTTATCCGAAAAATTGTGAAGACAGAGCACCGTCTGCGTCCTGCCGATTCTGATATAGGAAAACAATTCTTTCCGCTCTTTCAAAATCGTCTGCTTTGCATGGGTATCAAAAGCGTCACAGCCTTTCCTGGTGCGTATCAGCCTTTCCATTTCCTTCCTGATCTGTGCCTTTTTGCTCTCCCCGCTTCCAAGCTCCTCTATCAGCTCCCCATATGCAAATTTTTCCCGGTTTATGCTTCTGTTCCTTCCTGTTTTCCTGACGCCTTCCATATCATTTTCCACGCCCAGATAAGAATTGATATAAACCGCCGCATCTCCCTGCATTCCGAGCAATACGCCGTGGGCGTTTAAAAATCTTCGTTTCGCCGTTTCGAAATCATAATCTTCCTGTAAGGCTGAAAAATAGGATACGTTCACTTCATATGCGCTCTCGGTTCCGTCCGCGTTTTCCTTATAGGAAACAAGCGCACCGGATTTCTCCTTCAAATGTGCGATCAGCCCGTTGATTTCCTCCTCCGGCACGATGCTCCTGACCGGATTGACACCGATTCCGTCGTGGGAGGCAAGAAAATTAAAGAAGCATGTCTTATCCGACGGCAGTTCCAGACCGGCCGCCCATTCGGACAGCGCCGAGGCCTCTTTCTTATAAAAGCTGTAAAGCACCAGCGTCGGCAGCGGAAACTGATATACCATGTGGCTTTCATCATATCCGTTCCCGAAGTAGGAAACATTATCCGCATGCGGTACGTTCGTTTCCGTCACGATTCTGCCCGCCGGACAAATTTCCTCCATCATACCGCGGAGCAGTTTTACCATTCTGTGTGTATTTTCATGGTGCATGCAGGAGGTTCCCGCCTCTTTCCAGAGAAAACCGATGGCGTCCAGCCGAATCCACGTCCCGCCGCGTTCCAGATATGTCAGGAAAATATCGGCCGCCTCCCAGAACACCGCCGGATTACGATAATTCAGATCGATCTGATCATCGCTGAAAGTAGTCCAGTAATATTTTTTGCCGTCCGCCGTGGAAAAACCGGTAAGAAGCGGCGTCGTCCTCGGTCTCGTCACCATAGAAAAATCTTCTTCGGGATCGGCTTCTATGAAAAAGTTTTCATACGCTTTGTCGCCGGCAAGGCAGTTTAAAAACCATTTGCTTCCCGCCGACACATGATTGCACACAAAATCATACATCAGGGTAAACCGCTCCGAGAGCCTTTCCAGGTTTTCCCAGCTGCCCAGGCCGTCGTTCAGGCTTTTGTAATCGATTACGGAAAAGCCGTCATCCGATGAATAAGGGCAGAACGGAAGGAAATGTATCACATCGAACACCCCGTTCAGATACTTTGCCGCAAATTGCTCAAACAGTTCCAGTTTGTCCCCTTCCCCGTAAAACTGGTCGGGATAGGTAATCAGTATGACATTCTGTTCTTTGGAAACTGCCTTTTTATTTTTCAGCGTCCTGCCGGCTTCCCGTATCCGGCTTTCCAGTCTTGGCAGCCACTCTTCCGCCGCCCTTTTTCCGTAAATGTCAATAAAATAGTTTCTCCAGCTCATGGTTATGTACTCTTCTTCCTTCTATATTTCAACCGCATTCCGCGCTTTTATGGTATCGTTTTCATATATTACTTAGTCAAATAGTATGCTATATGCGCAAAAATCGGCTTCTTTTTTTGTATTTTGTATGTTTTTCTTCTCTTTTTCTCTTTTATTGTGGAAGCGTTTTCATGATTTGATTATAACCAATGAGATGCTATTTGTAAAGAGCTTTTTTGAATTTTTATGTTTTTATCTCTTTTGTCTGTAATTTCTATTAAACAATCTCGATATTCTCAACTTTTTATGAAATTTTTACAAATTTACCCAAATTGAAATTTTGTTCTTTTTTATATTTTTCTTGCGTTCACTCAATACATTTGATATAATTTTCATGTATTTATGAAAACATTTTCACATGAGGAGGAGCTATGAAACCAACAATCCAATTAGTTGCCAAAAAAGCAGGCGTTTCCATGTCAACCGTTTCCAGGGTCATGAACAATCACCCTTCGGTACTGCCGGAAACCCGTTCCAGGGTATTATCCGTCATGAAAGAACTGGATTATACCCCAAACCAGCTGGCCAGAGGGCTTTCTTCCAATGGCTTTAACAATATCCTGATTATCTTTACGCGCTCTTCCACCCAGGCCGCCGATAATCCTTATTTCGGCAACATCATCGGTTCCATCGGAATGGTGGCGGAACAAAATGATTATGACATGATTCTGCATTCCAACAACGATGAGGATAACGAGATCGAAAAGGCCGTTTCCATGATTAACAGCAAATTAATAAAAGGCATCGTTCTGCTGAGCAGCCGGACTAACAGTAAATTTCTGGAGATCCTTGCCGGCACAGGCATTCCCATCGTTGTCATAGGCAAACACAATCCGGCACTTCAGTCCGAATACATTGTTTCTGTGGATACCGATAACTATAAAGACTGCTATGACATCGGTGATTATCTGCTGCAAATGGGACACACCCATATTGGCTGTATTCATGCGCCCTTAAACCATTATGTGGCCGTAGACCGGGTACAGGGAATTAAGGACTGTCTGAATGCACACAATATTGCGCCGGATGAAGACAGCTTTGTGGACGGCGGAGACACGGTGGAAACGGCTTATATGGCGGCGCTGAATCTGCTCTGCTCCAACAGGCAGCTCACCGCCGTCTTTGCCACCGACGATGTAAAGGCGCTCGGCGTCTACAAAGCGGCGCGCAGTATGAACCTGCGCATTCCGGAAGATATCTCCGTGTTCGGCCATAACGATTTCGATTTTTCCCCGCTCCTTACACCGCCCCTTACGACCGTCCGTGTCCCGATCCATGAACTGGGCATGATCTCCGCATCCAAGCTGTTTTCCATGATCAAATCCGGAAAAAAAGAAACGGACCAGATGCTTCCGACCAAAATGCAGTTTCGCAGTTCCGTTGCAAATCTGCACAAACACTGAAACGCAAAGGAGGAACTATTATGCACATTGTCATCGCTCCGGATTCCTTTAAGGGAACCCTTTCATCCAGTCAGATTATAGAAATTATTTCCGCCGAAGGAAGACGGCATTTCCCGGAAGCCAAAATCACCGGCGTTCCTATCGCGGACGGCGGCGAAGGCACCCTTCAGGCCGTACTTGCCACGCGAAGCGGAAAGCTCCGGCGTATTGCCGTTTCCAATCCTCTTTTTGAAAAAACAGAGGCTTCCTACGGTATTTTTGAAGATTCCGCCGGTGAAACCTCTGCCCTGATTGAAATGGCCGAGGCTTCCGGCCTTACGCTGCTTTCTCCCGCACGGAGAAACGCGCTGAAAACAACTTCTTACGGAACGGGAGAACTGATTGCAGACGCACTGAAACAGGGCGCCCGCAATATCACGGCCGCCATTGGCGGAAGCGCCAGTAACGACGGCGGCATGGGGGCCATGGCCGCACTCGGTTTTCGTTTCCTGGATAATCATGACAGAATTGTCACGCCTGTCGGCGAAAATTTAATCCGCGTTGTCCGCATCGATACTTCCGGCATACTGCCGGAGCTGAGAGAAAAGATTTCCGTTACCGTAATGTGCGACGTCCGCAATCCCTTCACCGGTCCTGACGGCGCTACATACGTCTATGGTCCGCAAAAAGGCGCTTCCGACGAAGCGCTTGCGCGTCTCGAAGAAGGCATGCTGCATTTTGCCGACGTGATCAAACGGGATTTGGGAAAAGAGATCAAAGAGATTCCCGGAGCCGGGGCGGCCGGCGGACTCGGCGGCGCATTCTGCGCTTTCCTGGATGGTAAGTTAAAATCCGGTATCCTGACCATGTTAGATCTTGTCCGCTTTGATTCGATTATCGAAAATGCCGATCTGATTGTAACGGGAGAAGGACGGGCCGACGGGCAGTCCGCCCAGGGAAAAGTCCTCTGGGGCATCGGCACATGCGCCGGAGAAAAAGAGGTTCCCGTAATCGCTGTCGTCGGCGGAATGCTTCCCGAAGCCCGGAAACTTTATGACTGCGGTATTACGGCAATCGTTCCCGCCCTGAATTGCGCCATGCCGCTGGCGGACGTGCTTAATCACTCCGAGGAACTGCTGCATGACGCCGCCGAAAGGACTTTTCTGCTGCTTAAAGCCGGTATGACTTTCGTTTCTTAAAGGCCCGGCACCGGTGTGCTGTCTGTACTTTCTGTCAGTGCAGACAGCAGGCTCCCTCTTTCGTCCCGTTCCATTATATCGCCGTAAAGCCAAAGGACTTTGGCATCTGACGGGCATTTTGTATGCTGTCCGCATATTCCGACTGTTCGATTGCTTTCCGGACATCCTCACAGGTGATAATCTGCATGTCCTTTCTGGTATAGGTCTTCTTATTCTGCGCAAGGACACGGCCGGCCGTATATATAACCGCCGTTTCGAGAAGGCTTCTCGCTTCCCGCCCGTTGCCAAAATTATCGTCCAGAACCCGTTTTTTGAAATAAGCACGCAGCATCTCCCCACAGTTTTCGTCAAGAAGATAATGTCCGTTTTTGGCAAGCCGGAAAAAATCTGCACCATTTCATCGGGACTGTATGAATCAAAATAAATCGTAGAAGTAATACGGCTTTTAATTCCCGGATTGGCATCCAGAAAATCCTTCATTTTATTATTTTTATCATTTACTTTCTTTCCGCCGTATCCCGCAAATATTACCAGCTTATCCGCGGAATGGTTCTCCAGCTCAATAATCAGCTGTGCAAGCGCTTCTTTTGTGTAAGAATCATTTTCCCCGCGGTCTCCTACGAGCGAATACGCTTCATCGATCACTATGATATCATAGTTTTCAAATAATTCCTTCGTCCTCGGCGCGGAATGACCTACATACATACCTTTCAGCTCGGCTCCGTTGATACAGGTAAAACGGTTGTCCGCAAGCAGACGCTCCTCCACCATAATCTGTCCCATCAGTTGTGCCACTGTTGTTTTGGCTGTTCCTGGAGCTCCCAGCATCACATGGACATTGTGATACCTGCTTCCCGAAATCCCCATTTTCTCTCTGATTCGGTTATACTTCATGACATTCACGACATTGATCACCTGTTTCTTGACATCCTCCATGCCGATTAATTCTTTCATCATGATGTCTTTCGCCGTTCTCTGCTCTGCCGCGCTTCCGTTTGCAGCCATCGACGCGGTTCTGCAAAAACGGTCCATAAAGTAAAAATCCTTATTTTCAATCGGTCTTTCTTCCGGCGTCTTCCAGTCTTTTACCGCATATTTTACAATATTTTCAACCAGCTTACACTTCTCTGACTCCAGAATTGCCGCGACAATATTGGCAAGCCGGTCATAAGAAAATCCTCTCTTCGTGGAGATATTCCTTACCGCAAAATTTCCCCGGAAAAGCAGCTTATAATAATTTTTTTCCGTCTCTTTTTTCAGATTTACGGACACCTCATCCGCTGAAAGTCCCAGCACAAGATGACTGCACCCTTCTTTTACCGGATCCGTTGTATAATCGGCATCATCCTCTTCCCAGGTGCCGTTCCCACGCTCCGAATCGTCAGGCAGCTCTTCCGTGCCATCCTGCATATGCGGATCTATATGAAGAATATATACTTTTTTATTTTTCGAAAAATAATTCAGTCCGTCCATCAGATAGTCTTCTTTTTCAAAGCAATCCGTTCCCATGCTGAATATGTCCATCGGATACCCTATATTTCCAAACGGGTTATTTCCGCTTAAAACGACACAAATGGATTCTCTGATACAGTTCATCCAATACGGCCTGTATTTCATCCCCGTCCGGTTACTTTTCATAAACACATCCTGACATGCAAAGACATCGCTCCCGCAGTCCGCTCTCATCGTTTGTTCCAGTTCCCGTCCGTTAATCAGCGGAATTTTCAAAGGGCTTTCTTCCCACTCTTCCATGTTGGTACTTTCCGCTTCGGATTCCTCATCTTCTTTCACATACAGGCCCATTCCGCCTTTTCGTTCAAAGCCTGCCGCCAGATATGTGATGGCGAGATAACCCTGTTCCAGATTATGGGTCTTGATCAAGATATATTTCGGCTCATTTTCTTTTTCTATCAGTTTATTCAAATCCGTAAACTGGCTGGCTCCCAGTTTTATGTCTTTTTTCAACGCCTGCGAATCAAGTTCCGCGGGAACATGCAGATATGTTACCTTCTCCATAATCTCATTTTCAATGATCGCCCTGCGGACATGTGGTTTTAAAATTGATAATTGTTTCATAATAAAACCTCCTTCTGTAATCGCTTCTTTTTTGTTTCTAAAAGCATATTAACAGTTGGAGGTAAGCAATATTGCGGTGTTTGCAGACGATTGTTTAATGGTAATACATTATTCCGGCATCCAAACGCTTTTTTACCCTTTCGCGGGATTCTTCCGGCGAAATAATCAGGCAGTCATTACAATACTGCGTTGCCCACAATTCCACACCGCCCGGTGCGGACTCCATGGAAACCCGGAGCCATGTAATTCCCTGCTCTTCATAATATTCCCTTCCGTGCTTCAGGTATTTTTCAAGCAGATCGTCCGATGCCTGCGTCACCCTTACATTTTTCCCGAATACATCCACAATCGTATTCATAATATAATTTTTTCCGGTATCCCGGCACAGCATGACAATGCTTTCCTTTTTTCCGCCGAACATAACAGGATGTTCATAGCGGTATTGCACCGGATTGAAATTTTCCGCCCGGTATGTATTTTCCGTCTGTATTTCCTCGATATCCGTAATCCGATCGATACGCATGCTGGTGATGTTCCCGTATTTTTCATTATATGCAAGAAGATAATAATAGCCGTTGCTCCACATCAGATGAACGGGTTCTATGATTTTGGGATAACCCGGCCGGGGCGCCAGCCTTTTGTCCATGCCGTAACAGCAATAGGTAATCTTCGCGCTGTTCCTGTTATTGATAACCCTGTTTAAAGTCTCGATATTCATGAGAAGCAGCGAATCTTCATCCCTCGTTTCCCTCGCCGTGTCAAAATAGCGGGCGTCCGGAAAAGACTGCGGTCTGAGCCTCAAGAGTTTTCGTATAATATCCGTAATATCTTCTTCGCTGAAATAGCTGTAAGTTTCGATTGCATCCTTTAAGGTCAGCAGCTCGGCCGTCCCCAGGCTGTTCTCATAATAATAATACTTTTTGGGCGCCTGCGCGTCTTTTGCCGCGCGATACGCCCTGTATCCGCCATCCGTTTTCATAACACAGGAAATACAGTATCCGTAACGGCAAAGAGCTTCCCGATAATCAATGCCCGGCGGAAAAATCCTGTCCATCAGATCATCGAGTGTACGTTTTACGGTATCAAGGCTTATGACCGCCCCCGTCGAAGAAAGATAGCCGAACTCTGCATTGACCTTATCCCTGATTGCAGGCGCGGACATCGGATGTTCTTCGTCCGTATAACCGGACAATACCTGTAAAATATAAAACAAATTCAAACGGGAACTTTCCGGTTTACTACCACCTGCCATAACATTTCTCCTTTTTATTCTTAATTATGGATTGGCTTTATTAAAATCCGTAAACACCTTAAATAATCCATTGATTGCCGTGGTCGAATAGTTCTGGCTTTCCAGTTTCACTCTGATCGTTTTCTTTAAATCCGGTTTCCACGCTTTTTTGATCCACTGTGTAACGTTCGGATCCGATTCCACCAGAAACCAGCCCGTACTGCTGTACCACGCATCATAAAATGATGTTAAAAGCCTCTCCTTATACTCGTACTTCGACCGGTTATAATAGTAGTTGTTAAAATCAATGTTCTTAAAGTATGACATATCTTTTTCCTCCTACCTCAAAATTGGTATAACACCAGTATACATTGTTTCATCATGCAATATTGCCCGGTTTTCGGCATTGGATGATATTTTGTCCAATATTAATGCGATTCTTTTCATCAATATTATACTCTATATCGTGTAAATTTACCATAGCAATCATTTGGTTCTGCAAAGTATCTGCAGCACAACCGATTTGATTAACTGCATACCGGTGACAGAACCCTTTGAAACACATCGTAATTCCTTGTATCTGCCGGCTGGCAGTATACCGCAAATTCAATAACCCTGAAACATCTTAAATAGCCCCCAAGCACCTCTGATACCGCTTCCGCCACGATGGCAGGCGGGTTCCGGAATGCACCACAGCCAAACGCACCCAGAACCATGACATCTGCGCCTTTTGCTGCCGCTATATCAAGAACCCTGCTTATGCGCTTTTTATGCAGCTCCAGTAAATCTGCGGGCTGAATGACAACTGCTTTTCTGCCGGAATCCGGGTTCATTGCATTACCCGGTATATTGCGCAGGTTTGGGGCTGCACAGGATATCACATCTATCTCGTACCAAAAGGTTTCCTCCAGTACTTTTTCCGTATTGTCATCCCTGAAAACCGTGACCTTTGGCGTATAAATGCAGTCATTGTTATACAGGGCATTCATGCGCCCCGCTTTTAACGCCTCACGGTGCGCATTGTGGAAACGGCTTACTGCCGTCTCATCCGAAATGCAGGCATACAGGGTGCTGCACCGGCAGATGGATTCTTCCTGCGCATTGGCGCCATTCGCGACGCCTCCTCCCGGATTTGATGCAGATGCAAAGTTAAGCACACAGACTTTCATGCCCGGATACCCGGCTGCCGCCTCAAGGCACCTCCTCTGTGACACCAGCACCTTTGCCGGCGCATCATATCTGCCCGCCGGTGGCGCCGCCTCCATATCTTCCGTTATAACGCTCTGGTGATCTTTGGAAAAAGAGATGGAATCCGCCAGCCTCCTGTCCCTTCCATAAATCCGCCTGGTCTCCTCAAAAATTTCTTTTCTTTCCTCACGTGGTTTTTTATTCATTACAGCCGCCAACCTTTCTTCTTATTTTATCATAAATCCAAATCCTCTGCTAAAAACAGGCATTTTCCATTCACTGTATCGGGCGAAAACAGCCCTTCCCCCACAAAATCTTCCTCTTTCACGACAGTGACCTCCCCAGACTTACACACAATGTCACCACATGAGCCTTTGTATGCGCTATTCCATGATCTCACCGCTGATTGTCGGTCTCCCGGATGAGTACAGATCCAAGGAGGCTTACCTGTACACAATCATATTTACAGGTATCAGCTGCAATGATGAAATATTCAGTATCAGAAACGTACACATCTCATTGCTGGCGACTCTGCCAGTCTTTTCACCAGCCGTCAGCGGATTCGTCCCTCTGCTTTTGCCTGTATCGCCCTGCCTTTTTCCTGGGCTGGCAGAAACATCCCCACTCTCTGGCAGATACGCCGGATTCCCCCGCTCCGCCTTCGCCATCGCCTTTAACCCGGCTTGTGTCAAGTTAATGACACGAACTTAAAAAAATCTTACTCTTTAACATCATTATCATCCGTCAGTATTTGTTTTTTTACCAGCCTGTTTTGCTTCCTTAGCTGCCATTTTCACTGTTTTTAAGTAAGCGTCCTCAACTGGCGAAATCGCAGCCTCCTGATACTTTTGATATTCTTCTTTTGCTTTTTTCATTGCCTGAGAACGACTTATTTTGCCACCATGACTGAGTATTTTTCGATTCCCTGAAGATAATACTGAATCAAGCTGTTCAACATAATCATTCATGTACATTGGGCGATGCTCAATCGCGTTAATTTCTGCCAAATCAAAATAACCGGATACCAAATTATTTAGTATCTTGAGTTCATCTTCTTTTAAGTAATTCTTTGCAATTCCAATATCCTTAAGAGCAGGAAGTTCTCCTGAAAAAGATGTCAATCCCATAAAAGGTTTCTGGGCATCAGCACGTTCAAATACTATTTCTGCTGCAGTGTGCCCATGCGCAGCAAAATGAAGTTTATTTTGCACTATCTTAAAAAAACGAATCGACTCCTCACTATCAGGATTATAATCCACACTTGTGGCATATAAATCTAAAACCTGACGGTAAAGCACTTTCTCCGAAGAACGAATATCTCGAATACGGTCTAAAAGCTCCTTCCAATAGCTCCCACCGCTGTTGCCTTTAAGTCGTTCATCGTCCATCGTAAAACCTTTTATCATGTATTCCTTTAAACGTTCAGTGGCCCATTTCCTGAATCTCGTTGCTATACGAGACTTTATTCTATATCCAAGGGATATAATCATATCCAAATTATAATATGGTATTTCTCTTGTAACCTGTCTTGTTCCCTCCTGT
>ERZ808054.663-NODE-663-length-27692-cov-28.793590_pt1 | contig 27692 bp, 25 predicted proteins | sample MGYA00380201_ERZ808054 | MGnify/ENA primary metagenome ERZ808054 (study PRJEB31490, sample SAMN06133419) | mouse gut metagenome | isolation source: Z5_2 | host: mice | place: China: Chengdu | collected 2015-05 ...
CGTTTGTTTGCTACTCCTTTTGGCATAATAAATCACCCCACTTGTTAGTAGTATACCATACTGTCTAACAAATGGGGGGCAGTTCATTTCGACTCGCGGTCTTTTCTTTTCAGTTGCAGGGAGCCATAAAACGCCCGCCTGCGGGAAGACTAGGCGAAGAGATGGGGAAATTATCGGAAGTCCCCCCTTGACAAATCACAAATCCTAGATTAAGATAGGAAATACGAAAGGACGGTGACGCCATGAAGCTATCCGCAAAGAGCCGCTACGCCCTGCACCTGATGCTGGAGCTGGCCATGCAGGAGGAGGGCGTGAACCTGTCGGTGAAGACGGTGGCCGAGAGCCGGGGGATCAGCGAGAAGTATCTGGAGCAGATCATCCCCGTCCTGGTGCGCTCGGGACTGGTCCGCAGCGTCCGGGGGGCGAAAGGCGGGTACCGCCTGGTGAAAAACCCGGAGGAATACACCGTGGGACTGATCCTGCGGACGGTGGAGGGCAGCCTCGCCCCGGTCTCCTGCATGGACGACAAGGTCAACCAGTGCGCCCGGTGCAAGGCCTGCGTCACCCTGGACCTGTGGGAGCAGGTGGACCAGGCCATCAGCAACGTGGTGGACCACGTGACCCTGGCGGACCTGGTAGATAAGCAGCGCCGTCTGGATGCCCGCTGCAGGGCGTCGGGGAGAGGCAACTGCTGAAGAGCGGAAGATCCCTGAGCGCGCGTAATTTTGCAAATATAATTCCTATTTTCCTATAGGAAACAGGTATATCACCCGCCGGAGGGCTCCGGCAAAGAAAGGAAGGTCATACGCCATGTTCGTATACGCCGACAACGCCGCCACCACCGCCGTCAGCAAGACAGCGATGGACGCCATGCTTCCCGCGCTGGGGGAGCTGTACGGCAACCCCAGCTCCCTGCACCAGAAGGGCAGGGAGGCCAACTACGCCCTGATGGACGCCCGGGAGGCCATCGCCGGATGCCTGGGCGCCGAGGCCCGGGAGATCTATTTCACCGGCTGCGGCACCGAGGCCGACAACTGGGCCATCACCGAGGGGGCCCGGCTGGGGGCGGAAAAAGGGAAGAAGCATATCATTTCTGACACCATCGAGCACCACGCCGTGCTCCACACCTTAAAGCGGCTGGAGAAGCAGGGCTTTGAGGTCACCTACCTGCCGGTCCATGAGGCCGGGGTGGTGCGCCTGGAGGAGCTGAAGGCCGCCATCCGGGAGGATACCTGTCTGGTGACCATCATGTTCTCCAACAACGAGATCGGCACCGTCCAGCCCATTCGGGAGATCGGCGCGGTCTGCCGGGAGAAGGGCGTGCTGTTCCACACCGATGCCGTGCAGGCGGTGGGACATATGCCCATCAACGTGGTGGAGGACAACATCGACATGCTGTCCCTCTCCGGGCATAAGTTCCACGCCCCCAAGGGCGTGGGGGCGCTGTACTGCAAGAAGTCCGTCCGGCTGAAGAACTTCATCGAAGGCGGCGCCCAGGAGCGCGGCAGGCGGGGCGGCACCGAAGCCATCCCCTCCATCCTGGCCATGGCGGCGGCGCTGAAGGAGAGCTGCGCCCGCATGGAGGAGAATACGGCCAAGGTCGCCGCCATGCGGGACAGGCTGATCGAGGGGCTGAGCAGGATCCCCTACTCCCGGTGCAACGGGAGCGGGGCGCACAGGGCCCCCGGGATCGTCAGCTTCTGCTTCGAGGGCATCGAGGGGGAGAGCCTCCTGTTGCGGCTGGATCTGGCGGGTATCTGCGCCAGCTCGGGGAGCGCCTGCACCAGCGGATCGCTGGACCCCAGCCATGTGCTGCTGGCGCTGGGGATGCCCCATGAGATCGCCCATGGGTCTCTGCGGCTGAGCCTGTGTGAGTACAACACCATGGAGGAAGTGGAGTATATCCTGGAGCAGGTGCCGGAGGTGGTGAAGACCCTGCGGCAGATGAGCCCGGTCTGGATGCACATGCTCGAAAAAATGGAGGACCCGTACCAATAAGCGGCCCCGCCAAGGGGAACACGGTAAAGAAATATATATTTTAACGATAAAATAGAAAGGAAACGACTGCCATGGCAATGGAATACAGCGAAAAAGTAATGGAGCACTTTGCCCACCCCCACAACGTGGGCGTTCTGGAGGACGCCAACGGCGTGGGCGAGGTCGGCAACGCCAAGTGCGGCGATATCATGCGCATGTATCTGAAGATCACCGATGACGAGGTCATCGAGGACGTGAAGTTCCAGACCTTCGGCTGCGCCTCCGCCATCGCCACCAGCTCGATCGCCACCGATATGATCAAGGGCAAGCCCCTCAGCGAGGCGCTGAAGCTCACCAATCAGGCTGTGGTGGAGTCCCTGGACGGCCTGCCGGCGGTGAAGGTCCACTGCTCCGTTCTGGCCGAGCAGGCGGTCAAGGCCGCTATCGCCGACTACTACAAGCGCAAGGGCGTCGCCTATGAGCACCCCTGCGACGGCTGTGAAGAGGGCTGCTGCGGCCACGACCACGGTCATGCGCATGACCACGAGGAAGAGTAAGCATTTTTGAAAAGAGAGGCGGCCCGATTTCTCATCGGGCCGCTTTTGATATGGGGGCTTTATTCCGCCAGCATGGGCTTGACCTCTTTCCGATAGGCGTAGATCAAAAACAGGACGCTGAGGGTCGCGGAGAATACTTCCGCGATGGGGAAGGCCCACCAGACCAGATCCAGCCGTCCGGAGAGGCTCAGCAGCCACGCCGCAGGCAGCAGCACGATCAGCTGCCGGACCAGGGAGATGATGAGGCTCAGCACCCCGTGGCCCAGGGACTGGAAGAAGGACGAGGCGACGATGCCGAAGCCCGCCAGCAAAAAGCTGAGGCAGATGATCCGCAGGGCGGGGACGCCGATCTCCAGCATGTACTCCGAGGCGTCGAACAGGCCCAGGAGCAGATGGGGGATCAGCAGGAAGACGGCCGCGCCGGCGGCCATGATGGCGGTAGCGTAGATCGCGCCCAGCTTGACCGCCTTGACCATCCGCTCCGGCTTCCGCGCGCCGAAGTTGTAGGCCACGATGGGGACCAGGCCGTTGTTCATGCCGAATACCGGCATGAACACGAAGCTCTGGAGCTTGAAGTACACCCCGAATACGGCGGTTGCCGTGGTGGTGAAGCCGATGAGGATCTTGTTCATGCCGAAGGTCATCACCGAGCCGATGGAGGCCATGATGATGGAGGGCACGCCCACGGAGTAGATGCGGCGGATGATCTGGCCGTTGGGGCGGAAGCCCTTGAAGCTTAGCGTGATCTCCGTATTCCTCTTCGCGTTGAAGTAGACGCCCAGGAAAGCGCCTGCCACCTGGCCCAGCACCGTGGCCCAGGCCGCGCCGGCAACGCCCATGTCGAGCGCGAAGATAAAGATGGGGTCGAAGATGATGTTGATGACCGCGCCCACCATCTGGGTGATCATGCTGTAGATGGTCTTGCCGGTGGCCTGGAGCAGGCGCTCGATGCTGATGGCGGTGAAGATGCCGAAGGAGAAGACCGTACAGATGCGGATATACTCCGTGCCGCCCTCCACGATCTCCGCCACATCCGTCTGGACCTGGAAGAAGGCCCGGGAGAACAGCGCGCCCAGCACCGCGAAGACGGCCGCGCTGCACAGCCCTAAAAATACGCCGTTGGAGGCCGTCAGGTTGGCCCGCTCAAAGCGCTTTTCCCCCAGGCTCTTGCTGAGGAGGGCGTTGATGCCCACGCCGGTCCCCGTTGCCACCGCGATCATCAGGTTCTGCACCGGGAAGGCCAGGCTCACCGCGTTCAGCGCGTTCTCGCTGACCCGGGAGACGAAGATGCTGTCTACCACGTTATACAGGGCCTGCACCAGCATACTGAGCATAATGGGCACCGATATGGTCACCAGCAGCTTGCTGACGGGCAGGACGCCCATTTTGTTCTCCTGAGGTCTGATCTCTTTTTCTTCCATACTCTTTCGCTTCCTTTCCAGGGACCCGCTTCCCTTATCCGTAGTATGCCTCACCGCCGGAGCTTGACCCGGCGGAAGCGTCAAAAAAGCGCCGCCTTGGCCCGTGGAGGTCGCAAGCGGCGCTTTTATGGTAGCATGATGGATTTTTTATGTCAATATGGTGAAATAAAGTTTTGCGGTTTATCCAAAGACGCGGGCAATTTCCGCCCGTTCCCCTTGTGTTTCTACCCAATTTTCCGCTCAACCGTACCAGCCCCGCTGGCGGCGGGTGTAGAAGCGGACAGAGAGAAGGATGGAACCAGCGTTCAGCGCCAGCAGCGCGCAGCCGCCTCCGCCCGCCAGCAGCGGGGCCGGGACGTCCTCCAGCCAGCCGAAGGCGGACTCAATGAGATCGTACCGGAAATGCGCCGAACCCAGGATCGCCGCCGCTGCAAGGCCCCAGAAGAGCAGGAGGACTATACTGCCCCGCTGCCGTCCGAAGCGGTACAGCAGCGGCAGAGCCATGGCCAGGACCAGCGGGGTGATGGCGGCAACTGTCCACAATTTCACGCCGCCTCCGTCCGCCAGTGCGGCCAGAGCCGTCATCACAGCCAGGCAGCTGTATGCGAACAGGTACTTTGCCGGCACGATCTGCCAGGGCCGCAGGGGCGTTACTGCGGCAAAACGGTCCCAGCGGCCCTCATCGGCGCTGACGCTGTTCAGCGAGATGGTCAGTGAGAACATCGGCAGCATACCATACAGGAATCCGGCGTCCAATTCCAGAAATCGTGTAGCCGCCCACGTGACCACCAGCCATGAAAGGATCAGGTATGCCGTATAGCGGCCCATGACATATAGATCTTTCCGCAGCATTGCCAGCATAGCCGTCTCCTCCCTTCAGGCTTAGTTGTACGCCCCATTCTGGCGCTTCCTGTAGAAATGTACGCTCAAACGGAAGGACAGCCAGGTCGCTCCGGCCGCCAGGACGGCGACTCCGGCGATCACCAGGGGCATAGGAAGCTCCGGCATTTTTGGAAGCTCTCCGAAAATGCCCATCAGCCCCATGGCCGCGCCAACGCCGGCACCCATGCAAAGGATCATGGCAAGCCGGCCCTTTTCGGACCCAAACCGGTAGAGCATCGGCAGGCCCAGCGCAGTAATGAACAGCATGACGACCGCCAGCAGGACGCTCATCTCCGCCGTCTCCTTCCAATCCACCGCCCCCGTAGTCATGCCCCGCAGGAACGCCCCCAGCACGATGATGCTTCCGCCCAACAGGGTATAGAGATAGGACAGCAGATATTTGCTCCACACCAGCTGGCCGATCCGATAGGGCAGCATGGCCGCGTAGCGGTCCCACTTGCACCGCTCGTCATAGGCAATGGAAGTCAGCGGCATCATTACTGCCATCATCATGGCATAGGTACTGCCGAAGGCTCCCATTGTGGGGATCATACTGAATATCAATGCCAGTACCAGCAGCAGCCGTCCGGATTTATCCGCCACATAGAGGTCCTTCTTCAAAAGTCCGATCATTTCTGTTCTCCTTTCACCATATACAGGATGATGTCTTCCAGACTGGCCCGGTCCACGACCGCGTCCCGGGGCATGAACTCCCGCTCTACCAGAGCTTCCACGCCGTAGGTCCCCACCCGCCTGCCGTGAATGGCTTCCTGGGGGATGTTGGCAAGCTGCTCTTTGGAGCATTTCAGGATGCCGTATTTGTCCAGCAGCAGGTCCTTCTCCTCGCACAGGACCAGACGGCCCTTGTGGAGGAAGGCGATGTAGTCGCAGATGCGCTCCAGATCGCTGACGATGTGGCTGGACAGCAGGACCGCGTGGCCCTCCTCGGCGGCAAAGTCCGCGAACACCTCCAGCAGCTCCTCCCGGACCATGGGGTCCAGGCCGCCGGTGGCCTCGTCCAGCAGCAGGAGCCTGGGGCGGTGGCTCAGAGCCGCCGCGATGCCCAGCTTCATGGTCATGCCCCGGGAGTAGTCCTTGAATTTCTTGTCCGGGGGCAGGTCGAAGCGCCTGATCCAGCCGTCATAGACGGCCTGATCCCAGTTCTTATAGGTGCCCGCCATGATCTTTCCCATCTGCCTGGCGTTGATGACCTCCGGGACGAAGGTCTCGTCCAGCACCACGCCGATGTCCTCCTTCAGGTCCAGAAATTCCTTGCTTTGATTGTCCGCCCCCAGGACGGAGACGGTCCCGCCGTCCCGCTCCAGGGCGTCCATGATGAGACGGATGGTGGTGCTTTTACCGGCCCCGTTTTCGCCGACCAGACCCAGGACACAGCCGTAGGGCAGGTCAAGATTCAGATCGTCCAGAGAAAAGCCCTTATAGTGCTTGCAGAGACTGCGGATCTCGATCGCGTTGCTTTCCATATCGTTTATTCCTCCTCACTTAATACATGAAGTATATTTTGCAGCTCGCTTATGGGCAGCTCGATCTGCCTGCTCAGCTCCAGAGCGGATTGCAGATGCAGCTCGATCTCCCGCAGGCTGCTCTCCCGGGCCAGCTCCACATCCTGCTGGGCCACGAAGCTGCCCTTTCCGGCTACGGTGCAGATAAACCCGTCCCGCTCCAGCTCCTCATAGGCCCGCTTGGTGGTGATGACGCTGATGCGCAGGTCACGGGCCAGATTGCGGATGGATGGCAGCGGCTCCCCCGGCTTCAGCTTGCCGGACGCCACGGCCCCCTTGATCTGGCGGCAGATCTGCTCGTAAATGGGCTGGCCGCTGGAGTTGCTGATGATAATGTCCATTGCTTCACCTCTTGCCTGTTCATCTGTATATAAACAGTATACACGGTATGAACGGTTTGTCAAGAGGAAACTTGGAGAAAGCTGAAAAAATTTTGGAGCGGGCATCCTGCGTTATGCCGAACAAACGGGAGGGATCATGCCGGTTTTTTGGCCTCTTTTTTCCGGAGGCGGGGTTGTTCTTTGGGAGGATATATGGTATAACTTGCTTAATGCGCTTCCATATACGTTTTAATAGAGGAGGGGAGATCGGATGGCAGCACAGAAACGGGGCGGATACCGGATGGACATGGTACACGGCCCGCTGGCAGGGAAGGTCCTGCTGTTCGCCCTGCCGCTCATGCTTTCCAGTCTGCTGCAGCTGCTGTTCAACGCCGCGGATGTGGTGGTGGTGGGCCGCTGCGCGGGGGAGGCGGCGCTGGCCGCCGTGGGGTCCACCAGTTCTCTGATCAATCTGCTGGTCAACCTGTTCGTGGGCTTCTCCGTGGGGACCAACGTGGTGGTGGCCCGGGACATGGGCAGCGGCAGGGAGGAGGACGTCCACAGCAGCGTCCACACCGCCATCACCATCTCGCTGATCAGCGGCGTGCTCCTGGCGGTGCTGGGGGTGGCCCTGTCCCGGCAGCTGCTGGTCTGGACCGCCTCCACGCCGGACGTGATCGATCTGGCGACCATCTATCTGCGGATCTATTTTATCGGGATGCCGGTGAACATGCTCTACAACTTCGGCTCCGCCATCCTTCGGGCCCAGGGGGATACCCGGCGGCCGCTGTACTACCTGGCCATCGCCGGCGTGACCAACGTGGCGCTGAACCTGCTGTTCGTCATCGTGTTCCAGATGAGCGTGGCGGGGGTGGCCCTGGCGACCATCATCTCCCAGGCGGTGTCCGCCCTGCTGGTGGTGAGCTGCCTGATGAGGGACCAGGGGCCCTTGCATCTGGACCTGCGGGAGCTGCATCTGGACAAGCGGATCGTCAAGCGGATATTGCAGGTGGGACTGCCCGCCGGGTTCCAGGGGATCGTGTTCTCCCTGTCCAACGTGGTGATCCAGTCCTCCATCAACTCCTTCGGCTCCACGGCCATTATGGCGGGGTCCTCCGCGTCCGCCAATATCGAGGGGTTCGTCTACGTGTCCATGAATTCCTTCTATCAGACGGATCTGACCTTCACCAGCCAGAACTACGGCGCGGGGGAGTGCCGCCGGGTGGACCGGTCGCTGGTGCTCTGCCAGGTCTATTCCCTGATCTTCGGACTGGTGCTGGGGAACCTGGCGGTGTTCTTCGGGCATCCGCTGGCCTCCATCTACGCCCCCGGCGAGGAGGAGGTCATCGCCCACGCCATGGTGCGGCTGAAATATGTCTGCAGCCTGTACTGCCTGTGCGGCGTGATGGACGTGATGGTGGGCGCCCTGCGCGGATTGGGGTACTCGGTAGTGCCCATGATCGTGTCCATGGTCGGGGCCTGCGGGGTGCGGCTGCTGTGGGTGGCGACGGTCTTCCAGGTGTACCATACGCCCGCGGTGCTGTATCTGTCGTACCCGGTGAGCTGGACTATCACCGCCGCCGTGCATATCGGTTTTTTCTTCTACATCCGGAAGCGGGCCTACGCCAAGTGCGGCATCCACGGAATGCGTCCCGACGACCTCCCGCCGGAGAAGGCGCGGTAGGCTGGCACAGAATGATAAAATAATAGAAAGAGAGTGCCGCAAACACAGTTTGCGGCACTCTCTCTGCCTGTCAAAAACTATCCTTTCACACTAAAATTTCTTATAAAACTTCTATCTCTATGTCCCGGTGAGTCTGCCGCAGAGATGGCAGACCGTAGAGATGCTTTAGCAATGCCATTTTGATCGGCACCACCGGATCGATCCCGGGCCGCCCTCTTTTTGTACGTCTTCCGCCGCATTTTTGGTGATTCTGCCGTTGCACGACCGGGGGCAACGCAGAGGGCTTTCCGGCTTGTATGCGGGAGGTGATCCATCTATGTTCATTCTTTACGCTGGCAAAAACAGGCTGACGGTCCAGCAGAGGGAAACAGCCGTCAGCGGAAGCGTAAACGTCAACACCGTGCAGTTCCAATTCTCGCCGGACTGGGACGGTGCGGTCTGCACCGCGGTCTTCCGGGCAGGGACGGAGGTCCGTACCGCCGCGCTGGATGGGGACGGGCGGTGTGCGATCCCCAGCGGGGTGCTGCAAACGCCCTGGGTGCGGCTCATGGCCGGCGTCTGCGGAAGACGGGGGGAGGAGGAAGTCCGGCCCACCGTTTGGGCGGACCTGGGGACTATCCAGAGGGGCGCGATGCCGGAGGAGACATCCGTGCCCTCCACGCCGGAGCTGTGGGAACAGGCCCTGGAGAAAAAGGGGGACGCGCTGGGCTACACGGAGGCGGGTGATCTGGGGCTCTACGCCGGGGAAAAGCTGCTGTCCTCTGTGCCGGTGTCCGGCGACCACCGGGCGCTGGCGGAGCGGGACGCGGCAGACCAGCATCCCATCGGCGCCATCACCGGCCTGGAGGGAAGGCTGGAGAAGACCATCACCACGGACAGCGTTCTGTCCGTGGCGGAAATTTTGAAGATCATGGAGGTATCTTGATATGGCAAATGATACTGCGATGAACAAGCCGCTGGACGGCGCGGGCCTTGCCGTCGTCAACAGCGTCATCAACGACCGTCTGAGAAAAAAGGCCGGGCGCGCGGAGCTGCCCACAAAGACCAGCCAGCTGGTCAATGACAGCGGCTTCATCACCAACAGAGACGTGCCTGAGGGGGCGGCGGCCTCCTCCACCATGCCCAAGATGGACGGTACCGCCGCCGCCGGTACGGAGACCGCCTTCGCCCGGGGAGACCACGTCCATCCCACCGATACGTCCCGGCTGGCGTCCGATGGGGATGGCTCCGGCGTGACGGTGAGCTTCAACGCCGCCGCGGAGAAGGCCGCGCCTGTCAGCGGCGAGACCCTGGCGGTCATCATGGGAAAGCTGGCAAAAAACTTCGCCGGGCTGGGGGAGCTGGCATACAAGGGGACCATTGCCGCCGGGGATCTGGACGAGGCCGTCCGGGCGTCCCTGGCCCGGGCGGACAGTGCCCTCCAGTCCTTCACGGAGACCGACCCCACCGTGCCTGCCTGGGCCAAGGCGGCGGAGAAGCCCGCCTACACCGCGACCGAGGTGGGAGCCATCCCCCTGTCCATGGCGGACAGTTTCGCCAAGAAGAGCGAGGTGGCCGGAGCCTACATCTACCGGGGAAGCGTGGCCGGATTCGACGCGCTTCCCGCTTCCGGCGCGGCCGTGGGCGACGTATATAACGTGGAGGACACCGGCATGAACTACGGGTGGACTGGTACGGCGTGGGACGCCCTGGGGCAGATGTTCCAGCTGGACCCACTGTCGGAGGAGGAGATCAAGACCATCCTGGGCGTGACGGCCTGAGGGGAAGGGAGGCAGCATGTCAACTGCGATGGATAAGCCCCTGAACGGCGCGGGGCTGGCCGTGGTCAACCATATCTTCAATGAGCGGCTGAACCGACTGGAAGGCGGCGGGAGCGGCAGCGTGGACTGGGCGGAAACGCCCTTCACCGGCATGACCCACTTCAACAACAGCAGCGCCTTCGGGTGCGCGTGGCTGGAGACGGAAAAGATCAGCTCCATGGCCCGCATCGTCCGGGGCGTGGCCGTCCTACAGGTGAAGGCGGCGAGCTGGTCCGGCAGCCAGACCTTGAAGGTCAGCCTGCCGGGAGGGTATCCGGAGCTGACCTTCAAGGACGCCTCCGGGACCGTCGCCCAGACGGCGGGAACGGGGACGGGCAAGCTGACCATGACCAGCGGCGGGACCTCGGTGTCCTTCGTCCTCAATCCGGACAAGGCCGCTCTGGCCGGAGGATTCTATGTGGGGTGCGTGTCCGCAACGATAGTAGGGTAAGGTCCGCATTTACAAGGGAAGGGGACGGAGGATCATTCCTCCGGCCCCTTTGGCGCGGTCTTATTTGGAGAGCAGCATCTCGCCCACAGTGTAAATATCTCCGGCTCCCGCCGTGACGATCAGGTCGCCGGGCTGGGCCAGCTCCCGCAGCTTCTCCGCCGCCTCCGGGAGGGAGGGGCAGTAGAGGGCGCCGGGGATCCGCTCTGCCAGATCACGGGAGGAGATACCGATGGTGTTCTGCTCCCGGGCGGCGTAGATGTCCGTGAGGATCACCAGATCCGCCAGCTGGAGCTCCCGGACGAAATCGTCGAAGAGGGCCTTGGTCCGGGTGTAGGTGTGGGGCTGGAAGGCGCAGATCACCCGCTCGCAGCCCAGGCTCTGGGCCATCTCCAGCAGGGCGTGGAGCTCCGCCGGGTGGTGGGCGTAGTCGTCGTAGACCCGGGCGCCGTTGTACTGGCCCTTCAGCTCGAAGCGCCGTCCCGCGCCGAAAAAGCCCTCCAGCCCCTGGCGCACGGCCTTGCTGGGGATGCCCAGCACGTAGGCGGCGGAGGCGGCGGCCAGGGCGTTATAGACGTTGTGAAGCCCCGCTACCCGGAGGCTCAGGTGGGTATAGACCTTCCCGTCCACCACCACGTCGAAGTCCGGGCGGCCGCCGTGCCAGGTGAGGTCCCGGGCCTGGCAGTCCGCGCCCTCGCGGCAGCCGAAGGTGAACAGGGGCAGGCCCTTCAGGGCGTCCATAGCCCCCTCGTCATCAGCGTTGACCACGATGTGGCCGTCCGGCGGCGTCAGCTGGGCGAAGCGGCGGAAGGACCGCTTGATGTCATCCAGGTCCTTGAAGAAGTCCAGGTGGTCCGCCTCCACGTTCAGCACCACCGCCACGGTGGGGAAGAAGTGGAGGAAACTGTTGCAGTACTCGCAGGACTCCAGGATGATGGTGTCCCCGCGGCCCACCCGGTAGCCGCTGTGGAGCATGGGCAGGGTGCCCCCGATCATCACCGTGGGGTCCGCCTGGGCGGCCATAAAGATGTGGGTGGTCATGGAGGTGGTGGTGGTCTTGCCGTGGGTGCCCGCGATGCACACCGCGTTCTCATACTGCCGCATGATGGCCCCCCAGGCCTCCGCACGCTCGAAGACGGGGATGCCCTGGGCGCGGGCGGCGGCGATCTCCGGGTTGTCGTCGTGGATGGCGGCGGTGCGGATCAGGAACTCCGCGCCCTCGATGTCGCTGGCCTCGTGGCCCACGTGGACGGAGATGCCCTGGGCGCGCAGATGTTCCACCGCGGGGCTCCCGGACTGGTCGCTGCCCTGGACGGCGAGGCCCATGCCGTGGAGCACCTCCGCCAGGGGGCTCATGGAGACGCCGCCGATGCCCGCCAGGTGTACCCGGCGGCCTGGGACGATATACGGCTGGATGCTGGTATCTGTATGGGTCATAGGAGCTGCTTCCTTCCCAACGGCAGAGGCCTGCCGGTATTTGCCTTTTTTGCAAAAATGTATTATACTATAAAAGCCCTTGTGGTGCAACTATAATTCTATTGATACTATGCCTGTTTTTTTCGAAGAATAACCCGAAAAAGAAAGGATCTGCAAAAAGAGGTGAGAGCGATGAGGATGCCGGAGAATGTGCGGGCGCTCCTGGAGCGTCTGGAGGCGGCGGGCTATGAGGCCTGGTGCGTCGGCGGCGCGGTGCGGGACGCCCTGCTGGGACTGGAGCCCGGGGACTGGGACGTTGCCACCAGCGCGCCGCCAGAGGCGGTGCTGGACTTGTTCGCGCCGGAGGCGCTGCCCACCGGGCTTAAGCATGGGACCGTCACCGTCGGCGGCGGCCGGGGAGTGGAGGTCACCACCTTCCGCCGGGACGGGGAATATCTGGACAACCGGCACCCGGATCACGTGGAGTTCACCAGCTCCCTGGCCGAGGACCTCTCCCGCCGGGATTTTACGGTGAATGCCATCGCGGTGGACCGCAAGGGGGAGCTGGCGGACCCCTTTGGAGGCCGGGAGGATCTGGGGCGGCGGGTCCTGCGGGCGGTGGGCCGTCCGGAGAAGCGGTTCGAGGAGGACGCCCTGCGGATATTGCGGGGGCTCCGGTTCGCCGCGCGTCTGGGGTTCGCTATCGAGCCGGGGACGGAGGAGGCCATCCGGCGGTGCGCCCCGCTGCTGAAGAACATCGCCCCGGAGCGCATCCAGGCGGAGCTGACGGGGATCTTGTGCGGGGAGCACGTGCTGGAGGTCCTGCTGGGATACCCGAAGGTGCTGGGGGTGTTCCTGCCGGAGATACTGCCCTGCGTGGGATTCGACCAGCACAGCGTGTATCACTGCTACGATGTCTGGGAGCACACCGCCCGGGCGGTGGCGGCGGTGAAGCCCCTGCCCGTCCTGCGGTACGCTATGCTGTTCCACGACCTGGGGAAGCCGGAGACCTTCTCCATGGACGAGGAGGGGCGGGGACACTTTTACGGGCACTGGCGGCGGAGCGTGCCCCTGGCCCGGGCGGCGATGGAGCGTCTGCGCATGGACAACCGGAGCAGGGAGACCATCCTGACCCTGGTGGAGCGCCACGACTGCGAACTGCCCCTCGGCGAGAAGTCTGCGCGGCGGAACCTGGCCCGGTACGGGGAGGAGACGCTGCGGCTGCTGCTGGAGGTAAAGCGGGCGGACAACCTGGCCCAGGCGGCGGCCTACCAGGACCGGCAGGCACTGATCCGCCAGTGGGAGGACCTGCTGGAGCTGGTGCTGGCCGGGGGAGCCTGCTTCTCCCTGAAACAGCTGGCGGTGAAGGGGGGCGACCTGACGGCCCTGGGGCTCCGGGGACCGGCGGTGGGCCGGGGGCTGGCGGAGCTGCTGGAGCTGGTCATTGATGAGAAGCTGCCCAATGAGCGGGGCATACTGCTGGAATATGTGAAGGAGAAACTGCTATGATCTATCTGGGCGCGCATCTGTCCTCTTCCAAGGGATTTTACAAAATGGGCCGGGACGCGATGGCCATCGGGGCCAACACCTTTCAGTGCTTCGTGCGGAACCCCAGGGGGGCTAAGGCGAAGGCGCTGGACCCCGCCGACCTGGAGAAGCTTCGGGCGCTGATGGCCGGGGAGGGCTTCGGGCCCGTGGTGGCCCACGCGCCGTACATCATGAACCCATGCTCCAAGGACGCTGGCATCCGGGAGCTGGCCGGGCGGATGATGGCCGAGGACTTGGAGCTCATGGAGCATCTGCCGGGGAACTACTACAACTTCCACCCCGGCAGCCACGTGGGCCAGGGCGTGGAGGAGGGCTGCCGCCAGATCGCCGCCATGCTGGACCAGGTGGTTGGCTCGGAGCTGAAGACGACGGTGCTCCTGGAGACCATGGCGGGGAAGGGCAGCGAGATCGGCGGACGGTTCGAGGAGCTGCGGAGGATATTGGACCTGGCCGCCTGCGGGGACCGGCTGGGGGTATGTCTGGATACCTGCCATGTGTCCGACGGGGGGTATGATATCGTCAATGGACTGGACGGGGTGCTGGAGGAGTTCGACCGGGTGGTGGGGCTCTCCCGGCTGAAGGCGGTACACATCAACGACAGCATGAATCCCCCGGGGTCCCGGAAGGACCGGCACGCGCTGATCGGGGAAGGGACCATCGGGACCGAGGCCATCGTGCGGATCATCACCCATCCCGCCCTGGCGGGACTGCCGTTCCTGCTGGAGACGCCTACCGACGACAAGGGGCATGGGGAGGAGATCGCCATGCTGCGGGCGGCCATCGGAGAATGATACGGACCTTCCGTGAAAAGCATATTGCCGTTGCCGGGCAGACATACAGAAAGCGCAAGCCTCCCGCCGCTCCGTTTGAGCGGTGGGAGGCTTTATACTCGTTATCCCAGCAGCTTCCGCAGCCAGCGGCAGTCCGCGCGGCTGACGATCCGGAACAGATACCACAATCCGGCCAGCAGGAGCAGGTAACAGCCGGTCATCCGGAGGGGGCCGCCGGCCATGGAGGCCATGCATCCCGCAACCGCCGTGCAGGCCGCCGCCAGGGCGGGCTTCCCGATGGTCAGACGGATGGCGGACACCCGCACCAGCCGCTGAAGGCTCAGGGCGAAATTGATGAGGTGGGTGGCGGCGAAGCTGACATAATAGCCCCCAAGACCTAATTCAGGAAGAAGGACCCACAGAAATACTACATCCAGGAATGACGTCAGGGTATTATACCGCGCGTTGGCGTTTTGCTGGCCCAGGCCCTTGCACATGGCGTCCACCAGGGCGTCCATGTAGAGCATGGGCACGAAGGGAGCATAGAGCCGCAGCAAGCCGCCTACCTGGGGCTCCTGGTAAAGCAGCTCTCCAAGGACGTCCGACAGGGTGAACAGGAGGCCCCCCGTACACAGGCCGAAGAGCATCGAGGCCCGCAGGCCCTGCTTGGCCAAGTACTGTACCCGCGTCCTGCTCCCTTGGGCCGCGCACCGGGAGAACTCCGGGATCAGCAGCTCCGCCAGGGAGACCAGCACCGCCGCGGGGAACATCAGGACGGGGAAGACCATCCCACGGATCATGCCGTAGTCCGCCATGGCGTTGACGGTCCCGGCGAACAGGGCCAGCTGGCGGGGGATGATCAGGTCCTCGATGGTGTTCAGGCCCGAGCGCAGGGTGTCCGCCACCGCCAGCGGCAGGGCCGCCCGCAGAATGCGGCCATAGGGAGGCCGCCGCCGGGAGCTCCGCCCGGTGATCCTCCGCTGCACGGCCAGCAGGGCCCAGAAGCCCAGCACGTCCGCCGCGCAGCTGCCCGCCGTCACCGCCAGGGCCGCCTGGCCGGAGTCCGATCCCGCCCAGCGGGCCAACAGCAGGAAGGTGACGGCCATGGAGCAGCCCTGCTCCAGAAAGGCCACGACCACCGTGCTGCCCACCCGCTTGACGGCGGTGAAATAGCCGGTCATGACGCCGTGGAGGCATCTGACCGGCAGGAACAGGGCGAACAGCCGCAGGGCCGCTGCCGCCGCCTGGTCGCCGATCCACACCTCGCACAGCCAGGGCGCGGCGCACCACAGGGCAACGGCCGCCGCGCCGCCGCAGACGAGGCTGTACTGGAAGCATCCGGCAAGGACGCCGGAGAGGCCGCCCGCCGTCCCACGGCCCAGTTCTCCGGCGGAGAGATAGGTGGTGCAGGTGCGTATGCCGGCCGATCCCACGGTAAACGACAGGGCTGATACGGAGAGGACCAGCTGCAAAAGGCCGATGCCCTCCGCGCCGACGCGGCCGGAGAGATAGACCTGGAAGCTCATGCCGGCCAGCCGGAGAAGGAAGTTCGCTCCCGTCAGGAGCATCGTCTGGTAGAAGATCTCACTGCCTTTTTTCATAGCCACACCCCCATACATATATATGGGGGTGTGGTGCGAACATGCGGACTACCTTCCGGTCAGGAGGCCGCGCCGTCCGTCAGTTTCTCCCACAGGGCGGTATAGCCCGCACGGAGACCGGGGTCTTCATCCTCCACCCAGAAGCCCCTGCGGCCAATGTACAGCCTGGAATACAGATCGCCGGTGTGCCCGGTGATGATCCCGCCGAAGATGTCGTAGTCATAATCGCCCAGCTCCAGCTCCCGCAGGACCGGGCACGCATTCCAGGCCAGCACGGAGTTCTCCGTGGAATCGTCCCCCTCCTCCGGCAGGGAGCCGTCCAGGCGGCAGAGGGTGTGGTACTGCTGCTGGAACGCCTCCGGGTCCTCCAGAAGGAAGAGGAAGCTCTCCTGGGCCGACACGTCCGCCAGCAGGGACACCTGTGCGGCCATTATGCTGGCGGTGTCCGAGCTGGAGTCCACGTACTGCCGCAGCGACACTACCACCGCGCCGTCGCCGTTCAGGTCCTCCCCCAGGGAGGCGAGGGCGGTCTCCAGGGAGGCAACGGCGTCATCCGGCAGGGGGAGGGACCCCACGTAGGCGACCCGATAGTCCGGCTCTACCCGGTGGAGGGCGCGCCACACCGTACCGGCTACAAGGACCGCCAGGGCCGCCACGGCGCATACGTACCACTTGTTATAGTACCACCAGTTCCTCCGCTTCTCCGCCGGGGTCAGTTCTACAGGGGCGTCGGGTTTGACGTCCTGATACTTTTTCTTCAGATATTCGCTTGCCATGGTCTGCCTCCTTGTTTCCGGGCGCGGCGCTTCGCAGGATCGCTCCCGGATAAAAAACTTGTGCGGATTCGTACAAAACTGGAACCATTGTAGCAAAATAGGCGGCGGCCGTCAATGACCATTTGCCGGATGCAGGAAAGAGTACCCCCGGAGGGCCGGCGCGCGGCCATCCGGGGGTACGGCTTTGTTTAGGATTCTTCTTCCTCACGCTCCGATGTGTGGAAGAAGGGGACCGCGGCATCGTCCCGCCGCATGAACAGCAGGCCGAAGGAGTTCGCGCCGCAGTTGCTGGCGATGGCGGAGGAGGCCTTTTGCAGATAGACCTTCTCAAAGGGACAGTACTGATTGATCATGTTCTGGATACTTTGAAGGGTCTTCTCATCCATGCCGGAGTAGGTGATGAACAAGATCCGCCGGTCAATGTTCCGGGTATCCTGGAGGGTTTTCCGGATATACTTTTTCGCCGCGTGGGAGAAGCTGCCCATCACCATGCTTCCCACCGCCATCCTGCTCTTGCGCAGGACCAGCACCGGGTGGAGCAGCAGCGCGTCGCAGAGGATCTGGATCCGCTTCGAGATCCGGCCGGACTGGCACATCATGTGGGTGCTGTTGATGATAAAGGCGGAGGAGATGAAGCGCTCCATCCGCTCCACCGTCTCCACGATCTCTCGCTTGGAGGCGTGGTGCTCCGCCATGTAGGCCGCGCACAGCACTGTCAGCCCCATGCTGCTGGAGAGGTGGCCGGAATCGACCACCGTGACGTTTTCAAAGGACTTCGCCGCCTCCAGGGCGTTTTGGTATCCGCCGCTGACGTGTTTGGCCATGGAGATATGGATCACGTTCTGGGCCTCGGTCAGCTTTTCCGCGAAGAAGCGCTCGTAATCCTCCACCTCGGGGGGCTGGGAGCAGCCCTTGCCGCCGCCCGCCATGTGCATCAGCAGTTCGTCCGGTTTCAGCTCCAGGCCGTCCAGGAAGCGGCCCGCCTCCGTACAGACATAGTAGGGACAGATGGAAATGTTGAAATCCTTCCGGAGGGAGTCCGGGAGGTCGCACACGCTGTCCGTGGTGACCAGAACGGAGCGCCGCTGGGACTGCTCGAAAATCAGGATGTCCTTTTCGATATCCGACTGCTTGACCTCTTCGCTGATCTGCACCAGCTCCTTGGGCAGGATGCTCAGCACGGCCGCCTCCAGCAGCGCGCCGCTGACCGGCTTGGCCAGGTAGCCGCTGAAGCCCTCTTTCCGGTAGAGGAGCTGGTTGTCGCTGCCCGCGTTGGCGGTCAGAGCCACCACGGGCACGTCCTGGCACAGGCCGCCGGGCTGGACCCGCAGGGCGTGGAGGCACTCGATGCCGTCCATCTCCGGCATCATGTGGTCCATGAGGATGCAGTCGTAGTGGTGGTTCTGGGTCAGCCGCAGGCACTCGGCGCCGTTGGAAGCGGTGTCGATCTGGATCTTGGTCTCCAGCAGCAGCTTGGTCACCACCATCAGATTCATATCGTTGTCGTCCACCACCAGGATGTGGGCGTCCGGCGCCTCGAAGCTCTGGCGGTAGGGCTCCCCGTCGCTGGACCGGGACCGGGAGGTCAGGGTGAAGGTCCCGAGGGCCTGCTCGTCGATGATGTCCTGGTCCAGCGAGACGATGAAGGTGGACCCCTTGGTATAGACGCTGTTCACGCTGATCTCGCCGCCCATCAGCTCCACCAGCTGGTGGACGATGCTCAGACCAAGGCCGGTGCCCTCGATGTAGCGGTTCTTCTCCTCGTCCACCCGGCGGAAGGCGTTGAAGATGTAGGGGATGTTCTCCTTCTTCACCCCCATGCCGGTGTCCTCCACGGAGTACCAGACCCGCACCCGGTTGACCCCCTGGCGCTCGCAGCGGACGGAGAGGGTGACCGAGCCCTCGCTGGTATACTTGATCGCGTTGTTCAGCAGGTTGATCAGGATCTGCTTGATGCGCACCTCGTCCCCGCAGAGCATACTGGGAATGGAGGAGTCCACGTGGAGCTTGAACTCCAGGCCCTTCTCCTTGGCCTTGATCCAGATCATGTTGACGATCTCGGAGAACAGGGCCCCCGTCTCGTAGGAGACGTTGACGATCTCCATCTTGCCGGACTTGATCTTGGAGATGTCCAGAATGTCGTTGATCAGCGAGAGGAGCATCTTGCTGGCGCCCTGGATGTTCCGGGCGTTTTCCGCCACCTCGTCGGAGATGTCCTCCCGCAGGATGATCTCGTTGAGCCCGATGATGGTATTGATGGGGGTGCGGATCTCGTGGCTCATGCTGGAGAAGAAGTTGTTCTCCGCCCGGTTCAGCTCCTCGATCTCCTTCTTCTGACGCTGGGAGAGGGCGTTCTCCTCCTCGTATATCCGGCTCAGGAACATGAGGAGGACGCTGGTGAGCAGGCCCACCATGATCATGGAGAAGGCGGAGTCGAAAAGGGCGTTCTGATTGAAGCCCGGCATGGCGATCTCCGGGAAATAGTAGGCGGTGCCGTAGCAGAGCATGGTCTCCACCGTACACAGCCCGAAAAACACGATCCTGCGCCGCCCTTGCAGGGTGATGCAGACATAGATGAAGCAAAGCACGAACCACTCCGGCACGCCGCTGTAAAACCCGCCTGCGGAAAAGAACGTGACAGGGAACAGCGTGAGCAGCAGGACCGCGATGACCGTGGCGCCCGTGTGGATCTGCTGCTTTCTGATGCTGATCCGGACGATCACCCCCATGGCGGTCAGACTGACCACCAGCATCAGGATATTCCAGACGCTCCTGCCCATGGGCAGAGTAAACGCTATCGCGATCATGCAGACGCCTGTGACGATGCGGAACATCCGCTCCCGCAGGCTGATCCGGTGATCGGTGATGATCTCAAACCATTTTTTTAACACGACGTGCTCTACCCCTCAGAACATATATTTTTCAGGACCGCCGGGGACTTCACTGCCCGGCGATCTGCGCGCACAGCTCCTCGTAGGCGCGCATCAGCGCGGCATGGCGCGCGTGAATGAGGTCGATATCCCCCCGTTTGCCCGCCAGCTCCAGCTCCTTGGCCTGGGCGGAGAGAGCCTCCGCCCCGATGGTCAGGGAGGTACTCTTCAGCGCGTGGACCTTCACCGTGTAGCCTTCCCAGTCGGCGCTCTCGTAGAGGGAAGCGATCTCGTCATGCTTCTCCTGGGCCTGGGCGGCAAACATCCGCAGCATTTCACGGTAAAAGTTCCCGTCCCCGGCGCAGTATCCCAGACCCAGCTCCACGTTGACGCCCAACCGGGCGAGATGCTGGAAGCCGTCCGCAGGCGAGGCGGCCTCCGGGGCGGCGGGTTCGGCAGCGGGGCCCGTCTCCGCTGCCGGGACCTCCGGTTCCGGTACTTCCAGAGGCGCCGGGGCGGGCTCCAAGGCGGCGGCCGTAGCGGTGGCTGTGGATCTTTCATCGTACCGGATGCAGCTCTTGGGCAGGACCTTCCGCAGCACCCGCTCCAGAACGGTGCGCTCGATGGGCTTGGGGACAAATTCCGTAAAGCCCTCGCTGCGGAACATCTCCCGCGCGCCGCTGACGGTGTTGGCCGTCAGGGCGATGGCGGGGAGGTCCTGATAGATGCCGTTGTCGATCTCGCGGATACGCTTCAGGGTCCCCACACCGTCAAGGCCGGGCATCATGTGGTCCAGGAAAATAATATCGTAGGACTCGCCGCGGCAGCGCTCGATGGCCTCCCGCCCGCTCAGGCAGGTCTCCACATCGATGCCGTAGCTCCCCAGGACGCCCTTGGCTACCACCAGGTTCATCTCCTCGTCATCCACCGCCAGGGCCCGCACGCCGACGCAGGTAAAGGGCTTCCGGCCGGCGGCCTGGGCCTCCGCGAAGCCCCGATCCCCGATCTCGCCGTTGAGCAGGTTGGCCACAGAGAGGGCGGAGAAGGGCTTATGAATGATCAGCAGGCGGCTCGTGTTGCTCAGAGAGAACTCCTTATCCGCGATGACGATCACCCGGAGGGAGGCCGCCAGCTCTTCGTAATAGGCCGGGTTCTCCTGATATTCCGCCTGGGCGATGAACACGTGGGTCAGGGGGCGGCTGCGCTGCAGCTTTATGAGCCCCTCAAAGTTATGGATCTGATAGCCGTTGACGCCCAGGCCCGCCACAAGGCTTGAGATCAGCCCGTCATAGTACTCCCGGACCTCGTCGCAGGAGTACTTCTCCGGCTTGAAATAGCAGGCAATGCACAGCTGGTCCGGCTGGTTGAGCGTGATGCACGGCTGGCTGTCGGTAACGCCCTGGGGGATCACGATGTGGGCGTGCAGTCCCTGACGCTCCGTGCTCTCAAAGTGGATGAAGCCGCCCATGGCGGTCAGCAGCCCCTGGGCGATGGGGAGCCCCAGCCCCAGTCCTCCGGCGAAGCGGCTGCTGCCGGAATCCGCCTGGTAAAAGACGTCGTACATCTGGGTGAGCTGGGAATCCGTCATGCCGATGCCCGTATCCCGGATGTCGATGATAAGGTTGATGCCGTAGTCCTCCGGCCGGCAGCCGATGCGGACGTTGACGCCGCCCTCCTCGGTAAACTTGATGGAGTTCTCCACCAGGATCTTGAGGACGTGGGAGATCTTCTCCACGTCGCCCACCAGAACCGCCGGCATCTTGGGATCGATGTCAAACACCAGCTCCAGGTGGTTCCGGTTGCTCTGGAGGGCGGTCATGGTGATAACGTCGTTGAGCACCGAAGTGATCATGTACTCTTTCTTGGCGGGATTCAGGGTGCCCTCCACGATCTCCGTGTAGTCCATCATGTTGTTGATTTGGTTGGACAGGCGCTTGCCCGCCATCTTGATGGAGAGCATATCCGAGCGGATGTCCGGGGTGAGATCTTTCCCAAGGGCCACATCGCTGATCCCGATGACCATATTGATGGGGGTGCGCAGCTCGTGGGACACGTTGGAGAGGAAGACGGCGTTCTGCTTCCCCGCCGTCTCCAGTTCCTCGAAGATATGTTCATACCACTTCCGCTGCACGGTCCGCCGGTTGATCCAATAGTCCGCCAGGGCCGCGCCGCCGAAGACCACGGCGGCGCCCAGCACCAGGCGGAATATGTTCAGCGGGGGCACCCAGCGGCTGATGGTGCGCAGGACCAGCCACTGATAAAGGAGGGCCGCTCCATAGATGGACTGTATCGCGTAGAGGATCCATTTCTTGTTGAGCATGAACAGCGCGAGGATCAGGATGCAGGCTATGCCGGGAATGTCGAAGAGGATGACCGGATGCACGCTGAAATAGAAAAATTCTATCAGCAGCAGCCCGACGCACAGGTTCTCGTAGAGCGTATCCGAACCGATCCTCGCGATATGCAGGAGCCAGACGCTGACGCATCCCACCGACATCAGCGGGATCATCCACGGCTCCCAGGACATCACCAGGGTGACCAGACTCATCAGCGTGCTGAATACCGTGGTGATGACAGCCAGCAGCAGATGCCGGCTCGTCTGTTCTCCGGCGTTCATTGCTTCTCAAACTCCTGAGCGATCCGCTTCATGAGCTCCTGAGGCTGGAAGGGCTTCATCAGGTAGTTGACCGCCCCCAGGCGGATGGCGGAGCGCACGTCCTCCTCCAGCCCCGAGGCCGTCAAAAAGATCACGGGCAGGTTAGGGGCGAACTCCTTCATGCGCTCAAAGGTCTCGATGCCGTTCAGCTTTGGCATCTCGATATCCAAAAGGACCAGATCGACCGGCTCGCCCTTGATCTTATCCAGGGCCTTGATGCCGGAATCGGCCAAAAGCACTTCGTAGTCATTCTCCAGGATCATCTTGGTCCGTACAAGATTCATGGTGTCGTCGTCTACCACCAGAACACGTTTTTGCATATCATATGCCTCCCTGTTTCATTACTGGGGTCTCCCAAACCCCACGGCGTTCATTCTAATAGAAAATTCTGAGAAAATCAAGTCTATATTCCACACAAATAAGATTCAGTTTAGCGCAATCTGCCAGTATGCGCCCCCTCAAGAGAGAGCAGGGCCTTCTTTTTATCCAGCCCTCCCGCATAGCCGGTCAGGCTCCCGTTGGCGCCAAGGACCCGGTGACAGGGGATCAGGATGGAGACCGGGTTATGCCCCACCGCGCCGCCTACGGCCTGGGGGGACATATGGGGCAGGCCCCTTTCTCCGGCGAGGCGCTTCGCCAGACTGCCGTAGGTGGTGGTCTGGCCGTAGGGGATGGCCCGGAGGAGCTCCCAGACGCTGTTTTGGAACGGGGTGCCCGTCAGGTGCAGGGGGACGGCGGTCTCCGGCTCCCTGCCTGAGAAATATTGGTCGAGCCAGCGTTTCGCGGCATCGAATACCGGGGTATCCTTTTCTTCATGCTCCTTGTCCAGGCTGAGGGCAAAGTACTTTTGGGCCTCGAACCACAGGCCGGTCAAGCCGATTTTATCACAGGCCAGCAAAATCTCCCCCAACGGGGATTGATAGGTAGTTGTGTACTGCATAGGCTCACCCCAACAGCGCCTTGTTGGAATCATCAGGCGCATATGCTCTGTCAACGCTGCTGTATGACCGAATGGCAGAACAGACGGTAATAGAATAGCTCTTAAACAGCTTTTCCCGCCCCTCCTGCTGGCACATACGGTGTTCGACCATATTCCGCCACCGCTCCACGGCGGCCTCGTCTTTCCAGACATTCATGGAGAGCAATTTCCCATCTTCGTTTAAGCTGGAAAACCGTTCCGCACGAATGAAGCCCTCAAAGCCGGTGAGCAGAGGCTTGAGCATCGCTGCCAACTCAAGGTATCTCTCCATCCCCTCTTTGGTGGGTGTCACTTCAAATAATACAACAATGTTTCCCATAGTTATTCACCTTTCCTTTCTGTACATGGTTTACACCGTTTACAAGGGCGGTAGCCGCTTTGGATCGCCTTGTCCATTGTGTCAAAGAGTACGATGTTTTTTTCAAGGGGAATCCTTGAAGGGCATCCTGGACGGCATATGATTTTCGTCGTTTTCACGCCAAAAATGAATTTGCCGTCAGAACTCTTATCACGGGTCAGAACCGCTCTTATTTTTTCTTCTTTGGTCACGGTCACACCTCCTTCCCAGCGGGCGCTGTCCTGATCGTTGCGGCATAGGCGCTATTGCAGAGGCCCAAAATCGCGGATAAAACAAACAAGGTTTCAATGCCCAGCACTTTCCATATCCAGCCTCCGAACAAAGCAATCAGTACGGTTATCAGGTGATTGACGGACAGCCCGGTTGAAAGCGTTGCCCGAACTTCGTCCGCATCATCAGAAAGGGCCTGGACATATACATTTGAGGCCATAGACGCCAATGATATGATGGAGTCCAATATGTAGTTGACGCAGCAGACAAAAAACGCAACCGGCATTGGAAAAATGTGATGGGCAAAGCCATAGAGAAAGCACACAACGACTAAAATCAATGTGTCGGCAACCATCACCACTTTGTATCCGAGGCGGTCAATGATTTTCCCAACAACCGGGGATGCAAAAAAGCAGCAGATGGACGATACAGCGAATAAAACGCTGATGACCATAGCGTTAGCGCCGTAAAACAGGACAAGAACGTAGGGGCCGAATGTGAAAAATATCTGCTTTCTTGCGCCGTAAAACACCTCAAGCATATAATATTTGCTATACTTTTTCTGAAAATAAAACCGGCTTTTCGTTTTGTCTGTTTCGCTGTGTCCGGTCATATGCAGCGACGAGAACAGCCCCAGCGCGATCATAGCGGCGGTCAGCCAGAAAACGGAGCGGAACAGTCTCAATGTGCTGCTGAAACAGAAGAATACCACGATAATCACCGCATAACCCGCAAGGGTTCCAATTTGATAAACCGAATTTTGCAAGCCTAACGCCTCACCGCCATGCCCATCTTTGGCATATTCCAGGGAGAGCGTATTTCGCATCCCCATCTGCATATGCTCACCGAGAGAATACACCAAAATGGACAGGGTAGCAAAAATGCGTGTAGCAGGGACAGCCGCGTGCATACACATTCCCAGCAGCATAATGACGGAACCGATTTTATAGATTTTCTCGGCGGACAGCGTGTAGAGCGCCGCAAGAATAAAAACAAACATCAGCCCCGGCAATTCCCGGAAAAATTCTGACACGCCTTTGTCAAATTCCGTCATGGTAACAATTTCCGCTAAATAGTTGTCAATCACGCCTTTATACAACCCGTAGGCCATGCCAAAAACGACCATCGAGAGAAAAAACGATTGATACTTTGTCTCAGCCCTGAATGTGTTTTGCAACCTGTTCATATCAATTTTAGCCTTTCTTTTTCTTGGGCGCGTAATCTTTCATACCTGGGACGGCCCCGCCCGCAACTGCCCAAAAATACAGGCTGGCAACGCTGCAATATGGACTGAGCCGGCGGCGGTACTTTTCAAACAGTTTTTGGTCAATCTTCCTGTGGTGATACACCATTCGTATCCCGCGAAGAATGGCGAGGTCGCCATAACTGAAAATGTTCGGCCTTTGCAGACAGAACAGCAAAATCATTTCAGCAGTCCATACTCCAATGCCTTTGAGTGAAGATAGGGCTTTGATTGCATCCTCGTCCGGCATTTGAGATACTGCGTCAAGGTCAAACTCATTTGCAACGACCTTTTGGGAAAAGTCCGTAATGTATTCCGCTTTTTTGAATGTCATGCCAAAAGATTGCAGCAGGGGAACGTCAGCAGATAAAACCGCCTGCGGCGTAACCACTCCCAATGCCTCTTGCATACGGCTCCATATGGTCTGCTGGGCTTTTGTAGAAATCTGCTGTCCGATGATATGATGCACAACAGACGAAAACAAATCCGTATCAACAGGGCGGTCAATGTGGCCTACTTTTTCAATGACTTCCGCTAAGCGAGAGTCTTTTGATTTGAGATATTCTGTTTCTATGTCCCCATATCTAAAATTCACAATATCCCCCCGTTCTTGACTTGGGCGCTCTCTGCTTGTATAATATATCACAGATTTACTTGGATTGCTCCATAAAAAATCACCAGATACTATCAAAATATCGCAAACAAGGCGGCTGATACGATATGAACATGGAAAAGGACGGATATATCAATTCAATCAATCTTAACGCGAATACTGATTTTCCGTATTTGGTGCTGGATGTCGTAAACGAGCATAGCTATCCGAGAAACCCCGGTTTTCAAGTGATGCACTGGCATGAGGATTTGCAGTTTATATATGTCAAACGTGGAAAAATCAAATTGATAACGCTGGACGGGTCTGTTCAAACTGCCGCTGGTGAGGCTGTGTTCATCAACAAAAATGTTGTCCATCAAATTCAGCAAATAGAGGACTGTCAATACAACAGTTTTATTTTCCCTGACTACTTTCTTGGTTTTTATACGGGTGGGCCTGCAAGAGCATTTGTTGACAGTGTAGCGGGAAAAGAACAGATGCCATTCTTCCATTTTGAACCGGGAACCGGCTGGAACGAGAGTGTTTTGTCGGCACTGCAAAAACTGAGCGAATTGGAAAAAGAAAAGACAGAATTTTATGTTTATGAAGTTTTGCTACTGCTTTCAGAAATATGGCTCCTGATCTGCAAAAACATCTCGATGCCAATAGCGAAAAAGAAAAGTATTACCGAAATTCGGATGCAAACATTCTTAAAGCATATTGAACAGCATTATAGTGAAGATTTGTCTTTAGCAGATTTGGCGAAAAGTGCTAACGTCAGTAAATCAGAATGTTTGCGCTGCTTTAAGCAAAGCATGGGAACGACCCCGTATAAGTACCTGATTGAATATCGCTTGTCACAAGCGGCGGTCTTGCTTAAATCCACAGATGATACGATTGAATGTATTGCGAGCAAGATAGGTTTTGGGCAGGCCAGCAGCTTTGGAAAATACTTTCGTGAAAAGACAGGATTATCCCCCAAAGATTACCGAAAATCCAGAATGATTGAAGTTTCTGCGATAAAAAAGCGGGAGAACGAATAGCCCCGTTCTCCCGCTTTTCAGATTTCGTTCAGCAATATATCAGTTCCGAAAAGATAATTTCCTCCACCTGGGCCTTACAGCAATTCATCAGCCCCACTCAGCGCATGGGGTCACGGGCTTGCTACCGATAATTCGCCGCACCATCTCGCCGGAGGTAATCGACCGCCAATGCACTGCTGTAATGTCATTCTTTATGTAAGGTTGACTAATGAAATGTACGCAAAGGACACGCCAAGGAAAATCAAGAGCGCGCTCCACGCAAGGAAAATGCAGGGCAAGTATATGGCTACTACCGCCCCATTCGGTTATCAGAAAGACGAGAAAGACCATAACCACCTTGTCATTGATGAAGTGACCGCCCCCATTGTGGAACTGATTTTCTCAATCGCCGAGGAGGGCGTGGGGCTTCACACTATCTGTAACCGCTTGCGCAAGGCAAAGGTCATAAAGCCGAGTTTCTACAAAAAAGAAATGTTTGAGCGGTACACTGATGAGGAAAAGATGTATGACTGGGACACCGCCTATGTCAGCAAGATATTGCATGACCCCGTTTATGCAGGAAACCTTACCGTAGCGGAAAGACCGACCAAGACCATGCGTTCCAAGAAAAGACAGTATATCCCGTATGCGGAGCGTGAAGTTATCTATGGCACACATGAACCGATTATCGAGCAGAGCCGTTGGAACACCGTACAGAAGATTTTGGAGAGCAGACCGCCCGTTATCGGGGAAAGTTCAAGCGGATATGACAACATTTTCCGAGGGGTTATCAAATGCGCCGATTGTGGGAGTGCCATGCTTGCCAAAGTCGAGCAGAAAAGAAAGCGTAACAACGTACTGGACAAGACTTTCTACTGCTGTACCAAGTACCGCAAGTTTGGGAAAGAGGGTTGTTCATCACACACCATTGAGGCGAGGACGGTTCACGAAGTTGTGCTTGCAGACATTCAGAAACACGCAGGACAGGCACTGGCGGACAGGAAAGCTATGGTAACGGAGATTGCCGAGCGTCTTAATCT
>ERZ808054.664-NODE-664-length-27616-cov-5.417154_pt1 | contig 27616 bp, 29 predicted proteins | sample MGYA00380201_ERZ808054 | MGnify/ENA primary metagenome ERZ808054 (study PRJEB31490, sample SAMN06133419) | mouse gut metagenome | isolation source: Z5_2 | host: mice | place: China: Chengdu | collected 2015-05 ...
TAAAATATTTGGGATATTGGGAAACAAATGTGAAGAATTTGCCGGCAGACAGACTTCTGTAATCAGTAGGCAAAAGAAGATGAATATGCTCACGCAATGGAACGGACTTACAGATAATGTCATGGTACATCTTCTGCTCACCATTATATATATTATTGGCGCAAATCTGGTATTTGATATGCGGCTTTCTGTCGGAAGTGTATTTGCCTTTATTACATATAGTGTATATGTCACGGGACCTATATCTGCAATATTGAACATTGGATATTTACTATCAGGTATCATTCCCTCGACTAAAAGATATTATGAGTTTATGGATATGGAGGAAGAAAATGATGGGAACCAGACGTTAGTGCCAGAGTTTGGTGACATAGAGTTTCAACAGGTATCATTTGCATATCATAATGATAAGCCAATATTAGAAAACATAAATCTTATTTTTCCAAAAGGAAGTAAAACTGCCCTGATTGGTAAAAATGGTTCAGGGAAAAGTACAATTATAGATTTACTTCTTCGGATGTATACGCCAACAAAAGGAATGATACTTCTTGCGGGAGATGAAATCTTAAATATTTCATTGGATGAATACAGAAATATGTTTTCGGTGGTAAGTCAGGACATATATCTTTTTAATGATACCATTCGCAATAATATTAGTCTGTATAAACAGGTAGAGGACAAATTGATATTGGATGCCTGCAAGGATAGCGGATTATCTGAATTTATTGAGGATGTTTCATTAGATTATATGGTAGGACAGAATGGAACAATGCTTTCTGGCGGGCAGAAACAGAAAATAGCGCTTGCCAGAGCGTTGATTCATGATCGTCCGATTGTGGTATTTGATGAGGTAACATCGAGCACGGATGCCTGTTCAGAACAACAGATAAATGCCTTGCTGCATACCAGGCTTAAATATAAGACAGTAATCGTGATAACGCATAAAGAGGAAATTTTAAATGAAATGAATCAAGTTGTGATATTGGAAAGCGGAAAAGTTAATATATTTGGGGAATGTGAAAACGTAAAAAAGAGTAAATACTGGATGAATCTTCATACTTAACCTGAACTCACAAAATTTTAGTCTGCACTTAGCATAGAAATGTTAAATGTAGACTTTTTTATAAAATAATTGTTTGGCTATTAATAATTAGTGAATTAAGACGATATAGTATATATGATATCTAAAAATGATAAACGATATTAATTTGAGATTATTATTAGCTACATATGATTGCTATTTTTGCTTGTGTATTGGTATTTACTAATATATTCATTATTACTTTGATGGCTCAAATCATAATTATTGACAGTAAAATAAATAGACAAAGATTGTGATTTCTAAATAGTCGAAGTAATATTTGAAATAGTAGCAGCAAATTGTGTTATTTATGGGAGGAGATGAAAGCATATGTAAAAATATCAAAGAGTGCAGGATTAAATTGATTTACAAGGAGGAATTTTTGATGAAAAGAATAAGGAGATTAATTTGTAGTCTTTTAGCAGTAGCAATGGTATTGACATTAACACTGAGTATGGGAAATAATCTGAAAACTGTACAAGCAGCCTCTGCTATTACTGGAAACACGACAATGGGTTCGGCTTATAATTTTGGAACGTGGAGTTCTATAAACGATACAGCCATATTGTATGGCGGCGAACAGCAGTCATGGTTTCGGTTCACGGTAGCGGCAGGGGAAAAGATTTATGTAAGAGTTTCTTCTGATACAGCCTATACAGGAATGGAAGTAGAGTTGAGAAATGCATCTGGAAGCTTGATCGGAGACCCAATGGTAAATCCGAAGGACTTAATAAATACAACAGGTCTTACCCCATGCTTGTATATAAATATTGATAACACAACATCATCCAATAGTACATATTACCTTGTTGTGAATAGAGGAGATTATTATACGGGTGATATGTATTTCAGTCTTTCTTCATCAGATCGTATTAGAACAGGATCACGTACGGTTGAGATGTCAGGGACTGCTTCAAATACAGGTAATACACCTTTTAGTAGTTCTGGAAAAGATTCTTCAGTTATATCCATAAATTTATCGGATAGCAGTCAATTTCCGGATAAAGCTATAGTGACCAGCATCACAACATCGAGTACACAGTCACCTAGTCAGGGGAATGTGCATCATATGATTCAGCCGGCAAAACCGTCAAGGTGGTATACTTCAACTGTATCGAGTGCAACAAGGGGCTCTTATAATATAAGTTTATCAGATAACATACAAGTTAGACAGATATGGAAATTTAAATATAATGCCATGGCAACAGCAAAATCCACAATGAGAAGCGTAAAGCTAAATATTCGCTATCAGTATGATTTAAAGGATACAGGTTATCGTATTTTTACAAATTAAGAGAATAGTGTGAAAAATCGTTCTAAGGCAGCAAAGACACTGACTTAGAACGATTAAGTTTCACACAGGAAAAACGCAAAAGACAGCGTTTTTCTTGTCTAGTTGCGCCGCCAAAGGCGGTATGGGGGATTAATATGAAGGATACAGCGTATTACAATTATTATAATATTTCTTATCGCTACACATCCAATCTACCAGAAAAGCCAGATTGGAAAAGGAAACTTGAACTTGAAGAGGATAAAGTGAAGAGCAATAATCATGATCCGGAAAGTGAACGATACAAAGCGTTTGAAAAGCTGGAAGATACTTACTATGCCATGGGAGTAAGAAACAGGGCAAAATATAAGACTGTAAGTCAAGTGTATGCAGCACTCAGTGAAAAATATTCTTCAAATTATTATAAGCAGTTTAGTGAGCTGGAAGTAACTGCAATGTATGACAATGAATTGCATATGACGTTGTATGGTTGTTTGAACGGCGGAGGAAATTTAGACGATCCCCATTTAAAAGGTGAAGTACGTGATGTAACGGAGAAACAGGCACATGAGTACAACCGAAAGACAATCAATATGCAGCTGTGCAATATTTTTGGAAATGCGGGGCTTGACAGTGCCATGCTGAGTAAATACAACATGACTTTCTCAATTGATCCTTACAATTATTCCCTCAAAGTATCGGGTGTTGATGATGCAGGACTGACAGCAATGCTTGAAAAGCTGTTAAATAAGGATAATAACGCGCGTGAACTTTTTTATCATATCATGCACAGTAACAGAGCATCCATATCTGATAATGCAAAGGCGAAATATCACACCCTGAACAGTTTTGTGAGCGTGACAGGACAAGATCCACGACAATACAGGCAGACAGAATCCGGACTTGTGAATGGCAGGGGTGAAAATATTCTGGATGTATACAGGGAGGCATTAAAGACTTCCGATGCAGTACCTGCTCAGTTTAAAGGGACTGCCTATAACGTTTTTGAGGAAAATATCAAAAAACTTCTGGCAGAGGGATTTTACCGTATTCCGGACTTGAATCTGAGTATTGGCTATAAGGACGGAATGCTGCAGGATCTTTCCAATGCAGACATTATGCACAACAGATTTGACCAGATGGCATAAAAAACAGTAGAAGCAGAAAGGTGGAAATGAAAATGATAAAACGAAAACTTGTAGCCATGTTAATGGCAGCAGCTGTACTTTTGGCAACAGGCGTTAACAGTAATATAAATGTTGTTCAGGCAGCGGAAAATGAAAATACATCAAGCTCTACAGCGGTATTAGAGAACTTTGAGTTGGAAGAGATAGAGATACCAGAAGATGAAGTGCCAGAAATTGTTTATAACGTTGAGGGGCATGAGAAATTGAATGAAACATTTTCGGTTGATGGAATCCAGACATTAGACATGAATGACGAGCAGGATAATACTGATCCAAATTATGCAACAGAGATTTTGAACGGAGAAAAGAAAACAAATTCACTGTTAACGGATGAAAATCGTTGGTATTATTTTACGTTAGATACATTAAGTAATCTAACGTTATTTTTGGACATGGATGATACAATTGATGCCGACTTATATGTGTTTCAGTTGAATACTGATAGTGGTGAATTATTAATGGCGGGAAGCAGTACACAAGAAGGAGCCGGGGAGTATGAAGCAATTGGTGGAAAAGCTGGGGCAGGAGTATATTTTATTGCGGTAAGCGGATTTGAAGGTAGCGGTAATTTCGAACTGGCTCTATATACCAGCACGGATGATGTACAATATGAAAATAATAATACACCAGAAACTGCGACAGAGGTTTCTGGTGCATATAATGTAAATGGGTTAAAAGGTGTAATCGATAGTCCATATGATGTCGATTTTTATAAACTTACGCTTTCAAAAGCTAGCGCTGTAAGATTTGAAATAAAGACTTCACAAAATTATGTTATCGAATATTTTGGTGGTAATGGAGCGAAGGTGATAAAGGATGATTTATATGCACTCAGTGAAGGAACCCATTATTTTAGGGTTAGAAGTGTAGATGGTAGTTATTCGCCAACTCACGGATATGGTTTATATATAACTACGATTGCACCAATATCAACAGATGAACTAGCAGGATGTTTTGCTGTATGTGACAGGGCAAACGTTATATTCCAGTTTAGAGGAGATAGATCGAAATATTATGTTAATGGAAATGAGATTGATTTCTCATATTCCTATAGTAATAGTACAAGTTCAGTAAATTATGATATTTCGTTGAGAAAGACACCAAAATTTTATGTCTGCCTTGTACAAACGGATGGAACGAGTCTGCCGTTGGAATGTCAACAAACTATGCCTGATGTTATACGTATTTCAAGCTCGGCATTTACGGGAATTAAAGATAAATACGTTTTAATGTTATCTGTACGTGATGTGAGTACACCTTGTTATAGTATCCATGTCAGAGGGAGAGGGGACTCCAGTGATAAGACGCTTTGGGAGGATTTGCATTTTGCAAATGTATATATAGACCCGGATACTGGCAAGGTAATAGATATTGCATGGTATAATTATTTTTATGATTACTTAAACTATAAGTTTTCATTCTCACGTCCATATCCAACGAAATATTACTATCCGTATTGGAATGGGAGTGATCCAGAAGGAGGAGATGACTGATGGTTAGAGTAGGAAATCGCACTATGGATGTCTATATGTCCAGCGAGCTAAAACTACAGAGCTTGCGAAATGGGCAAAGTTTCCCTAACAGTTCAGACAAAACTGTAAGGGAAAATCGGGATACAGTCCAGATACATGATTTACATGCAGTGGATATTATTTCAAATATGGATCATCAGAAGAAAATTAGTAATATGATATCAAAATCTACACGCTGTAGCATAGAATATCTTAATTCCTATTACTATCGGGAATTGCAGCGCGAAGTAGCAGACTATATTGGTAATGTTGAGCACAGTCAGGGTTATTATGGATTTGAAGATTCTATGGCATCGACAATGCACGCGTATTCTGTTCTGCATCAGCAAATCGTACAGGGGTATCAGAATGGAACAAGGGAGTTATATGTATATGATAATAAAGCGACTGATGGCATTCGTTTGCTGACACTGGAAGAAGAACTGGAAAAGCTGGATCAGGCTTACGAAGAGCTGGTCGAATGGGATGTGGGCTGTGCCAAAGGCCGATATAATACTGAAAGGTTCAACGAAAGATTGAATAATAAGGAGTTAGATGATTTGTATGATACCTATGATGACGATCAGGCAGGCAACTATATCCGAAAATCCTATCGGGAGTTCCGGTCACGTTATTTGGCAGAATATGAGAAAAGCGGAGGGGAAATCAATATAAAATCTCTGTTTATGTCTGTTCTGAACAATGAAAATCAAGGGGTACATGATTTCTGCAAAGTGCTTTTTGGGAAAACGAAGGGAACATCAATAGAGCACACCTCCCTCGACACAATGCACCAACAATAGATGATACAGTTCATCGAGCGGGCGCAGGTCGCTGTCGTACATGACAAAGTTGTCCAGATATCCGTTGTTTTCGATTCTGCCGGCAGTGGTCATATCCTCATAGGAATACCAGCCCAAAAGCTGCACGACATATCTCTCAGGGTGCAGGCGGGCGGAGACAAAGATATCCTTCGGATGAGAATGCGCCTGCTCGACCATTTCCAGGGTTCTTGTGTGGAAGGACTTTGTCCGCGTCTTGACGTCAAGTAAGTATTCTGCCTCGACGGTGGCAAGCAGAAAATCATACGCATCCCGCTCGGTCCAGGAAGAGTGATCCTCGATAAACGGAATGCCGTTGTCGAGGAGAAACTGTTTAAATGCCTTTTCTCCGAGCTTTCCCTCAAACATCTTGATCTTTTTGTTGTTGAGACCGCCGGCATGGAAGTCATGGCGGTCAGATGTGTAAGCTCCGGACAGATCGGCATAGGTGAGCGCCTCGTGGAGCAGCGGCCCGTCAATTCGGTACTCATTTCGTAAGATCATTCATTATCCCCCTGTTTTGTCTCCGTCTCATGTTCCAGCCGCGTATTGCGGACAGGAGAGAGATCCTGTCTGTGATGAGATCCATTATACCAGAAAAGAGCATTTTTTCATAGACACTGATCCGTATAGCCGGATAAAAAAATATCCTCTTTCCATCAATATAAAAGTGTGCTATAATTACGACGTTCTGGACAGGGAGGAAGGAAGCATCGTGCAGAAGAGGAAATATCGGATCATCAGCCTGGTATTGATGATCACATTGTTTTTGACGGGGATCTATCTTGATACGGCGGCGAGGGACGCCTTTTTTCTGTGCGGTCCGATGGCGGAGACTGCCTTTTGTCCCAAGTCACTTCACACCGACATCAACAGTCTGAAAATGTGTGGGAGTGAGATGCTCGGTGAGGGCAGAAATGCGGAGCAGAAGCCGATCGAACTGCATTCGCTCCTCTCCCTTTCCCAACTGAACCGCGCACTTACATTGCATCGCAGGACTTTTTGGCTTTTGGCGGTGTTGCAGCCCTTCTGTCAGACATCAGACGGGCTTGTCACGGATTATATGCACCAGTCGGACGGGAAAAAGCGAAACTAACATTATCAACGCATGATTTCATTACATACAATATAATGTTAGAAAGAGGGGATTCATATGTTAGCGCAGGTATTTGCAGTAATCATCTTTATTGCAATGTTTGTTTTTATTGTGACTGAAATTGTGGAGCGACATGTTGTGTCGCTGGTGTGCGCACTGCTGACGGTGATCTTTGTGTTCGGAGTGGGGATGCACAGCATGGCGGCAGTGATCGAGACGGTGAACCTGCAGAGCATCTTCACGGCGGATTTCTGGTATCTGTCCGGCGAGTCGGCAGAGAGCAGCGCTGGCATCAACTGGGAGACGATCCTGTTTATCTTCGGCATGATGGTGATGGTCGAAGGCATGGCGAGGGCAGGCTTTTTCAGATGGCTGTGCATGCGGATCGCCAAGCTTGTAAAGTATCAGGTGATCCCGCTGTTTGTCACGTTCATGGTCCTGTCGACCGTGCTGGCGATGTTCATTGACAGCATCACGGTCATTTTGTTTCTGGCAGCAGTCACGATCGAGCTGTCGCAGCTGTTGAAGTTCAATCCGGTCCCGATGATCCTGTCTGAGATATTCTGTGCGAACCTGGGAGGCTCGGCGACGATGTGCGGCGATCCGCCCAACATTATCATCGGGACATCGCTGGGGTATTCCTTCACGGACTTTGTGACGAATACGGGGCTGATCGCCGGGATATCGCTGATCGCAGTGCTGGTCTATTTCTATCTGCTGTTTGGCAGGGAACTGAAAACGGGGGCGCAGGAGGCGGTCGATTACGGCAGTCTGCCAAGCCCGGAGTCGACGATCACGGACAGAAAGGGATTTGTCGTGAGCAGCATTATTTTTGCCGCTGCGATCGTTTTGCTGGTCACACACGCACAGACAGGGCTTACGGTGTCTGCGATCGGGATGATCGTGGCGGTTGCGACACTGGTGACGTCGTGGCGGCATGCGGTCACGCTGCTGCGGAAAGTGGATTACAAGACACTGCTGTTTTTCATCGGTCTGTTTGTCGTGATCGGCGGTCTGGAGCAGACGGGGATCCTGGAGATCATGGCGGCATTTATCGGCAGGATCAGCGGCGGCAATGTCATGGTCATGATCGCGATCATCATATGGCTGTCGGCGGTTGCCAGTGCGTTCGTTGACAATATTCCGTTTGCGACGACGATGATACCGATCATCAAGACGCTGTCCGTCACGTACGGTGTGGACTTGTCCATGCTCGCGTGGACGCTGGCGATGGGGACGGACATCGGAGGAAGCGCCACACCGATCGGCGCATCCGCCAATGTTGTCGGCATCGCGACGGCGGCGAGAGAGGGTTACGTGATCAGGTGGGGACAGTACTGTAAGAAGATGATGCCGGCCACGGTGATCGTAGTGCTGATCTCCATGCTCATCATTTATGTCAGATATTTATAAAGGGAGGCGAAGCTGATGGAAAAACAATTAATCATCTCTGTGGGCAGGGAATATGGCAGCGGAGGTCATGAAATCGCGGAGCGGCTCTCAAAACACTATGGGATCCAGCTGCTTGACCACAATCTGCTGGACGAGATCGCGGCGGACAAGAATCTGGATATGCAGGATCTGCGGGGGCTGGACGAGAAGCACAGGAACAGGCTGGCGTCGAGGACAGTGCGCGGCTACAGCAGCTCGCCGGAAGAAAACCTGTATCTGCTGCAGTTCGAGCATCTGATAAACAAAGCGGAGGCAGGTGAGTCCTTTGTCATTGTGGGCAGGTGCAGCGAGACGATCTTAAAGGAATACAGCAGCATGATATCGATCTTTGTGCTCGGAGACAGGGACAAAAAGATCGAGCGCATCATGCGGCTGTACCAGCTGTCGGAGGAGCAGGCGGAGCGGAGGATGCGCGAGAAGGATATGAAGCGCAGACGATACCACAACGGGCACTGCGACAGGAAATGGGGCGAATCCAGAAATTATGACATTTCCATAAACAGCAGCAGGCTGGGGGTCGACGGGACGGCAGCGCTGCTGGCATACTATATCGACGAAAGGCGCGGAACAAAATAGATCTGCGGGTCTGCAAATCATACCGAAAAAAGTGCGAACTATTCCCGACATATTTTTTTCGACAAATTATGTAGTATAATACTCTTGGATTGCACTGCAGTAGCAATTCATATTACTCCTATAAGTTGCTGAGGCAATCATTTCCCCAAATGAAGCTTTGGCAACTTCTTTTATGCGCGGCCCCATGCAGGGGAAGTGTGCGGGTGGGCAGCGGAAAAGGTCTGGGGCATTTCAGGATATATTCTGGCGTAATGGAATCGCAATGGAACGCAATAGAATAAGAAAGGATGATTTGAATGACAAAAACGCAGTACGGAAAAGAAAAGCGAGTGAACAAATTTGTACTGACGATCGTTACGATCATTGATATGCTTCTGTTTTTTGGGTATATTGGCGATTATGCGCAGGGAAATATCAGTCTGGGCTTTATGCTTGCTGTGGATGTGTCGGTCGTCATTTCCATGATAGCATGCTATGCGGTCTATTTTCACAAAAAGGACAGCCTGGCGTTCCAGCATATCTCTGTGATCGGTTACATGGTGGTGTACGGGCTTGCTGTGTTCGGCGCACAGAATGACCTTGTGTTCATGATGGTCTTTCCGCTGACGGTGATCTATATACTGTACTATGATCTGAAGCTGATATTGCGGATCGCCATAGTCTTTGGCGCGATCAATGTGGTGGATGTGATCTATATCGTGGCGGTGCTTGGACAGATGCATTCGGGTGCGCCGATCAACAGCACATCGCTCCTGCTCCAGGGTGCGTCCGCAGTGGTGTACATGATCGTGCTCTGCGGGACCACGCATATATCCAATGACAATAATGCCAGGAAGATCGCAAGCATCAATCAGGAGAAGGAGAGGAGCACGGCACTCCTGAGTGAGGTGCTGGAGGTGGCTGCCTGCGTGAGGCAGAATTCGGCGGAGGCGGCGGAGCACATCAGACAGCTGAGCCGGGATGTGGATTCCACGGTGTCTGAGCTGGGCGATATCGCGGAGGGAAACAGCAGTAATGCGGAGAGTATCGGGAGACAGACAGTGATGACCGGCAATATCCAGAGCATGATCCTGGAGACGAAGCAGATGTCCGATGAGATGCTCGCGATGGCGGAGCGCTCCGAGGGAGCTGTGCGGGAGGGTCAACAGACTGTGGACCGTCTGCAGGCACAGGCGCATAGGACCGAGGAGGCAAATCAGCGGGTGGTGTCCTCCGTGGCAAGTCTGATCTCAAACGCAAAGGCGGTGGAGGATATCACGGAGAGGATCTTCTCGATCTCCAGCCAGACGAACCTGCTGGCACTCAATGCGTCGATCGAGAGTGCGAGGGCAGGCGAGGCGGGAAAAGGATTTGCCGTTGTGTCCGAGGAGATCCGTGCACTTGCGGACGAGACGAGAAACCTGACGGAGGGAATACGCAAGATTGTCGACGAACTGAAGAAAAATGCCGATATGGCAAAGGACACGGTCGATAATGTCATGATGGCGGCGGGAACGGAGCACGAGCTGATCACAAACGCGAGTGCGCAGTTTGGGGAGATCGGCAGCCGCATGGGCGGTCTTCACACCAATGTGCAGGATATTTACGGGAAGATAGAGGAGATCCTGGAAGCCAACAATGAGATCGTGGACAGCATCAGCCACATCTCGGCAGTCAGCGAGGAGGTGGCGGCGAGCACGCAGCAGGCGGCGGAGCTTGGGACAGCCACCAGCCACAAGGCGGATCAGGCAGGAAAGCTGATGATCGGGCTTATGGAGACGGTGAAGGCGATCGACAAATATCTGTAAGGGAGGTGGCTGCCGTGCTGGGAGGTTCGGTATACATAGCGTTCATCCGGTTTGCGCTGAGTCTGGTCGGGACGATCCTGCTGTTTTCACTGCTCAGCGAACCGCGGTATGACCGCAGAAAGACAGTGATATGTTATATTCTTTTTGGTGTGGCGGTGACTGTGCCGGCCTGTATCTGGTATATGCTGGACTGGTCGAACTGTGTGCGCATCGTGGCTTTTGCGATGTTCGTCTGCTTTTGCGTGTTTGCGGTCTTTATGAGCAGGGATCCGATCTATCTGACGGTGTACAAGCTTGCACTCACCTTTTATCTGCTGGCGGTATTTCTGATCGGGGGTATCGAGGTTTCCGTCATCTTTTTTGACAGAAATGTGTGGGCGGATATCGTCACCCGCATTGTACTGATCGCGTTTATGGCATATTTTATCGACAGGAAGATCAAGGTGGATATCAGGGGATTTGGATATTATGTGGAGAACGAACTGGACAGGTTCAGCGTCGGCGTCATGATCATCAGTATCCTCTTTGGCATAGGGTTCATCATGAATCCCAGAGCGGCGGAGCAGACGCCGTACCATCTGTTCCAGATCATCACGAACTTTTTCCTGACAGGCGCGCTGCAGCTGCTGATCTTCCGTCTGTATCTGCACATCGGCAAGGAGAGGGAGTACCAGAAAGAAAACCAGCTGATGCAGATGAACCACCGGCTGCTGGAGCGCAACATGGAGATTTTGCAGGAATCGGTGGAGTCCGGAAAGCGCATCCGCCATGACGCCAGGCATCACAACGCCGTGATCGCGGAACACGCCCGCAGAGGGCAGAACGAGGAGCTCCTGCAGTATCTGAAGGAGTATGACAGGGAGATGAACGAGCACATAGCGGAGAGCATATGTGCCAACACGACAGTCAACAATCTCCTGTCGGCATATACCAGAAAGGCAAGGCGAGAGCAGATCAATGTCACGCTGGACGTCGATCTTGGCGGGAATCTGACGATACCCAATATCGATCTCGTCACAATACTGGCGAACGCCTACGAGAATGCGATCTATGGCTGCATCGAGGTAAAGAAGCAGTCGTCAGAGCGGGAGTGTTTTATCCGGCTGGTGCTCAAACGGAAGAAAAACAAGCTGGCGATCATCTGCAGCAATACCTGCAGGATCGAGACGGAAATGAAAAACGGGCAGCCTAAACCGGAGTTTACGGGCGGGATCGGTGTGCTGAGCATCATCAAGACAGCGGAGAACTTTGGCGGGGAGTATGATTTTAAGAACGACAACGGGGTGTTTGTGTTCCGGCTGATCATGAATATTCCTGCGGCAACATGAGATACTGGTAATCTGAAAGAGGAAAAGAGGAGGGACTTGGGATGTATCTGATAGCACTCTGTGATGACGAGGAGGCGGAATTGGATAAGACGGAACGGATGTTGAGACATTACGGGGAAAGGCATTCCGGGGCAGTGTTTGCGATCGAGCGGTTTGAGAGCGCCGATGATCTGCTCGATAAGGTCAGGGAGAAAGAGTACATGCCGGACTGTATCCTGATGGATATATACATGCCTGGAAAATTAGGTACGGATGCATCGCGTGAGCTGCGCAGCATGGGCAACAATGGCAGGATCATTTTCCTCACATCATCCAGGGAACATGCGCTGGATGCTTTTGGCGTGGATGCATCGCAGTACCTTGTGAAGCCGATCACGGAGGAGACACTGTTTCCGGTGCTGGACAAGATACTCGGGGATATGGAGGAGGCACGTCGGAAATATCTGCTGCTGCGCATAGACGGGAAGATCCAGCGCGTGGCGGTCGATGAGATCGTGTACTGTGAGGCAGAGGGAAAGACACAGTATCTGTATCTGTCAAACGGCGAACAGTATGGGCTTCGCCGGACGATGGCTGAGATTTACGGCAAGCTTTCCTGCTATCAGGAATTTTCGCGGGTGGGGGTTGCCTACATCGTGAATCTGGTGCATGTGGTCAGCCTGAATGCGCAGGAAGTACAGATGGATACCGGGAAGAAGATCTATCTTCCGAGGGGATCCTACCAGCCTCTGCGGAAGCGGTATTTTGAATACTATTTCGGGGATAGCGAGGTGTTGTGAGGTGGTCGATATTTACTATGTGGAGGCGGATATATCCCATGCATGGAAAAAGTGCTTGCTTTTTATATAAGGCTGTGCTATCCTATTAGAAATTTATAGACTTGACAATGTTTTGGGTAACAGGAGAGCATGGACATGACAAATTACGATAATAAGAACGCACTATTTATTTCGATTATGCAGCAGATTCAGATTTTTCAGCATACGGTCACGGACGATCACCGGTAATGAGACGGTGGAACGCATGGCCGTAGGACGAAAAGTCTTATTTGGCTATGCGGCGATCGAAAGTGTTTCGGACAGATTATCTCGATAAATGGGAGCCGCATGGTATATACATGAAAGTGTATGTAACATGACGGCTCTTTTATGCACAGGGGTGCACAGGGAAATTAGCAGCGCTGCTGCACGCACCCCGCGCGCGAGTAGGGGAGAAGATCATTCCCCTACTCGATTTTTAAAATTTTTAAATATTTCTGAGGAGGGACAGACAATGAGAGTGATCGAGGCGGAGGCGCTGACCAAGAATTTCCGGGTGAAGCGCAAGGAGAAGGGGATGAGAGGCAGCATCAGGGCGGTTTTCCACCCGCAGACGGAGGAGATCAGGGCAGTCGACAGGGTGTCGTTTGGCGTGGAGGAGGGGGAAGTGCTTGCCTTTATCGGACCGAACGGGGCTGGCAAGAGCACGACGATCAAGATGCTGACAGGGATCCTGTACCCTGACGGCGGCAGGGTGGAGGTGCTTGGCATCGATCCTGTGAAAAAGAGAAAGCAGCTTGCCTACCAGATCGGCACGGTGTTCGGGCAGAAGGAGCAGCTCTGGACACATCTGACACCGTACGACAATTTCTGTTTCTTCGGCGCGATCTATGATCTGTCGGGCGGAGAGTCCGAGCGGCGCATCGCGGAGCTTTCAGAGATCTTTGAACTTTCGGACTTCATCAACACACCGGTCCGGAACCTGTCGCTGGGGCAGCGCATCCGCTGCGAGATCGTGGCGTCTCTGATCCACAAGCCCAAAGTGCTGTTCCTCGATGAGCCGACGATCGGTCTGGACCCGGTCGTGAAGGAAAATATCCGCATGCTGATCAAGCAGATGAACAGGGAGCTCCACACGACCATCTTTCTGACCAGCCATGACATCGGGGATATCGAGAAGCTCTGCAGGCGCATCGTCATCGTCAACTCCGGTCAGATCGTGATGGACGACTCCATGGAGCATCTGAAATACCACTATCTGAATAAGAAGATCGTGGAGGTGAAGCTGCAGGAGGAGACAGCACTGCCCCCGGCGGAGGGCATAACGATATTGAAACAGAAGGGCAGTCATGTCAGGCTTGAGGTGGACACCTCGGTGATGAAGATCAACGACGCGCTCCGCAGCATCGACGCGGAGCATGTGGAGGACATCAACATCTCGAATATACCGCTCGAAAATATCATCATGGAGATCTACCGATCAGAGGGGAGGGAGAGAGCGCAATGAGAAAATATGTGGTGATCTACCGCTCGGTGCTGATGGAGAATCTGCAGTATGCGGCAAATATCGCGATGGGATTTATCAGCTATTTCATGCTGAGCTTTATATTTATCAATCTGTGGGACTACATGTACGCGTCGCCGGAGGATCTGATCGCGGGGTACACGAAGGAGCAGATGATCTGGTATGTGATGATCACGGAGATGATCTGGTTTGGCGCGCGCTCGGCGACGATACGGCAGCAGGTGTCGGCGGATATACGGGGCGGGAATATCGCGTATCTGGTGAACAAACCCTACTGCTACCCGCTGTATATCCTTGCAAAATACACGGCGGAGTGGAGCATACAGCTGCCGATGTACGCTGTGCTCACGGTTGTGATCGGGGTGACAATGGTGGGAGGGATCCCGGGATTTCGGGGGATCACGCTTCTGGCGGCAGTGCCGTGCACAGTACTCGGGATGACGATCCACGCAGTGTTCAAGATATGTATCAGCATGCTGTCATTCTGGATCGAGGATGCCGACCCGTTCCAGTGGCTGTATGACAAGATGATCCTGGTCGTGGGAACGATCTTTCCGATAGAGATCTTTCCGGCAGCCCTGCAGCCGGTATTGAAGCTGACGCCGATCTATACGGTGTGTTACGGACCTGCAAAGTTGATCGTCGATTTCAGCGCGGAAAAGTGTCTGGAGATCCTGGCGGCGCAGGCGGTGTATCTGGTCCTGGGCTGCGGGCTGCTGTTCTGGATCTATGAAAAGGGAGGGAGGAAACTGTATGTTAACGGCGGTTAAAAATCAGCTGCGGGTGTGCGCGCTCTCAGTCAAGTACAACATCATGCGGGAGATGCTCAACAAGGTCACTTTTGTGACGAATGTCTTATTTATGATGCTCAACAATGCGACCTTTATCGTGCAGTGGGTGATCCTGCTGCGCCTGCGGGACGATGTCGGCGGCTATACGATGCGCGAAGTCATGCTGCTGTGGGGGCTTGCAGCGAGCAGTTTCGGTCTGTCGCAGATCCTGTTTGCGCGGGTATTTGCCCTGCCGGAGCTGATCATCAACGGCAAGCTGGACTCGTATCTGGTCCAGCCTAAAAATGTCCTGCTCAGTGTGATGACCTCCGCGACAAATACCTCCGCGATCGGGGATCTGCTGTATGGCCTGCTGCTGATCTGCGTTTTCTGTTTCAGCGTAGAGCGCCTGCTGTTATTTCTGTTGTTTACGGTGACGGGGGCAGGGCTTGTGACGGCGTTTGCCCTGCTGATGGGCAGCCTGTCCTTCTGGTTCGTGCGCTCGGAGCTGTTTGCCAGTCATATGATAAACAGCGTGATCACCTTCGACACCTACCCGGACGGCATCTTCAAGGGAGCCGCCCGGATCCTGCTCTACAATGTGATCCCGGTGGGCATGATGATCTATCACCCGGTGCACGTCATGATCGAGTTTGACGCGGCAAAGCTGTTGGCGGTGCTGGGGTATCTGGTGGTGCTGTCCGCGCTGGCGGTGTTTGTGTTCTACCGAGGGCTTAGGCGGTATTCCTCGAGCAGTCTGATGGCGGCGAGGATGTGATCGGCGGATTACGGATGCGCTCTTTTTTCAGCGCGGGCGATCTGCCTGGACCATGTTTTCACGGTCTGGCTGATCAGGAAGCCGCGGAGCGCATCGAGATCCTGCGCGGTATCCCACGCCTCCAGCGCCTCGTAATAGCTTTGGCGGTCCTCCTCGTGGATGGTGATGGGCGGATGGTTGTGCATGACCAGGAAATAATTCATGGCAAGTCTTCCGGTGCGCCCGTTGCCGTCTGCAAACGGATGGATGTTCTCAAATTTCGCATGAAAATATGCCGCTGCAGTCAGGGCATTCTGGTTTGATACGGTTTCGAGTTCTGCGAGCAGTTCTGCGAGTTCCTCGTGCACATCTTCCGGTGCGGCGCCGATTTCTTCCCGGCCGGTTACAAAATCGTGATGTTTGTATTCTCCAGGGCGTTCGCCTAACTGCCATCTGCGTGTGTCGTAGGTGTTCTGGGTCAGGAGCCGCTGCAATTCTCTTATAAAAGCTTCGTCGAGCGTGCGTTTTTCATTGAATGCTGCCAGGAAGAATTCGTGTGCGTCCCTGGAATTGCGGATCTCAAAGAGTGTCCTCAGGTCGCCGGTGTAGGAGGTCACGCCGTCGTGTTCAAAGATTTCCCTGGTGTCGTGATAGGTGATGCTGTCGTTTTCTATTTTGCCGGAGTGGTATGCAAAGGAGATCCGCTGACCGTTCAATGCCTCCGATAACGCGGCGTCTGTTGTGATATTTTTCTGCTGCCATAGGGAGATGGCTTTCTCATAGTCTGTCATGGAATCACGTCTTTCTGGTTCAAATATTTTTCAGTCGCTTGATGAAATAAATATATCATACCGGATCATTGTGTGCAATGGAAATATGGAGAGTATCCGGGAGGTATCAGGAACCGCCGCCGGACTCTTTTTGTGTCCCGATCGATCATCTTTAAACTAAAAGTTTAGCGGTATTTCCGCTAAAAAATCTTAGCGGGGAATCCGCTAGGATATGATGGTAATGAGGTGATGTATATGCGTTATGCGCGATTGAGAGATCTGAGAGAGGACAATGATCTGACACAGACACAACTGGCGGCGAGGCTGCAGTGCAGCCAGCGGGTCTACAGCGACTATGAGCGGGGGAAAGTCGGGATCCCAACGGAAATATTGATCTGCCTGGCACTGCTCTATGACACGAGCATTGACTACCTGCTGGATCTGACAGACGAGAGAGTCCCGTATGCCAGAAAGGGGAAAAAGTAATCGCAGGGCGGTGGACGGTGACAAAGAGGTGCGGTATACTGTTTACAAAGGAGAAAAGCTATGATACAGGAATTAGGTGTCATGCTCTTCAAGGAGCGTGAGAAAATGGGCGAGAAACAGAAGCGTGTAGCGGATGGGATCATAAGCATATCCGAGATGTCCAAGGTGGAGAGCGGGGGACATGAGATTGATTACTTTACACTGCAGGCATTGTTTGAGCGTCTGGGAAAATCCATCGACAAGCTGGAGCTTGCAGTATCCGGCGAAGAGTATGCCGCCATTTCGTACAGGGCAGAGATCGAGCACAGCATAGCGGAGTGGGATCACGAAAGGCTGACGGAGCTGATCGCAGGTTATGATACATACAATGACAATAAGCGCTCGATCCACAAACAGTACAAGGCTGCGCTGTGGGCGATGGCGTGCTATATGAAAAAACAGGATCATGCATCCTGTCTGTGCGGGATGGAACAGGCACTTGCGTGTACCCTGCGCAATGATTGGAGAAGGGCACTCGGGGCGGGACAGCGCCTGTGCAATCAGGAGATCCGGCTGATCATGGTGATCGCATACTGTCTGTGGGAGCTCGGGGATATCAGCGGTTTATCCGGACATTTGGAACAGCTGTGCAGTTACATACTGCACCACTACACAGATACCGAGGAACAGGTAAAGGTGTACCCGCACTGCGCGTGGCTGCTGGGACAGCTCTATCTGAGACAGGATAGGGTGGAGGAAGCTTACATCATATGCCAAAAGGGAAAACGATCCCTCGTTGAGAATGGTTCCCTGAGCCCGCTGTGGGAAATATTGGCGCTGGAAGAAACCTGCCTTGAGAAAATGGGCAGGCATAGTGAGCTGAAACAGTGTAAGAAATATCAGGAGGCACTCGTTTTCCTGTATGATGCGGCAGGCGTGCACATGGAATCTAATATGATGGCGGCATTTATGAGAAGCAGTTTTCAGGGCGAGTTTGTCATCACCAATGAGCTGATCCGGGATCTCAGGGAGGCGGGAGGACTATCTCAGGAGAAGCTCTGTGCGGATATCTGCGCGCAGGAAACGCTGTCGCGCATCGAGAAAGGGAAGAGAAGTCCCAATAAGAAGAATCTCTATCAGATGCTGAAAAGAATGGGCATGGAGCGGGAAAAATATTACGGGTATATCGAGGCGGACGACTATGAACTGTATGAGAAGGTGAGGGAGTATAACCGCAGCTTTCCGAAAGACCGGTGGGAGAAGGCGATGAAGCTGCTCGATGAGATTGAAGCGAAACTGGATATGACAAAGAGTGTCAACAGACAGTTTATCGGGACAGGACGCATTTCCGCCCAGACAGAGGGAGGCGAACTGACGCGCGAACAGGCAAACGAGCAGCTTCGGGAACTGCTTCATCTGACGATGCCGCCTGCGGATTCGGGAACAATGATCTACCGTGTCCCGTTCCGGATGGAATACACGATATGGAATCATATGGCGATCAATTTCAGAAAAGATGGGAAAGTGAAAGAAGCGATCGCCATTTATGAGGCGTTGATGCAAAGTTACCAAAAAAGCAAGGTGTTAATGCAGCATCATGCTGTCCCGGGATTGACGCTATATTTAAACTATGCGGGATTTCTGGAAGTGGCGGATGATCTGGAAAAAGCAAAAGAGGTTGGCAGGGAAGGTCTGCGGCACGGTCTTGTGTGCTGCCGCGGGGACATGGCAGGAGACATACTGGCAAACCTGTCCCTGGTATATGGGAAACAAGGCTTGCCAGATGTAGAAGAATCTTATCTTAGATATGGATATTCTCTTGTCAAATTATATGGCAGAGAGGAAGTGACTAATATTTTACAAAAGGCATATAAGAAGAAGTATCAAAAAGATCCTGATTAATTATCATAGTATTGACAAACATATTCACACGTACTAATCCCATAATCCCCATCTTCGCCCTCAGAAACCGGCGGTACAACAACCGTGATCAGACACAAAGTCAACAAAACAGCAAATACATTTTTCATGATTCAAGACCCTCCTTTTATACACAACATAAGATTTACGTTACAACAATATAATAAAATGTACCCCGGCAAAATTCTATGACGTTTTTGGAAAATTAAGTTTTCTGAGAACGTCATGGATTTTTTTGTGTTGGGGTGGTACGATAAAAAAACAAAATTCGACAAAATATTACAAAGCAACTTCTGATAAAATCTGCTGGAATATACAATACAATCCCTAATAAACAAAAGGTGTGAAGACAATTGAAAAAAACGATACAAAAGAGAAAGATTCAATCATTTGCTATAGCGATGCTGCTTTTGATCTACGCGCAGGAGCGGATCGCCGTCTGTGCGCAGGAGGAACAGAAGCAGAGCCGTGAGGTCATCGTCGTCATGGACTGCAGCAAATCCATGGAGGACGTGGACAGCCAGTACCTTGTATATGACTTTGTGAGAGGATTGGCGGCATCACTGCCGATGAACTGTGAGATGGGATTTGTCGCCTACAATAATGAAGTCTGCGCGGCACTTCCGGTCGGAAGCAGCTACGCGGAGATCGATCAGGCGCTGGACGGGCTCCAGTACAGGCAGTATGGAAATGCGGGCGCGGGACTCGAAGCGGCAGCGGCATTGTTCCGGGGCAGTCAGACAGAAAAGAGTATGATATTGATATCTGACGGAGAGATTATGATGGACACGGACCAGGGAACAGAGGAATCCGCCAGTGCGTTCAGTCAGACCGTGTCGGCGGCAAGAAATAAGGGCATAGAGATCGATGTCCTGGCAATCGGTGAGAAGATCCAGGAAGGATGCACCGTGTATGCCGCCGCGGACGAGACGGGCGGCAGCCTGTATGAGATCGTGGATCCTGGCAGCCTGTACGAATATATCGGCAGATATCTGTTTGAGCAATGGGGATATCGCGGAAGCCATATCGGGAAGATGGACGGGACGAACGCGGAGCTGACCGTGTCATTGCCGGACTGCATGATGGAACGGGCTAAGATCCTTCTGACCGGGGCGCAGCAGAACGAAAATATGACGGTCCACTGTGAGGCGGGCAGGATCGATGTGCTCAAAGGCAAAAAATATACGGTGGTAGATGTCACCGCACCCGTCTCAAGAGATGTCCGGATACAGATGGATTCCGATCAGGCAATGCAGATCGATGCATACCTGTTTGCGGAGTATGAATTTTCTGTCAGTACAGGACATACATATGCGGCGGACACGCAGACAGCACGGATCTGGGTGGATATCAGGGATCCGATCGGAGACAGCCTGCTGGACGGGCACCTCGCAGACGGAGGCATGGAACTGTATCTGGACGGGGAGAAGGCGGACTATACCGTATCGGAGGGAAAGGCATGGGTCGACAAGACGTACATGCAGGACAATCCGGATCCGGCAGAAGTCCGGGCGGGATCCCGGATCGGAACACAGCAGGCAGAGACACAGCAAACGGAAACGCAGAGAAAAACGCAGACAGCTCGGGTAGAAGTTCGATTCGCCGATCCTGTCGGAAACTATTATGGCATGCACAGCGCGCAGGAGGAGATCTTCATTCCTGTGCAGGAGGAGCCGGAAACCGACTGGTTCTTCTGGTCTGTCATCACCGTTTTTATCATTGCAGTGACGGCATTGTTCTGCATTTCCTACGTCAGGAGACGGAAAGACCGCACGGTGAGAAGACAGATGGTGGATATGGGAACGGCGGAGCCAATAGAGAAAGCGGTGCCGGGGAGTGACTTCACAGGAAAGATCGTCGTGTACGTCATACGCAACAAAAACGAGATTGACTATCCGCCGGAGAGCATCAACCTGTTTGCCAGATGCCGGCGGGAGAGCATCACGCTCGAGTGGATCCTGGACACCTGCAGCCTGCCGCTGGATCTCAAAGGTGCCGAGAAGATCCTCTTCAAGCCGGGTGAGGACAGAAGTCTCGTCATCAAGAACAACAGCAAGGCGAGCGTGTTGATCGGCAGGGCGCTGCTGACCAGGGGACAGTCCTATAACCTGTATTACCATGAGAAAGTAACTTTTATTTTTGACCAGGAGGACGCAGAAATAGAAGTTCATTATAAGGATTTAACACCAAATGAAAGAGGAGGTAGAGAATGAGTATCATCAGACAGACCAACAGGACATTATTGTTTGAGGAGATCAACCCGGAGAAGTCTGATATCCTGACGCTCGTCGGGGATGTGCGGGGGATCGACAGTCTCAGCGATGAGAAGATCAAGGAGATGAACGAGGAGCTGCTTGTGAGGAGTTTTGACGAATTTATAGACAAGTTCGACCCGACGGTCTATTCCTTCTTCAATGCGAACAACCAGAAGATCATGTACACACTGCAGAAACCGGAGACCATCCCGGAGGAGATGCTGACGCCGATCCACCTGAACCGGCAGAACGATTTTCTCAAGATGCTGATGTCCCTGGTGGAGGCAAAGCGCTCCCAGAGCATCATCAACGTGGATTTCCAGTTTGACAGGCTGACGGACATGATATCGCCCAAGAAGGTCATGGAAGATATCAGGCAGAACCGCAAGGAGCTCCAGTATGTGTACAAGACCTACGCGGAGCTGGAGGACGGGGATCCGCACAAGCTCGATCTGGCGGACAAGCTCAATGTCATGTTCGAGGAGGCGAGCGTCAACTACAACAATGTGCTCGCGATGCTGCCGCTTGCGATCGAGGATATCAAGACAAGGCTTCTGCTGGGCGAGGCGGAGGAGAAGAAGGACAACACACCGCTGGCGCTCGGCGTGCTCAGCATGGATGAGAACGGGGAATTAAAGGTATTGGAGGCGCCGAAGGCGGAGACATCAGAGCTCATGGTCGTCGATGACAATGTAAATGCCGGGCTGATCGCGGCGCTGGAGGAGGATTATGAGGCGCTGAACGAGGAGAGCAGCGACTATGTCAAGGCGCTGGTCACGAGAACCTACTGCCCATTGGCATCCACTATGGTCAGCAGTATCGATATCCGGCAGGAGGTCAGCAACTACAACTCGTATCTGGAATTCTACAAGACCGCGAAAGACGACTTTATCAAGGTCGTAAAGCCTCTGATCGAGAAGATCCTGGGCGTGTGGGCGTTCTTTGAGCAGTACCCGTCGAACATCAAAGGCATGAAGCCGTCCATGTTCATCACCAACATATCCAACGACATGCTGGTGAAAGCAAACAACCTGCCGAGACTGATCGCTTTCCTGAACACGGTAAACGCCAAAAATGATTTTGACAACACGATCTGGTACGGAGTCGTCCCGTCGGTGTCGCTGGACCAGAACTCGAACATCAGGCTGACCAGACAGCGTTTCCAGGGCAATGAGAACACGGAAAAGACAGGGGTGAACAGCGTCGAGGCGCTGGTGCGCCTGCTCGATGTCCTGAAGGACTATTCCGTGCAGTGCTTTTTCAGCTATGAGACAGGGGACAAGACCACCTTTAACAATATGGCGACGGAAGGGATCGAAAAGTACGAGGACCGCTGCAGCTCCCTGATCGGAAAGGCTTACAGCGAGTTTGCGATCCCCTGCATCCCGAATTTTACGATCATACCGAAGGAAAAGTCAGGCGTGATCCTCGACAACAGGATGCTGTTGAATGAAAACAACATGGCGGAGCTGTCAAAAGAGAAGGAGGACATCATGAAGCTCTGGATTGACGGCGTGTACGTCGGCGCGGCGTATATCGCGGCCGGACTCGTCGCCGCATACCAGTGTCCGGAGTACCTGAAGGAGATGTTCAGGAGAAACGTCGATGCCGAGCTTCCTGGCGTGCGGTTTGACATCGAGGCGGGCGACCACCCGCTGCGGGTGCACACCGTGATGGCAAAGGAGATCACAGGGTTTACCAACTCCATCAAGAATGAGATCAACAGGCACAGCTTCGGCTTCGTGTTCTCCTCGGAGAACGCGATACTGGGCACGGAAAATGTACATAACATCATGGTGTATAAGGCAAGAAACCTCATGAGCGACGGGAAGGTGTACGAGCCGATCTACAAGACACAGGTCACGACCTATATCGAGCGGATGCTGCGCCATGCGACAGGCGACTTCAAGCAGGAGAACATCGTACAGTTCTTCTCCAACAATCCCTCCAGCCAGAAGAGCAGATGGCAGGAAAAGCGGGGCTGTGTCAATGCGGTGATCGGAGAGGGGGATGACATTGAATATGAGATCGATGAGGCAAACGGCTACTGTGTCCTCAACATCACATTCAATGGCAATGTAAAGAATCTCGAGATTGAGATTAACCGTTTCAATTCAAACAATAGAGCAATGTAAAAAAGAAGGAGGAAAAGAAATGGGATTCAGATTAAACGTAACAGGAGGATCAGATCAGATCGCACTGGATGAGAAGAGCATCAAAAATGTGGTGTTTGACTCCGAGTCGCCGGCGGACTCTAACGCGAGGGCGACAGATTTCGGCATCTCCATGAAGATCTGGGGCAAGATGATCTACAAGCAGGGCGGCGAGGGGAGCGACGCGACACTCGAGCTCTCCAAGTGGTCCGTGGTGCCCTCGGAGAAAGCGGACTGCTACCGCAGCGCGGTGGTGGAGGTCGTCTCAGCAGGACAGGTCGTGCGCAAGTACGAGGTGCCCAATGCGTTCATCATGGAGTATTCCGAGGAGATGGACGACGAGACAGGCGTCGGCACGTTCTACCTGCATGTGAAGCAGAAGAAGGACGAGAACGACAAAATGAAGATCGATGGCGGTTACGCAATGTGACAAGATTTTCTAAGGTATCAAAATACGATACCTAAGAAAATCTAAATCTCACATAGAAGAACGCACAGGACAGCGTTCTTCCGGGGTGCTGAGGTATAAAAAGAGAGGAGAAGAGCAATGGCATTTACAGTAAAGATCGAGGGTCCGGAAACATTTGAAATATCCAAGGAATGTGTCAAGAGTGTCAAGGTGACGACAGATATCCCCCTGGATTCCAACGCGAGGACAAAGGACGTGGGCGCGACGATGGTTGTGAAGGGCAAGATCCTGACGGCAGTCGGCGGCGATCCCTTCGACAGCACGAGAAAGCTGGCGCTGTGGTCTGTCGTGCCCGCGGAGAAGGCGGACAGTTACAGGAAGGTGACTGCCGAGTACGTGGCGGCAGGCATCATGGAGCGGAAATACTGCTTCCCCAATGCGTTCGTGGTGGATTACAGGGAAGACTACGGCGATGAGGAGGGGATCGGCACATTTACCCTCGTCATCAAGCAGAAGAAGGACAAGATCAGCACAGTGTCAGTGGAGGGCGGATATGCCGTGTAAGCGGCAGTAAAGCTGTCTGGAATATCATGGAGCGTATGCAACATCTGTTGGATACGCTCTTTCAGAAATGATCGGAGACATATATGGATTATTACAAAATACTGAATGTACCGCACCAGGCGGACGAGAGCCAGATCAAACAGGCGTACCGGAAGCTGGCAAAGAGATACCACCCCGACTTAAATCCAGACAACCCCGAAACCGAGGCAAGGTTCAAGGATATCGTCGAGGCGTATGAGACATTGGGCAATCCCGCAAAATGCAGGAAATATGATGCAAATATGATACAATCATCTGCTACAATGGGGACAGAGCCCAAAGCACAAAAAGCCGCGCAGGGCGTCAACTTTGGCAATTTTACAAGGGATATGGAGCGCTATTTCGGATTCCCTATTCCATTAATAAAAACAAGAGGCAGCATATAGGGCAATAAGCATGGGGGTTGGTCAGGTGATGGGAGATAATTATGCAATAATTGGATTTTCATCTGCCGAGGAAATGTATAATGAAATGTCGGCTTTTTATGAAAACCAAATTGAGGCAATGATCTGTTATATTAAGAAATTAGGTTTGGATCAGGGAACAGTAAAAGAACTTATTAGAAAATCTTATATATGAGGATCAAAATGGAGATGGCAAAAAGGATATTGCCATAACGGTAGTTGCTACAAACGGGGAAAAGGATAAAAAGCAGTCAGAATACAAGATTGTTTATTACGGTGGCAGTTGCCAGCAAAATGACATGAAAATTTTTACAAAAGTATCTGTTACAGAAATCAAAGACAAGTGACACAAAAATGGCTTTTGCAGTAATGTCAGTATGTCATGATTATCACTAATTTAGAGAAAAGGTATAGCATTATGAATCGTAAACTTACACTGGACATAGCGATCGTCATCTCCGCCATAACAGGGGCAGTGCTGTCCTACGCGTATCTGCAGGATCCCATGGAAAGACATATCAGTCTGGCAGTGCTTGGGGTGTTTGCGTTACATCTACGGGAAGACTTCCATCGCCTTCGGAAGGGATGAGGTGCGCGTTCCAGGTGGATGTCAATCTCAAAAACACCGATTATGCAGGGACTGTTGACGGGGAGCACGCTGTCATGAACTACAGCGGAGGGAGCTGGTACATAGAGGATCTCGACAGCGAGAACGGCACCCGCATCCAGCGCGGCGGGGAAGGGAAGATGTACAAGATCTCCTCGAGGGAGCCGTGCAGGGTGGAGCGGGGGGATATCATCTATCTGGGGCTCGCGCCGGTTAAGATACAGTGACAAAGCTGCATTATGACAGAAATACGAAGAAGGGACAGGGATATAGTCATGAGTAATTTAATCAGATGCCAGAACGGCCACATGTTTTCCAGCAGGCGATACGGGACGATATGCCCGTACTGCAATATCGAGACGGCGACACGGGAGAAGAAGGACACCGGACAGACGGACACACAGATCGAGGAGGCTCTGTTCCTGAAGGAAGAGAACCCCGTGTGCGGCTGGGTGGTCTGCGTGGCGGGACCCCGGAAGGGAAAGGACTACCGGGTGATGGCGGGCAAGAACTTTGTCGGCAGGGCGGACGACATGGACATCCAGATCCTGGGGGACAACAGGATCTCCCGGCGCAACCACTGTGTGATCGTCTATGACGAGAAGCAGGGAAAGACAGTGATGCTGCCCGGGGACAGCAACGGCATCGTGTACCTGAACGGCGAGGCCGTGTACACGCCCACGCAGCTGCAGGAGTATGACGTGATCGAGATGGGGGAGAGCCAGTTCCTGTTCATGCCCTTCTGTGGCGAGCATTTCAAATGGGAGTAGGGGGTGCGGGGATGGCAGAGGTGAGAGAGATCACGATACTGGCAGTCTACCTGTTCATCCTGGCGCTGTCGGCGGCGCGCCTGCTGCCCGCCGGAGCGGGAAAGGGGCGCGTCATGCGGCGCTTCCGCGTCGGCAGGGCGATGACCATAGGGACCAGGCAGGTGCAGGAGGACAACTACGGGATCTGCCAGGGTCCGGATGCCTTCATGGCAGTGCTCGCGGACGGGATGGGCAGGGACTACGGCGGGAAGGTGTCGTCGAGGATCGCAGTGGAGACGGTGAAGGACATGTTCTCCTGCTACCAGTCCTCCGAGAGTCCCGCCTACTTCTTCCGGAGGGCGTTCCATGCGGCGAACGCCGCGATCCTCGGCGAGCTGGACGACGGCAGGGGCGGCGCCAGCGTGGGGGCGGTGCTCATCAGGGACGGCTGCCTGTACTATGCGGTGGCGGGCAGCGTGAAGATCGCGGTGTGCCGCGGTGGCGAGCTGGTGCCGCTCTCCACGGGGCACACGGTCGGCATGCTCGCGGAGGGCAGGTTTATGGAAGGCGCCATCACGAGGCAGCAGGCGCTGGAACTGCTCGAGGATAAAAGGCTCTATAATTACGTGGGGCAGGACGGCTTCGAGGAGATTGAGTTCTTTGACACGCCGGTGCGGTTGAAGGAGCGCGACATCGTGGTGCTGATGAGCGACGGGCTGTATGAGGGCACGGACTGGAGAACGATAGAGGAGCTGCTGGCAGGGCGCGGGAAATGCCAGCAGAAGGCGTACGACATCATAGAGGCGGTCAACACGGGGATACAGAAAGAGAAGGATAACGCCAGCATCGTGCTGGTAGAGGGGTTCTTATGAGAAAATATAACAGCAGCATCAGGACGGCCTTCATATCGGAGGCGGGAAACCAGTTGAGGAACAATGACTATTTCGGCTTCGTGGAGCTGGACAAATTTGCATGCTATGTCATCGCGGACGGCATCACCGGCATGGGCGGGGCGGAGAGCGCGAAGTCGGCGATCAGCGCGGCAGTAGACGCCTTCCAGAGGGAGCCGGGCATCAGCAGGCGGAAGCTGAAAGGATACCTGCGGTGTGCCAACAGGGAGCTCCTGCAGGGGAAGAGCTACGAGAAGCTGAAAGCATCGGTCACTGTAGTGGTCTCCGACTATGTGAAGTTCCGTTACGGACAGGCAGGGAACACGCGCCTGCGGCTGTACCGTGACGGGCGGTGCGTGCAGGCAAGCCGGGACATGTCGCTGAGCCAGGATCTGGCGGACGGCGGACAGCTCCTGCAGGACAGGGTCGCCCGACACGAGGAGCGCAACAACCTGACCGCCTGGCTCGGCAG
>ERZ808054.665-NODE-665-length-27570-cov-4.316190_pt1 | contig 27570 bp, 16 predicted proteins | sample MGYA00380201_ERZ808054 | MGnify/ENA primary metagenome ERZ808054 (study PRJEB31490, sample SAMN06133419) | mouse gut metagenome | isolation source: Z5_2 | host: mice | place: China: Chengdu | collected 2015-05 ...
TTCATGACGGACTGACTGGATCATCCAAAGCCCCATGATATTTTTCAGATACCGGAAGCGGAATCCATAACCGCCCTCATTGGTAAAGTTCGCTTTCTGACTCACCTCCCTGCAGTCTGCCTCCGGCAGCTCCACGCCCATCAATGACCATGTACCGGAGCTGATATATAAGCCGTCTCCCTGTGCTTTGGGCATAGCCATCACCGCCGAAGCCGTATCATGGCTGCCGCACAAAACCACCTTACAGTTAAATCCGACAGCTTTCTGGATTTCTTCCTTTAACTCCCCGACCTCCGTCCCCGGCGTCTTTAGCGGCAAAAATATTTCCTTCGGATAGCCCAGCATTTCCATCAGCTCCCGATCCCATTGTCTGGTTTCAGGACTCACCAACTGAGTGGAAGTTCCATTGGTATATTCAGATACCTTTTTCCCGGTCAAGCGGAACTGGAAATAATCAGGAAGCATCAGGAAGGTCTTTGCTTTCTCCAAGACCTCCGGGCGTTTCATCTTGTCAGCCATCAACTGGTAAATCGTATTAAATATCTGCTTTTGGATACCTGTCCTTGCATAAAGCTCTTTTTCCGAAATGATCCGGTAAACTTCTTCATCACAGCCGGTCGTTCTGCTGTCCCGGTAACCATAGGTATCCCCGATCACCTGGTCCTGACCGTCAAGCAGCACATAGTCCACTGCCCAGGTATCGATCGACATACTCTCCGGGATTTTCCCTGCCTGCGCACATTTTTTCATACCGTTTACAATCTCTGTAAAAAGATGCTCCGTATCCCACAAAAGCTTACCGTCCTTATTTGCCATTCCGTTCTCAAACCGGTAAACTTCTTCAAGCTGCATTTTTCCATCTTCTATATGCCCCAGCATATGCCTCCCGCTGGAAGCCCCGATGTCTACAGCCAGATAATATCTTCCCATTTGCACTCTTACCCCCTGTAACGATTTTGGTAGACTTTTTAACCTTCCGCATTTATCATATAAGAAAAAGGACAAAAAAATAAGGTCATTTTTCCACAAATATAAGGACCTTATTTGCAATCATAAGCCATCAGGGAAATTCAGGAGACAAACCGTCATGGATGAAGCGTTGTTAAATCATTTTAAAGAGATTACAGAGGAAGAAAAGGCACTGCTGAATGGACATACCGATATCCAAAAAGGCATCTACACCTCAAAGAAAGAGTTTGTGGTGGACAATGCCAAATTACTGCAAAAAGGACATTTGATCGAAATCCGTCCCCACACCCGCTTTGCCCACTTTCCAAAGCACCGCCATAATTATGTAGAACTGGTTTATATGTGCTGCGGCAGTACTACCCATATCATCAATGACACGGAAAAAATCATTTTGAACGAAGGAGACCTGCTTTTCTTAAGCCAGACAGCCACTCAGGAAATCCTGCCTGCCGGAAAGAATGATATCGCAGTGAATTTCATTATCCTTCCGGAATTTTTTGACCGCGCCCTTTCCATGGTTGAGCGGGATCATGTACTGCGCAATTTTTTGATATCCACTTTATCCAATGACCACTCCCAGCTTCCCTATCTGCATTTTCCTGCAAAAAATATCCTGCCGATCCAGAACCTGATTGAAAACATGCTCTGGACGCTGGCCAATAAAAAGCCGGGCACCAATACCATTAACCAGATCACCATGGGGCTTATTTTCATGAACCTGTCTATCTTTGCAGATTCCATGCTGCAAAGCCAGGCGGGCAGCTATGAACAGGACCTGATCTTCCGAACCCTGAAATATATTGAAACTCATTATAAAAACGGAACCCTTACGGATATATCCGCAGAACTGCACCTCCCTGATTACCATGTCAGCCGCCTGCTCAAAAAATATACCAGCCACACTTTCAAGGAGCTTTTACAACAGCAACGCCTGCAGCAGGCCGTTTATCTCCTGTCGCAGACAACACTTTCCATCCATCATATCATGGAAGCGATCGGCTATAACAACAGCAGCTTTTTTTACCGGATTTTCAGGGAAAAATATGGATGCTCGCCAAAAGAATACCGGATGGAGAATTCTTGAAAAAATTATTTTCTTCTTTCCAATACCTGTTCCAGCTTTTTAAAATTACAGCAACGCTTTGTCAGGTTTTTCATTTTTTCTGGTGTTTCTGTAACGATTTTGTATAATTTCTCTGCTTTGATCGTAATTGCATCATAATTATCGTTACACCAATCAAGTTGATCATTAAGCAGCGCTTTATATGCCCGCTCTTGCATATTATCTCCTGATTGAATCTTCATATTAATTAAAAAAAGCGCGTCATCGTTAACAGGAAGCATATTATTAAAGTTTAAACACCCTATCAGCTTATTTCTTTTATCAAACATCTTGGAAAAATCTTTATCATTTTTCATTGTTTGATGCTTTGGCTTTGGCGAAGTCAATGGTATACAATATTTCTTATGATTGCAAATAACAACGATCCCTACAAATGGCCGTCTTTCCTTACCTGACTGCGGAGAAACTGACATAACATTGTCATCCACTTTAGCTAAATCTCTAACATATTTTATATCTATATAATACAAATTAAATTTTTGCTTTTTCATTACACCTCCTTCATATTTACCGCGCATTTTCACAAAATAAACTACTCATCAAAACAACATTCTATTTCTACATTATTTACATAATGAATGGCTGCGAAAATGTCGCAGCCATATCATTATCTACAACTCCCACTCCCAGTAGGGTCCACTGCTTTTACAACTCCCACTCCCAGTAGGGTCCACTGCTTTTACAACTCCCACTCCCAGTAGGGTCCACTGCTTTTTACAAAAGTATACACTTTCATAGTGGAGCTAGCTCCTTTAAATATTATATACACAATTTTCTAAAAAATGTCAACAGCTAAAATTTCCTGTGTAATTCCATGTTTACGCAGTTTTCAAAGAATTTTTCCCGGCAGGAAAGATTGACAACCCCATATTCAGCATCTATAATATTTTTATTACGTACGTAATATTACGGAGGGCTTTACAATGGGCAAATTACCGCAGATTTCCGAAGCTGAATATGAAGTCATGAAGATCGTATGGAAATATGCGCCGATCAGCACCAATGACATAACGGAAAAACTGCTTAAAACCACCGAATGGAGTCCCAAAACCATCCAGACACTGATCAAGCGCCTGGTCTCCAAAGGCGCCCTCACTTACGAAAAGCAAAGCAGGATGTTTGTCTATACGCCTCTGGTAAAAGAAAACGAATATATCGGTCAGGAAAGCAATTCCTTCCTGAAACGTTTTTACAATGGAGATATCACTGCTATGCTGTCTGCATACATTGAAGACGATAAGCTTTCCGAGGCAGAAATAGACCAGTTGCGCTCACTCCTTGCTAAAAAGTGATCAAGAAAACCACCGTTCAAGAATGACTTTATCCTTATTGACTACATAGCCGCTTCCCCCTCTCCCTTTCACATCCTCTGCCATGCTGACCAGCATAATGGGATTTTCCGCCGTTCCATCAGCGGTAAAAATAACGAACCATCCTAATTCTGTACCGGAAGTATCACTTTTTGACGCTTTAATTTCTGCTGTTCCTGTTTTTCCTGCCAAAAGAATGTCATCCCGGCGGGCAGCATAGCCGGTTCCGTTGGAATTATTTACCACCTTCTTAAGCCCTTCCAATATGGTCTGGACGGTTTCATCTGAAAATGCTTCCGAAATCCAATATTCTGCCGTTGCTTCCTCTTTATATAGCAGACTTGGTTTCACAATATTCCCATCATTACAAAAAGACGAATAAATGCACGCCATATGTAAGGGGTTCGCCAGAATCTGCCCTTGTCCATAACCGCTGTCCGCCAATTGGATTTCTGTTTCAATGTGCCCTGCATTGGAAAACTGCGACTTTTGCATTGCGATCTCAAACGGTACTTCTTCTCCGAATCCCAGCTTTTTCAATCCATCTTCCAATTCATCGGCACCGATTTTCAACGCCGCTTTGGCAAAATAAATATTATCAGAATAAATCAGCGCATTCTCCAGAATAACAGGTTCATATGTATGGAGGGTGGTCACATAATAAGAGCCCCATGATCTGTCCTTTTGCCATCTCAGTCCCTCATTTCCATAATCCTCCGACGGATCGATTGCCCCGGATGACAAACCGATCAAAGCCGTTATCGGTTTAAAGGACGAGCCCGGACACCACACCTGCCTGAACCGATTGTATAACGGCTTATCTTCATCTTCATTCAGGGCATCCCACTGTTCCTGCGACAATCCCATAATAAAGTCATTATTGTCATAAGCCGGAGTGCTGACCAGCGCCAGCACCTCACCAGTATAGGGATCCATCGCCACGCAGCAGCTCTTGTCCTCCTGAAACTGCTCATAGATATCCGACTGTAAGAAAGCATTGATCGTCAATTGTATATCCTTTCCATGCTGCACTGCTTTATCTGCAATTTCCTCTTTTTCATTTCCGTTTGCATCTATGATGTAAATCCTGTGCCCATCCTGCCCTTTCAATTCCTTTTCATATAATCTCTCCATCCCGCTCCTGCCGATCACACTGCTTGCAGTATAACCTTCTCCCGGATGCTTCTCCAGATCTTCCGCAGTGACATTCTGTACATAACCGATCAGATGGGCTGCCGCTTTGCCCAATGGATATTCCCGCACCTCAACATCGGACAACATGACGCCCGGTATTGCCAGCAGCTTTTCCTGGCGCTCTTGTTCCTTTAGCACTTCCTCATCCGGTTCATCCGCCATAAGCTCTATTTCCTCCACCTTCGGAATGGTCAGGATCGGCACAAAGAAATCATCCTTCACCCATTTTGCCGATAATTTCTTTTCGATGCTCTCCGTGCTGACATTTAATATTTCTGCCACCTGAGAAATGGCTTCCTCCCTGTTCTCCAGTTTTCCCGGAACGATTCCCACAGAAGATGCCGTACCTGCCCCTGCAAGACGATATCCATTCCTGTCCAGGATCTCACCCCGCTTTGCCTCCGTGGTCGAAACTCTTACCCTATCATCAGCGCCCAGCCCCGGGAAAATAAGGGTATCAGCCCATGCCAACTCATAGCTTTCCCCGCCTTCAATGAAAAAAGCTTTATTTTCAAAGCTGACTGCTCCTGCCAACGTATCAAAGGAAGTTCGATAATATACCGACATCTGCTCCTCATCATAGGAAATGACCTCCACTTCCATATTTTGCATTTCTATTCCCTCATAAATTGACGAGTTGCGCTTCACAAAATCATCAGAGCTGATATTCCCGGAAGCTTCCACATTAACCAGCGCATACATTTCCTCATATTCCTGTGCCGGTATATGATTCATGTATTGGGTCAAAAGCTTCTCCGGCGAAGTCCATGCCGCCTTTCTCCCCCAAATAATAATCACAAACACTGCAACGCCTGACATAACTATTCCTGCAAAAATACCTCCAAACAATAGAAAAGGATTCTTTTTCCGCCTTCTCTGGTACCTGCTTTTTCTTCTCATCGTAATCTCCGTTTCTGTCACATAGGATGAATTCTATAAACATTACATCTGTAAGATTTATAATTAAAATATATTGCTTCTCATCCCTCTGAATTTTAGGAGCTAAAGCAACTATGTTTTATATATTACATTTGTAAGAATTATTTGTCAAGCATTTCATAATTTCTTCTTATTCTCATTTTTACCACATTTTTGTTACTACTATCAGCTATTCCTATTCTGTCAAGCTTCCGGCGAAATAATGTATTTTCCTCTTGCCCGGAGCTCCGGGCTTCCCAATATCTCCGGCAGTTTTTCCAGCCCGCAGACCTCATAGATCATGCTGCTTACATCCAGCCTGCCTGAATCGATCAGGTCCAGCGCCCTTTTTTGCGTATTGGGGTTAATATAGGAAGCTTTCAGCTCCAATTCCTTCTGGAATATTTCAAAGGGCTTCACACTGATCGTATCGTCCGGCTTTGTCAGCCCAAACATCATGACAACGGCCTTATTTCCCGCAAGGTCAATAGCCTGCTCTATGGTATCCGTTCTTCCCACACACTCGATCACCGTTTTGATCCAGGTCATCCCGGCTCTTTCTAATTCTCTTTTTACATCCTGCGTCAGCGGATCCAGACAAATATCCGCTTCCATCTTAAGGGCAACCTTCCGCTTGCTTTCCACAGGTTCCAAAAGCGCCACTTTAGCTGCGCCCGATAATTTCGCCAATTGCACCATTAACAGACCGATCATGCCTCCGCCAATCACTGCCACCTGATGCCCGGGCTGAATCCCGCACAGATCAATTCCATGCAGACAGCACGCTACCGGCTCCGCCATCGCGCCCTGCTCAAAAGTGGTCTGGTCCCCCAAAAGATAAACCTGCCTTGCTTTTACCTTGCAGTATTCGGCAAACCCGCCATTTACAGTGGTTCCATACCCTGTCATGTGTTCACAATAGTGGACAACGCCGGTGCGGCACGGTATGCATTCGCCGCAATAACAGTTAGGATCGATGCACACCCGGTCCCCTTCCTTCAGTCCGGTCACGTCTTCTCCTGCCTCCATGATCACTCCCGAAAACTCATGTCCCAAAATGGTTGGCGGTGTCACCTCCGCAGCTCCCTTATCCCCCTCATAGATATGCACATCGGTTCCGCATACCCCACAGGCTTTCACCTTGATCAGTACCTCATCTTTTCCGATTCGGGGAATATCCCGCTCCTCTATCCTCATATCATGCTTCCCATAAAAAACTGCACTTTTCATTTTTTATCCCCTTTTCTATCCTTTATAGGGATAGTTTACCATAGATTCTTTCGAATTCCAAAAGCATTTGATAAATTTTGGTGCTTTATGCGTTTATCGTTACTCTTGTAATTGCCTCATTTTTTCCGGGAAAATAAACCCTGACGTACCGTGCCTTTGTCTGTTCCAGCGGTATCACAACAAATGAATTATAGTCTGCACTGCCGGAAGTATAAATTGTTCGATAATCCTCACGATCATCTGATAAGGCAATTTCATAGATTTCGTTGATTACTTCCTTAAACACTACACAAATTTCCTTGATTTCCTTTGTGCCTTCCAAATCCACCATGATCCATTCCCCATCTGATTCATATTTTGCTTTCCAAAAGTTTTCATAATTTCCGTCTACTACATTTCTGGCAGGATGTTCGTCGGAAGCGCTGCTGCAAAATACAGGCCTGTTTATCCCAATATCACTTAAAGAATCTCTCTCTGGCATTCCCGTCACATAAGGAGGCGGCTGAAGCATATGCAGTTTCTGATTTTCCCAAATATCCTGCCCTGTTACGCGAATTGTAAGTTCTGCAGCGGAAAGCCCTTCCGATGATGCCCTGACAATGACATTCCCGGCGTAGTAAGACCTGAGTTCTATAGCGCCTGATCCTTCTATCAGATTTCCTTTTTCCTGTGATAGCAGAAAACTTCTTCCTGTAGGGAATATTCCGCCTCCAGATATGACTTCTAAAAGGATGTCCGGTGATTCTATAACCCTGTGCCCCTGTGCATCTTCCACCGTTACCTTAATATGTACGTCTTCGGTTCCGTCACTGCTGATCGTGTACCTGTCAACGTTTAAGGCAAGTACCGCGGGCGTTCCATTGCCCGGTTTTTCCGGCGGTTTTATTCCCAGCAGCTCCTGCCTGTACCAATACCATGCATTCAGCGGAAGCCTATAATAATCAATAAAGCCCATGTGTCCCATGTTGCCTAAGATACTGCCATGATGGAATGCGCACCACAAAGATTTTCCTGATCTCCATGGGTAATCGGTCTCTACCCCGTCACGATATCTTCCCTGAAACCTGCCCGGTCTGTCTTCTACCACACTCCCATACTCTGATACGAAATTAGGGATTCCGGGATTCATAAATATGGATGCCCCATCCCCATTATATCCGGCTAAATCGCCAAGTCTGTCAAACCCGCCTCTTTGAACACCTCCTACGGCAGCGGGTCTGGACGGATCCAAAACATGCGCGTGTGCAACTAATTTTCTAAGGAGTTTTTTTGCTTTTTCCATTACGCGAATATCTGTAAAAAAAGGTTCGTTGCACATACTCCACACAATAATGCTGGGATGGTTACGGTTTGTCCGTATCATCTCTTCCAGGGTCAGAAGACAGCTTTCCTCAAACCTTTCCTCGTCCTCTGCCCTGACCGGATATGCACTGGCTGTCCAGTAACCATCCTCATTGGGTCCGCCTGTTCCCCAAAAACAGTTTTCCGACCAGAATAGAATTCCTATTTTATCGCACATTTCTGCAAAGTAGGTATGATGCGGGTAATGGGAACCTCGGATAAAGTTTAGTCCGCAATCCTTGATTAATCTGATATCTCTTTCAATTCCGGTATGTGTCACTGCATCTGACCACCCGGCATGATCCTGATGGACATTCGCACCGTGAATATCATAATGTTCCCCATTCAGGAAAAAACCCCTGTCAGCAGTAAATTCAAACCACCTGATGCCGAACTGCGTTTCATATACATCAAAAAGCTCATTACCAACATATACAAAGCTTCGGAACTGATATAATTTGGGTGTATCCGGATGCCAAAGCTTAGGATGTTGTAATGTTCCCTCCTGTGTAAATTCAGTATAATTGCCATTCGTTATCCAGCCGGTGGAGGACAATCGGAATATTTCTTCTTCATTATCCATCAGGCATGAAATTAGCTTTACTTCCACATCACAGTCGCACAAATTTACTATTTCTGTCCGCAGCGTAATATCTGCGGAAGAAGTCGATACATGAGATGTCGTCACTGCTGTTCCATACCAGGCTATATGCACGGGATTTGTAACAGTCAGACTCACATCCCTGTAAATCCCCCCATTAAACACATGTTCTCCTGCTCTGGGAGCAATTGTCGCATCCCACAGGTTATTTACCCTTACAAACAAGAGATTGTCTCCTTCATGCACATATTTCGTGATTGAGATTTCAAAGGCAGTGTACCCGCCTTTGTGAGTTCCAGCAAGCTGACCGTTCACATATACTTCCGCCACTTGAAACACTCCCTGGAATTCCAGTGAAATACATTTGTCCAGCCATTCTCTTTCCACAATAAAATGTTTGCGGTAACAGCCATACCCCACATAAAATTCATTCTCCATAAAATATGGGATTCCAAAAGAATGAGGCAGTCCAATGTCATACCAGTCAGAGTCATCGTACTCTGCTGACATGGCGTTTTCAATATCTCCGTACAGATATTTCCAATTGTTGTTGATCAGTCTGTTATATCGTTTTTGAAATGCTTTTTCCATTTTATCCTCCACCCAAGAACGTTTTAATAATGAACTTGTATATCCTTTAAATCTCTACGGCTTCAACTCGTATTCTTTTGTTGCATACGCTTCAAAAGAGAAACCAGTCTCTGTTCTTTTCACTGTGACTGCCTTCCCCTCACAGGTAACAGATAATTCTTTTCCAATTACCGTAATTATTCCGCTAAATCGTGGTCTCACCACAGCAAGTGAAAGATTTCCGTTTTCCCAGTACAGATCAACTTCATGTCCGCCTCTGGCCAGAAGTCCTTTACAGCTTCCTTTCTTCCATGATACCGGCAGTGCAGGAAGAAAATGCAGACCCAGATGGCTTTGCAGGAGACATTCAGCAATGCCTGCCGCCGCACCAAGGTTTCCGTCAATTTGAAAAACAAACCCGGCATTTAATAAGCTGCGGGAGGTGGAGTCCGTCAGCATTTTATGTATATCTTCATCAGTCCTTACCCCATCCATGAAACGCGCATCCAGGCAAATCTGCCACGCCAGGGGCCATCCACCATCCCCTGCTCCGTGGGCTTTGCGGCGTTCCAAAGATATTTTTGCCGCTTCCATAAGCTTTGGCGTATCTTTCCAGTTAATGGAACATCCCGGATACACAGCATACAGATGGGAAACATGCCCCATGCCGGGATTCTGCTCTGGATAATCCTGGTTCCATTCCAAAAGCTGTCCTTTGGAGCCGATTTGATCCCCGGGGAGTTTTTCAATTATGGTTTTTAAGATTTCCCCATAATCCAGATCAATCTCCAAAATTCTCTGTATTTTAATGCATGCGCCTAAAAATTCACGTAACAACTGGTTGTCCATTGCAGGGCTCACGCACAAGGGTGTATCAGAACCGTCCGGAAGGTAATACCGGTTCTCCGGAGATATTGACGGACAAGTAAGCAGCTGCCCATTTACTTCTATCAAAAAATCTTCATAAAACATTGCCAGATCTTTCAGAATCGGATACATGCGTTCCAATATGTTCTTGTCTCCGGTATACAGATAATGTTCCCAAACATGCATTCCCAGCCATGCTCCGCCTGTTACCCAGGGCGTGGATGCCATATAGACATCCTGCGGTGCGCAGTCACCGTAATAGTCTGTGTTGTGATGACATACCATTCCCCTCATACCATACATCACACTGGCTGTCTTTTTCCCCGGCTCATGCATGGTCTCAAGTAAATCCATGACAGGTTCGTGGAGCTTTGCCAGATTGCCAATCCATGACAACCAGTAATTCATCTGCAGGTTAATATTGATCGTGTATTTACTGTCCCACATTGGCATGAAATCAGCATTCCAGATTCCCTGCAGATTTAACGGCGAACTGCCCTGTCTGCTGCCCGACACAATGAGGTAGCGTCCGAATTGAAAATACAATGCTGCCAGAGCCGGATCTTCTTTGCCATTACGCAGTGCATTAAGCCGCTGTTCCAGATCCCCTTGGGCAGAATCCCCCAAATTCAACTGGCAGCGTCCCATGAGTGTTGTAAAATCTTTGATATGTTCTTCTCTTAAAACTTGATATCCCTTTTTCTGGGACATATTAAGGCCTTTTATCACCTCTGCACACGGATCTGAAAAACGATTGGAAGTGGCAGTCATTAAATAAATTATTACTTCACTGCAGTTTTCAGCCGTCAGCTGGGATACCGGGTTGACCAGCTTTCCATCACATTCCACACGGAATGCTGCTGCAAATTGTACCCCTGCATCATTTCCTGCCATTAAGAATGTATTGTCATCTATGGCTCTGGCAAAATCCACTTGCGTTCCGGGCCAGCCGCCTCCTCTGGCTTGCATTCCGGGTCGACGGTCATCCTGAATAAATGCATCGGATACGGTGACACGATCCAGCTTCAGTTCCAGCTTAATCGCCTTGGGAACGTCTGAAATAAGGCGGATACACATCACCTGACTTGGATTATTTACAAACATTTCTCTTTGGTAGGAAACATTTTCAAGCTTATGGTCTATTGTGAGAATTCCCGTCATCAAATCCAAATCCATATGATATGCCTCCGGTTTCGGAGGCTGAGGTTTTCCGCCCATGGCAAATGGCATATTTTGGTTCAGCGCCATATTCAATTGCCCAATAAAGGTATAATGACGCTGGGAACAAGGAACCCCTGCCATATATTGAGCAATCATTTCCTCTGCATCATGCATTTTGCCCTCTAAGATCAGTTTGCGGATTTCCGGAAGTTTTTCCTTGTATGCCGGATTATTGCGGTCCATCGCCAAACCATGCCACAGAGAATCGTCATTCAATGAAATGCGTTCCATATCGGTCTCTCCATAAACCATGGCTCCCAGCCTTCCGTTCCCTATAGGCAACGCATCTCCCCACACTTTTGCGGGACTGTTATAATACATGTGATTATTGTGTTCCATTCGAATCCTCCATTTTTTGAACCGAATAAAGTTATTCCAGACTCAGGGATTCTGATGATTCATCCTTTTGCACTAAAGTAATCCTCTCCCCAATTTCAGTCGGAAACCTCAACAAACTATTGCCATTACCTTCTAATGTTTCAAATTTAACTCCTTTTCGATAAACATCAACATCTACTCCCCAAGGATTGCGGATTCTGCACTCCCCGCCAAGCTGTGACTCTATCTCTACATATTCAATTTCTCCATTCACCATTGAGGAAGAAACAAGGAAACCTCCTTTTGCCAAAAGCTTATACTTCGCATCCCATGTCCTTGGCCATGCCGGGAATATCCGGATCACCGCTTCTGCCCCCGGATATGGCGCATTGCTTTGATTTAATGCCTGCTGCAGTGCCGCTGACCAAGTTCCATAACCTTCCGCAGAATAGTAATCCCCTTGGTCATGTAATAAATTAGGCGTATCCTGAAACATTTTATATTGGCTGTAAAACATAACTTCAAGTTCATCAGCCATCCCCAGCTTCGCCGCATCTTCAAGGAAACGGCTGGAACCATTGGCATCCTCAATGCCCTTTTGGTATTGTTTCCTATATCCCGGCGTATCATAAAATGTATTTACGGCAATCTCCCACTGCCCCCGATCAAGCTCCTGGTCATGGTTTTCCATATTCAGGACATCAAATTTCTCAAGCATCTTAAACTGCGGTGTCTCCGTATCAAATCCGCGTACCAACGCTGCCGGCTTACGCCCCACTGCCCAGGTCGGCTTTCCTGACTGGTTTTCCACCGTATAGCCGATAGCGTCTTCATCCGAACTCATGGGATATGGCGCTAAATGATCAAGGCATTCCTTCCACGCCTCTCGGAGCTTCTCATCAGTTCCAAGAATCTCGGAAGCCTTTACTACAACGGCAAAGATTCCCCTTGCAAGTGCCAAGTCATCAATTATATCCCTGCCACACCAAATATGTTCATACAGATTCGTTCGGTTAAAATGATAATATCCGTCATCTTCCTTGACAAAGCCATAATAATTACGGTATAGCTCGGCTGCACCTTTGATGAATCGATACGCATGTTCACGCAGCCAATCCACATCATTCGTATACAGATATCTCTGCCAGAAATATTCCGCCGTCTCTTGGGTTGCAACCATCGTATGGGTAACAAAACTTGCATTTGCTCCATCCGCATACTTATAATTCCATGGTACCAAAAAGCCATTCCTGCTATCACCCATCCGGATAATGGTATCCGTCAGCCCTATCTCCCCTGCAAGAAATTTCCGCACCTGGTCAGCAACATCCTCCGGAAGTGTTTCTGCACCAAGAATCCCCGAAGTTTCGCCGATAAAGAGTGCATCCTCACTTTCAATCCCCCAAAGCTGCCTGGCTGCAGTCTTATACTGTTCAAAGCAATATTCTCTCATAGCAAACATTGGTTCAAGCAATTCACCATGATTAGCGCTCTCAAACGGCTGATACAGAGAATCCTGATTCCAGTTCCAATACCAGCTCCCCCAGTCACGCCTGTCTCCCTCTGCAATCCATATTCCGCCATTATACTTCGAAGGGAACTTACCGCGGTTTGAAATTCCTGCAAGATACATGTAGTAATTTCTCCGCTGTTCAAAATCCTTGTGACCAGGCAGATAAACATACGATTTGCTCCAAAAGTCCGCCCACCACATTTTATTCCGCTCATAGACTTCATCAAAATCGGGTGATGACAAACAATTCCTGACTGCATTTTCCTTGGTTTTTACCTTTTTATCCATACTGGATTCCCCCCCAATGACAATGGTAAAATCCCCCGCCTTGGCCGGGAGGATAATAGACGCTGCTCGATTACCCATGGTCATTGTCTTTTCCTGTTCCAAAACGCCAACCGCCACTGCCGTACTGCAATAAAAGTCGTTGCTTGAAATTCCGGTAGTGCAGGTTTCCTCAAAAAGCTGATCAAGGACAATGACATGTTCCTCTTTCTCCAACTGCGATGCAGCGCTAAAAAGACCTCTTTTCACCTCCGGGTCTCTTAGCATATTAAGCGTAACAGTGATTCTTCCCGGTTCATTGCGCCTGTCTGAAATCTGAATCAGCACAGTATCTGAGTCAACATCTGCGATAACCTGTACTGTGACTGCATTGCCATTGATTTCAAGCTTAGCATCATACAAGGAAAGCTCCTGAACCGTGTTTTTATCAAAAACATTTCCGCCAAAATCAATAGCAATCTGCCCCAATGCCCCATTTTCATAGGTCGATTGGGCAGAGGCATCATTATACATAAACGTATCCGTATGGTTAAGCTGCATAGCAAGCACCTGCTCATTTTTCTGCCATACCGGACCGTCAAAACGTCCGTTGGCAACCGGCATACCATAAGGTCCAAAATTAATAATACCAGTATAAGTAAGATTTGAGCGGGAGATGATCTCCCGGTAATCAGGGTTAAAAAGCGGTTTGTTTAATGTATTTTCAGATATATTCACTACAAAATCCTCCTTCATTGATGCCGATTGCCATGCGCGCTCAGTTTCTCAGAAAAGCAAAGACAAAAACAGCGCAAAGAAAAAAATACTGTATGCCAGTTTGACGATAGGCAGGATTTTCAACGATAGATTGGATGCTGACATAATAGATTTTCCCTTAGATGCCAACATCACTACAATAATCATTGGCACACACATCGCTGTCAGATAAACCACAAGGTTTCCCGCCAGCTGCATATTGAACCCTCCGTTTTGTTTCACCATATAGAGAAGTGACGCCAGGTAAACCTGTCCCGTACACAAAAACTCTCCTGCGGAAATCACGATCCCCAAAAAAAACAACACTGGATACCAGAAGCGCTCCGGTATCTCTGTAAGCTTCTTGATCATTGTATGATTCCATTTTCGAAAACGCTGGGGAAGTCTTAGTTTTTCCTTTCCATACTCCTTCCTCAGGACATGGATAAAATCCATCAAATAAAAGGTTCCAAAGAAAAGAGCTAATACTGAAAAAGCAGACTTCATCCCCTTTTGCAGCGTCTGAAATGCCGTGCTCTCAATCACACCAAGAAATGTCCCAATTGTAAATCCCAAAAACAGATATGTAAAAAATTTTCCTATCAGATAAACAAAGCTTCCCCCATAAAAATTCTGGTCTGACATCAGCAATATTGACAAAATCATTAACAACATTGAAATACCGCATGGGTTCAAGCCGTTTAAAAACCCTGTTACCACCAGTCGGATCTTCGATATCTTTATAATTTCCTTCTCCTGTGAAAGGCGGGATATAATCTCCTCCCAGGAGCCTGCCACTTCTCCATCCGCAAGTATTCCTGTCGTACCGTCCACAATTGCTTCTGCTCCGGACAGGTAACGATCCCGGGAAAAGAGCAACGGAACCTGCTGCCCGCTCTCCGACACGCCATACAGTTCCATAAGCTCACGAAGCACCGCCATATTCTCATCTTCCAGGATAATATAAATCAGCAGATTAAATTTTTCATCAAATAAGTCATCCTGTAAATACTCCTCTGCTGTCTGACAGCTTTCACAAGCACTGGTTACAAACAAAGCCAGCACTGTACCATTTTCTCCAGCCTCGCGGATTTCCCGGTAAAATATCGAATTGGTAAGATTTTCCTTCGATTGAAGTGAATCTTCTTTATCCATATTGCCCTTCTCGGAATCAGATGCCAAATCCGGTCTGCTATTCTCTATACCGGTCCCGAGATGCCGCGCCGCTGCTTCTCCGATCTCCTGGTATGTACCCCGGTAAACCGCTCCTTCAATAACCGCGGCCGGCAAATCCGTTATCGTAAGCTCCAGCTGATATTCCCCAACTGTTTTTTCAAAATGTGACGCACCGCTGTCCTTGTAGACATTATAGGTGATGCAGTCCGGATTCTCAAATCCTGCCACAGTCAGCTGGTTTAACACTTCCTGCTCAAATTTCTCTTCTTCATGGCAGCTTTCGCAAGGGGCAAGGACAAATAATTCTACAGAAATATTCTCCTCATCCCGACTATTCATAAATATACTTCCTATTCCATCTGCTGCCGCCTTACGATATATGACCGCCGTCACAGACAGTAAAACAATCAAGCATATTGTTAATAATAAAATTCCTATTTTTGCAAATCTTGTTTTTTTCACTCGCCCTCTCCAGCCATCATTAACAAAGTCCGGCCAGAAGGCCTGACCGGACACTTTACCTTAAAGATTTAATTTCCAGCTGCCGCCATATATGCGTCATAACCGCGCTGGTATGCTGCAATATACTCATCCACGCCCATGTCCTTCAGCTTCTGGATATAAGCGTCCCAATCCTTCTCAATGTCCAGATTGCCATCAATAAACTGAACCTGAGCCTGACTTACATAACCTCCAATGGTCAGGGTACCTTCAGTCACAATCTTTGCATCTTCACCCTCGAATGCCAGATTTGGAACAAGTGTCTCAACAGAAGGGGCATATTTATCATATAATTCCGCCCACTGCTGTAACCAATATTCGCCGGAATGCTCAGGGTCTGCAACCCGCAGAGAAGCCCTGGCTTCAGCAGAACTGCGCTGAATCATCGCATCCGGTGTATACCTGTAGTCTGCATAAGCCTTAGACAAACCACCGTCTTTTACATAGTCATAATCCTCGGGAATCTTATAAGACTCATATGTGGGAGTTCCGCCGCCCAGAGAGACCCCTTCCGTGGTATAATTCCAGCCAATTCCTTCAGGACCTCCGCCGATATGACGAACCGCATCCTCAGAACCCATGAAATCGAACAACGCTACCACAATTTCAGGATATTGGCAGGTAGAAGAAACTGCTCCGATACAGCCTTCAAAATAATTCTGAATACAGCGTCCTGAATATCTGACGCCTTCAGGACCTGCCACGGGTGCCAAAATTTCCCAATTCTGCCATTCGCCGTCCTTCTCTTGCCAAAACTCATCGTTTGACATACCACCGCCAGGATAAACCGCTACTTTATTTACTTCGGAAGCATCTACAGTGGCCGCAAATTGAGTGTTATCCTGCAAGAAGGTTTGGTTATCCAAAAGCCCTTCCTCAAAAAGCTTGCGCATATAGCGGAGTCCTTCACGATACTCATCCTTCATCACGGCATACTCAATTTTGCCGTTGTTCACCACCATTCCTCCAGCCACAGCAGGATTGGTATTGCTCAAAGGGTTGACGCACTGCGTAAAGGAATTCATCATCCACACGGTAGGGTCGCTGGCCCAGCCGCCGATATATCCGCTCATAGGAACTTCGTCTGCGATACCGTTGCCGTTGGCGTCATCCTCTTTTACCATCTTCAGGAAGTTGTAAAGCTCCTCAGTGGTCTCAGGGTTTTTGCCGTTTAAGTATTTCTCGACCCAGGGCTTATAGATATACATACGGTGCTGGTACATACAGTGGAAGCATTCGTTCTCACCGCCATAAGTATAGATATGTCCATCGCCCATAGTCAAATCTGCTTTTCTCATAGGACTTTGCTCGTTCATCCAGGTCCAATTTTCCATACCTTCCAGCATATCCTCCAGCGGAAGCAAAAGCCCCTGAGAGCCGTAGGAGAGCGTTTCGGCTTTGGTCCAGCCGGTACGCAGGAAGAAATCGGGCATGGTATCCGAATCTGTCATAATCAAATTCAATTTCTGCGTTGCCTCATCACCAGTCAAATCGTACACATAATCCAGGTGAATGTTGGTCTGCTCCTCGATCCAGTCAGTCACCCAGTTGTCCTGATAGGTCGTAACGCTTTGATCGGGGTTGTTTACAAAGACGGTAAGGGTCAGCTTCTCCTTCAATGGGAAAACCACGTCTTTGGGCGAATTGAACGCAAACGGATCAGATGAATCTTCTCCGGCGCTTGTGTCCTTGCTTTCCTCTGCTGAATTCTGCCCGCTTTCTTCAGTAACAGGATCTTGCTGAGCACCCGCCGATCCACAGCCAGTGAACATGGCTGTCATGAGAGTCAATGCAGTAAGTACTGACAGTGACTTTTGGAACAATTTCTTCTTTCTCATTCTTTTTCCTCCTTTAAGATTTGTCAAATATATATTATTAAACGGATACAATAATAGTTATCCGGTTTAATCACTTTACACTTTAATAGCTGCTCCGGACATCAATTCCCAAGGTCAGCCTTTAACGGAGCCGATCATGACACCCTTTACGAAATATTTCTGTACGAACGGATAGATAACCATCAGCGGTAATGTACTAATAATAATCGTTCCATATTTGAGCATCTCACTTAAGTATTGATTTTTTCGGATCGTCTCCGGGTCTATGCTGGATTGGTTTAGGTTCACCTGCGACAACAGAAGAATCCTTCTGAGCACCAGCTGCAATGGATACTTTTCCTGTGAATTCAGGTAGATCATAGGTCCGAAGTAAGAATTCCAAAGTCCTACTATTACCCACAGGGACAGTACCGCAATAATGGGTGCGGATAAAGGGATCACGATTTTAATAAAAAACCGAAAGTCCGAACAGCCGTCCATCTCCGCAGCCTCCTGTAATTCCTTCGGAATGGTATTGGCGAAGAAGGTACGTGCCACAATGATATTGTAAGCATTCACCGCACCCGGCAGCACTACCGCCCAGATACTGTCCATCAGCCCTAAATTCTTAACCAGCAGATAGGTAGGAATCAGACCGCCCGAAAACATCATGGTAAACAAAATGATCACTGTGAAGATTTTTTTCCCCCTGAAATCGCTCCGCGAAAGAGGATAGGCTGCAAACAGGGTAAGTACCATGCTGATGACCGTGCCGACAATCGCATAGATGATAGCGTTCCGGTATCCCGTCCAGATACTCTGGTACTTGAATACAGCCTGATAACTTTGCAGCGTGAGATCCACCGGAAAAAGCTTAACCTTGCCGCTCATCAGTGCATCCCCGGAACTGAAAGAACAGCTGACAATATAGATCAGTGGGTACAGAACCATCACAAGCAAAACTGTGAGCATGATATAGTTAATAAAGTAGACAACTTTATCCTGTGTTAATTTTTTATGTTTCATACATCCATCTCCTTTCCTGCCCCGCGATTTACAGAAATCCTGTTCCGGAAAGCTTATCTGCAATCTTATTCGTGACCAGGATCAAAATAAGCCCAATCAGCGACTGGAAAAGGCCGATTGCGGTAGAATACGGAAAATCCGGGAAAGTGGAAACCAGAGATACCTTATAGGAATAGGTGCTGATGACCTCTGACATTGCAATGTTATTTTGGTTCTGCATTGCCAGGATCTTTTCATATCCGATATTCAGGATTCCTCCCATATTCAGGATCAGCATAATGACAGCCGTCGGAATGATGGTGGGAATATCCACGTACCAGATTCGCTGCAACAGCGTTGCGCCGTCAATAATAGCCGCCTCGTGCTGCTCCTGATCCACCCCAGCTAACGCCGCCATATAGATGATTGCCCCGAATCCCACACCCTGCCAGACGCCGGACCATACGTACAATGATGAAAAATAGTTGGCATTTCCCAGAATATTAATCCCGAATCTGCTGAATAAGAAGCTTCCGATGACACCCGAGCGGTTATCAAAAATCATATTGATAATACCTACGAACACAATCGTAGAAATAAAGTAGGGACAATAACTTATCATCTGGACAAGTTTCTTATATTTCAAATTTTTTGCGTAATTCAGGGAAAGCGCCAGGATAATCGAGCAGGGCATGCTGACTAACATGGAATAAACGGAAAGCACAATCGTGTTGCGCAGACATTCCCTAAAGTTATAATTGCTAAAAAATCGGATAAAGTTGTACCAGCCATGATTGGGAGCCCAGGGGCTGTTCCAAATGCCGAGGCTTACTTTATAATCCTTAAACGCAAGTATTACTCCGTACATTGGGGCATAGGCAAAGATAAACAGCATGATGATCGGAAACGCGATCATGGCATATAACTGCCAGTGCCCGAGAAAATATTGAACAAAGGTCTTTCGATGTCCAAACTGGTTTTTTGTCTTTTTTGACATATCCTGTTTTCACTCCTTTCTGCTTATAGTTCAATTTTTTGCATATTTGCACAAAAAAGTAAATATACATTTGCCGTTTTTTGTTATTCATCTCTTAACATACCTGCAATGACAGGGAAACTCTATATTTTATCGTACTTATCAAAAATGTTTTCAGCTGATACAGCCATAATAAAAAAGACCGGACATTTCTTACCGCCCGGTCTCTGAATCTGATTTTCATCTCAGTATTCATTTTTTATCTTACCTTATTCATTATTTCATCTCAACAGGATTTGCCTTTTGCCGTTTGTTATGGATTTCTAATTTTTCCGGTATTCCGACGCACTGTCTCCCGTTACCCTTCTGAACGCCCTGCTGAAAGAATTAGCGGAACCATAGCCTGTTGCCACGGCAATCTCGCCGATAGACATGGATGTATTTTTTAAAAGCGCCTTTGCCTTTTCAATCCTGACTCCCTCCACGTAGTTGGAAAAATTGACTCCTGTAGACGCTTTGAACAGAGAGGAAAGATAGGGCACGCTGATCTGGAATGTATCCGCAGCCATCGTCAGAGACAGATCCGGATTGCCATAATTGGCATCTAAAAACGCCAAAATTGCGGGCATCATTTTTCCTGCTTCTTTTGTCTTCTTTTCATTTACAAGAGCGCAGAGGGAACGATATAATCCAAGGGTATTCGTGATCTGTTCGATCAGCGGGCTTCGGTGATCTTTTTCCAGTTCGCCGAAATATTTCTGATATTCCTGTTCCTCCAGTTCCAGCCTGACAAGAATACGGAACAAAATTGCCTTCAGTTCATTCAGAAGAATTTGCTGCAGCCATGCAGGAAGATTATTTTCAAGAATATATTCCGTCATGATTTCTTTCAGGGCATCGTGGAGCCCCTGTTCTTCTCCTGATGTGACCAGTCTGGTCAGTCTTGCAGATAACTCAAAATGCGGAGATACCGCTGCCAAGCTTCCTTTATTATTTTGAAACCAGGTTATCTGGTTTTCTGTCCGTTCCTTTTCATTCATAAATGCAAAAGTTGCATTGTGATAGGACTGGTAAATGTCCTCCATTTCCTCCACTACATTGCCTCCGTATACAAATATCCTCTCTGCAATATTTCCCGGAAGCTCTTTCCTGATCTGTAAAAATTTTTCTTCCACGATTGATTGAAGAGAATCCCTGCTTTTTTGGGGAACCCTTATAATTAATGATACCTGATCTTCACCAGTTGCGGCATACAGGCTTCCCGAGAACTCTTTCTTAATTATTTCCATCAGGGAAAGCAGGCAGGTGCTTAACAAGTTGACGTTTTCCTCTCCTCCATCCAGTGTGATGATCCTGAAAATCAATACGCAGAAAACCATGCCCTTACAATCAAAATCCATGCGGTTTGCCAGTAAATCTTTCTCCTCCTGCGAGAGCGGGTTGCCGAACAACAGCCTGTTTACGAAAGCATTACGTATATAGGGCTTTTGTTCTTCCGCCATCTCCGCAAGATCTGAATTCACACCCGCCAAATACTGAAAAATATCGCTAAGTTTTACAAATACGGAATTGTGCTCCTGCTTCCGTTCTGTAAGCTTTGAAACTTCTTTTAAGAGCTGGTTTAAGGGTGTTGCCGATCTGACAGACATATGCCAGCACAGGAAAAGCCCTACTGCCGCCGCTGACAGAATAAAAATTGTAACGATGAGCATGTTTGCCATTTTTCTTGCATTTAGCTGTGTTTCCTGCAGCAGTGTGCAATAGCTGTAACCGGAGGAAGTGCTGTAGCGGAGCGCAATATACTTCTTGCCAGATAATTTGACTGGCGCTTCCCACATCCCGGTTATGCTTTTACCCTCCTGTTCCGTTCCTGCCCTAACGTCTTTTTCCCAGGTATTTTCTACTTTCTGGATGAGGTCTTTGATCTTGATCTTGTCCTCTTCACCTGAAGTGTCTGCATATGTGTAATAGATCACATTTCCGAAGTCGTCCAGAATATACTGCAATTCAGATCCACCTGCCACGGACATAAAATTTTCCAGTACGGATCGTTCAAAAAAAATCCGTACCATACCGCTGCTGGCACTGTAATCATTGTTAGGCAGCGGGCGCGAATAGGCTAAAAGCTCCAGACTGTCTTTTTTCTTGTACCAGTATTGCTCCATCGCACTTATGCCTTTTCCCATTTCATCCGAAAGATAATTTTCCCACGCCCCATAATTTCCATCTGCGTCCCTTCGCAGATACAGATTATAAAAGTCCTCATAATCATAGACAATCTGGTCATTGACGACTACCTGGCTTCTGTCAAAAAAGAGAAAATATGCAAAAATGGACCGGTTAATCTGAGTTGCATTAAAAAGCTTATCCCGAAGTTCGATCACTTCATGCGTATTAGGATCTTTCAAAACATTCTCTCGAAAACGAAAAATATTTACATCCGGCAACCCTGCCAACATGTCCGCCAGATAGGTAAGCTCTTCAATAAAGTTGTCCACCAGTCCCGCACTATGCACCAATTCCGTTTTTTTTGCCTGAATGTCGTCTTCACTGATGACGGAAAGCATCCTGACATAATAGTTGCAACAAAGTAAAAGCGGAATAAACAAAACAATAAAGTACGTGAAAAAATACTGGTGAAGAATGGCTTTGCCTATACCTCTGTTTTTGTGTTTCGTCATAACGTAATCCATTCTCCTAAAATTCCTTGTACTTCCGCAAGCCTCTAAAACCATTATCAGGCTCTTATATGCCCCTGTCTGTAAATCCATAGAATAACTTTCAGGCGCAATCTGTTCTGACTCTATTACATCATACATTGTAAGGTTATATTTTTCAATATAATTTGTCAGTGTTTCAGCGTAGGTTTCCAAGCATAGAAAGCTCCTTAGCGGACCGCAATTACCACCGACGTTTCTTTAAGGCTGTTATCTTCCGCTTTCACGGTAAGAGTAACCTTTCCGGTCTCATAACCGGAACGAATCACGGCAAGCGCGCGTCCATGATAAGTCGTAAAGGATCCCATTGTATAATTTTCTTCTGTGACAGGAGCGGCAGAACCAAATCCGGCCAGGCATCCTGCACCATCCGCTTTTGCATGGAGAAGGACCTTGGCATCCGGTACCACATTTCCCTCCGCATCCACAATCTCTGCTGAAACATAGGCAAGGCTGTGACCGTCAGCTCTGAGTGTTTCCTTTCCGTCACTTAAAGCTTCCACCGTCAGGCGGACAGCGGCAGGCTCTCCTGCTGTTTTAAGGGAAGTGCAGGAAATTTTAGAGCCATCTTTATAGCTTACCGCTTCTAACAGTCCCGAGGCATATGCCACGTCAAAAGCTGCCCTATAGCGGTTTGCCTTTCCTGCAGCTGCCTTTCCAAGGCTTTTCCCATTAAGAAACAGTTCAATCTCATCAGCGGCGGAATATACCGTTACGTGGATCATCTGACCTTCCTGGTCTTTCCAATTCCAATTAGCCAGAAGCTGAGGCCATCCCCATTTACTGATAATTTCTTTTTTCCCAAAGTTCGCAGGGTCTGACACAAAAAGTCCTGTCTCTTCGCTGCCCCATACAATCCGGCGATAGACTCCCTGAGGAGTAAGCTTCCCATTAATGTCAAAATCGGCATCGTTTGCCAGCCGCCAAGGGTACTGAGAACCATACGATGATAAGGTCCATGAATCCATCTTGGCTTCCGGGCTTTCCGGATCCACAAAGATTGATTTTCCGATTCCCGCTTCGCCTATATAATCAAAGGCAGTCCAGGTGCAGTCGCCGATTACATAAGGCAGTCTCTCCACATAATCCCAGACTCGGTCGATTTCCGCGGGAAAGCTTTCTGTTCCTAAAATAACCCTCTCCGGAAACATTTTTCCGTCCATCTCATAGCGGTCTTCCATGTAATTATAACCCACCACATCCAGAAAACTGCAGAAGGGCTCAGAGCATTTCTCCCAGAAGGTATCTGCTACTGAAGCAGCCGCATTCTGCTCCGTTCCGTTGCCACTTTCGGAAAGCGCTCTTCTTTTCTCAAATTCATCTGCCATCGTCTTATCATCAAGACCGTTCCAATAAGAGCAAAGACCATTGGATATAAGACGGGTAGGATCAAGACTTTTGGCATAAGAAGCCAGTTCCATGGCAAGCTGGTATCCGTTGCTCAGACCGCCCCGCTCTGGAATCTCATTTCCCGTAGACCAGAAAATAACAGAAGGATGAATGCGGTCACGGAGAATAAAGGATTTCATATCTTTTTTCCAGTCGTCCTTAAAAAACTGGCTGTAATCTCCCGGCTGTTTTGCTATCCCCCAGGCATCAAAGGCCTCGTCGAACACGTACATTCCCAGACGGTCGCAGACCTCCAAAAGCGCGGTGGAAGGCGGATTATGGGCTGTCCTTATCGCATTGAACCCGCTTTCCTTAAGCAGTTTTATCTTGCGGTATTCACTGTCATAAAGAGAAACTGCCCCAAGGATTCCGTTGTCATGATGAATGCAGCCGCCTTTCAGCTTTACCGTCTTTCCATTGACCTGAAGGCCATGGACCGCGTCGGCGCTGATGGTGCGGATTCCGAAAAGCACGGCTGACTTGTCGGTGGTGGGTGCACCCTCTGTCGGAATCAGCCTGCACCGGAATTCTCCCAGATCGGTTGCCGTGACAGCTATCTGATAAAGATTGGGCTGCTCTGCATCCCAAAGCCGTGGTCCTGGCACAGTCATGTGCACTACGGCAGCGGCACTTCCCATTGCCTTTACCTGTATAACCGCGGAGCGGATAATAACTGCCTCCGCCTCCCCCTCGGGAACCAGGGCTGTTTCCACCCTGACAAGGTGATCCGAAGGCGTATCGTTGCAGACAGTCACTTCTGAGCACAAATATGCTTCCAAAGCCTTCCCATCTTTAAATTCCACGCGCTTTGTATAGATAAATATTCCATCGTTTTCAATGCGTATCTTCGGCGCATGAATGATTTCTACCGACCGGAAGATACCGGCCCCGGTATACCATCGCGAATTGGGCTGCATACTGGGATTTACGGAAACCACAATCCGGTTATCGCTGCCCCAGTAAACATAAGGGGTAATATCCGCCCAGAAGGATGTATATCCATAATGATGCTGCAAAACCTGACAGCCGTTTACCTCAAGAGCCGCATTCATCATAACCCCGTCAAAATGCATAAAAACCTTCTCCTCTTTCCATTCTTCTGGAATCTGGATTGTCTTTGCATAATAAGCCACTTTACCGTCATAGTAACCCATAGCCGCCGCTGCAGCCGCATTCTTATTTACGCCTTCTTCCAGCATATAGTCGTGGGGAAGATTCACAATTCTTGCGGTATCCTTTCCCGAAAGCTCCTCCATCAGCCCAAAAGGACTGTTCTGAAATTTCCATCCCTGATCAATGTTTGTTGTCCTCATAGTTTTCTTCCTTTCTCTAAAACATTTGGCGTTTTTAGTTATCTTTATCATATTCAGTCACAAAAGGAATGACAAGGACGAAAAATGAGGATATACTAAAAAAGAGATACCAAATGCACGATTAGGATGAAACATGGGGGTAAGTAACGATGCAGTATTACACAGAAAGCCGCATAATGGAAGGGAACTTTGCAACACTCCTTTACCTGTATGGAAGGGACGGCAGAGTGCGCAGTATCAGCCGCAAGGAAACGCACACGGAACTACGCCAGCTTCCTCATCAGGGAAAATACCACAAGCATCAATATATTGAAGTCTTTTATGTAATTGAAGGGAGCTTCGAACAGATTCTTCTAGGTGAAAAGCACCATTTCACGAAGGGAGAAGTGGTCATTACAGACCAGAACTGCGAGCATGCCGATTATCTGGAAAAAGAAGACGCGTCAGTTCTGTTTCTGTGGCTAAAGCCCTCCTTTCTGGATGAAATCTTAAAAAGCTATGAAGAGAAGGACGATCTGCACCGTTTCCTGTTTCATGCCCTTGATGAGCAAAAACGAGAACAAAGCTTTTTGGTGTTGAAGGCAGAAACGTCAGAAACGGAAATTGATGAAATTCTGGAACGCCTTGTGGCAGAAGACCATGGGAGACAGCCGGGCTCGAAAGAGCTCATCCGGGGATACCTGATCCGTCTGTTCCATCTCCTTTGCACCTCTTACGCCCTGCAGCTTCACAGCTCCGACCAGGAGAGCAAGGAACGCGTGCTTTTGTATGAACTGGAACGTTATATTCGCCTGCACACTGCGGAGGTGACTGCCAGTGCGCTGGAGGATATCTTTCACTATCACCGAAACTATTATAATCTTCTTCTCAGAAAATATAAGGGAAAAAGTTTTCGGGAATACGTTCAGGAAATCCGGGTCCAGCGGGCAAAGGCATTGATTTTGGAAACCAATCTTCCTCTGAAAGAAGTTTCCTTACAGGTAGGGTATGAAAATACAGGCTTTTTTTACCGTCTTTTCAAAAAAAATACCGGAATGACGCCCATGGAATACCGAAAGAATCACTTATTGGGCTGAGCTCTGGTTTCTATTTTCGGTTGCTCAAAAGACATACAACCTCCACATCGTCTGTAAAAGGAAACATATCCACTGCCACCCCGCGCTGCATCTGGTACCCTTTCCCACACAAATATTTCAAATCTCTTGCCAGCGTTTCAGGATTGCAGGACACATACACAATCTTCTTAGGCTTTAATGTAATGAGCGCTTTCAAAAACTTCTCGCTGCTGCCCATCCGCGGCGGATCCATAAGCACCACATCGACTTTTTCTCCTGCCTGTGCCATTTCCACTGCCAAATCGCCTGCATCCGCCTGATAAAAACTGATATTAGGAATTTTATTTGCCTTAGCCCCGGCAATGGCATCCCGGACGGCATCCCTGTTCAGCTCCACTCCGACCACGCTTTCCGCATGAGGCGCCGCTATCATGCCAATCGTTCCTGTTCCGCAGTAAGCGTCCAGCACTGTTTCCCTGCCGGACAGCTCTGCAAATTCAACCACCTTCTCATAAAGCTTCTGTGCCTGCGGCGGGTTCACCTGATAAAAAGCCCTGGGGGATATCTTAAACTCCATGCCGCACAGCTTATCCTTGATATATCCGGGACCGTAAATGACCTGCTGGTGTTTTCCCAGAACCATGCTAGTCTTCTGGTCGTTCACATTGACCACCACTGTGGTGATCTCCGGATGCTCCTTTAACAATGCTTTGACAAAGTTATTTTTGGAAGGAAGGATAGGCGAACGCAGCACCAGCACCACCATGATCTGACCGGTCTGATAGCCCACCCGCACCAATACATGCCGAAGCAGTCCATATCCCGTATCCTCATCATAAATCTTGATCTTAAAAGACTTCAGCAGCTTTCTGATCGTGCCGATTATGGCATCCGCCTTTTCATTTTCCAAAAGGCAACTCTCCACCGGAACGATCTTGTGCGTTTTCTCCTGATAAATCCCTGAGATAATATTTCCTTTGTCCCTGCCAAATGCAGCATGGACCTTGCATCTGTAATGCTCCGGCTTTTCCATCCCTATGATTCTTTCCAGTCTGCCATAGGGCTTCAGCAGCCTGGCAGTCTGCTCCTTTTTCCGCGCAAGCTGCTTCCCATAATCCATATACAAAAGCTGGCATCCGCCACATTTTTTCGCCACCGGGCATAAATTTTCCTTTTTCTCCTTAGCCATTTCCTGTCCTTTCATTTCATGTAATCAACGTATCAGAAACGACTTTTGCCGTTTCTGTTTGCGCCGTCCGCATGCTGCGAATGCAACAAAATTCCCGGGCTGCATACCCGGGATTTTCAATCTTCTTTCATTCTCCTGATCTTCACTGACTCTATCCCCTGAACCAGATCCGTAGCCTTCTCCACATCTGCTTCATTGATACGAATCGTATAAATATTCTTCTGCTTGTCCGAAGCA
>ERZ808054.666-NODE-666-length-27554-cov-8.070059_pt1 | contig 27554 bp, 24 predicted proteins | sample MGYA00380201_ERZ808054 | MGnify/ENA primary metagenome ERZ808054 (study PRJEB31490, sample SAMN06133419) | mouse gut metagenome | isolation source: Z5_2 | host: mice | place: China: Chengdu | collected 2015-05 ...
TTTCATAATCGGTATGTCATACTTCACTGTTCCGCCCGGTGTAACAATCACATATTTCATTTTGTCCGGTGTTTTTTTATAAGTACGAAGATACAGAACTGCCGTATTGGGAAATGTCACCGTCAGCGTTTCCTCCGTAACTTCACCCTCGTCAAGCGCTATTTGTGCGTCATATTCAAAAAGCCTTATGGTGATTCTTCCGTCCGGCAGGCTGCTTTCGCACTCAACATGGTATTTCTTTGGTATCTTCCCGAAAACCGTAAAATTCGTATCCGTAATCCGTTCCTTGTCTGCTTCGTCCTGCTGGTCTAAAAAATGCTCGTTGGGGAAAAAGCGGATTTCTTCCTCCCCTGTATATGCTTCCCCGAAAATTTCATTGATTACGGGGATTATCAACTTCCGGCAGTCATTTAATATTGTCCGGAATGCCCCGTCATATATATTTGCCATATCTTAATTCCTTCCTTTTTGTGCCTTTATCATATCATTTTTTTATCTCAAATTCAACAGCATTTCACGCTGGTTCATCCCTCAATATGCCCACAGCATTCTCCATGTTCTTCCTTTGTCTGTCCGGTAATTTTTCCCTGAAAAAGCAACAGGAACACACCTTAACAGAAAAGCGTCCATCAGTTTTCTTCCAACAAGCGCTTTCCCGTCTTAATTCTTAGTTTAATTATTATAATATATCATTCTTTTATCTTTGCAGGCAATCCGCCACACAGCGAATTTCCCTGCCGTTACTGCCACTGGAAGTCCTCCCGGTGCCATAATCCACTGACTGGCAATATACAGGTTTTGTACCCCCTTTAATAGCCCTTTCACGCGGAAGGACTTTACACCTTTTCTTGTAATGAATCCCATATATGCTCCGTGATATGCGTTGCAATATCGTTCATAAGTAATCGGTGTCCAGCAATCAAGGAACTCCATATGCCCCAAAAGACTGGGGAACTGCATCTGCAATCGTTCTTCTATTGCCTTTACCGCTTCCTTTTTCCGGCTCTCATATTCCTCCTTTGTCAGCATCTTCCAGTATAAGTACTCCTTATCAAATTGCGGAACATTTACTTGAATCACTATTTTCCCTGTTGGAGCAAATTCCGGTTCATATTCATAACTTTTCACCGAAATCCTCTCCACATTCCTTCCTCCTGTTTCAAAAGGACTACAGTCAAAGAAAATAGTACCTTTTCTGTCATACGCTGTCTTGTCTGCCACAAATGCTGCCTGAACAGCGCTAAAAAGAGGATATTTTTCATTATCAGCATAACAGGACTTCCATTTTGCATCCATATACTTTTTCCCGATTAACCTATCGAACATCTCCATGGTATCTACTGATGAAATAATATAATCCGCTAACACCTTTTTTTTATCTTCCATTTCGATTCCTATTGCTTTTTTATTCTCTATAAGAATCCGTACAACCGGCGCATTGCAGTGCAAATTTCCACCCAACCGTAAAAACCGATTCACCATACGTTTTACCATTGCCAGAGAACCGCCCATTGGAATCTCGCCATTACCAGATGTAATACTGGCATAAGAAACAAGAAATGAACTTGCAACATATTCTTTTGGCAAATAATCTGTAAATAGTTGTTTTAAAACAGGGTGTTTAAACCTCTTGGACAGTTCCTCCAAATCAATGGAGCCGTATTCCTTCATCACCTTTGGCATATCCGCCATTGAAACGCCCATATGGATATAATCCATGATTCCCATAGCATCCATAGGTTTTTCGGCTGGTATTTCACATTCCGCCGCATATTTCACATGCTCTATAAATTTTTCTATTTCCATCGCATCTTCAGGGGACAACTTGAGCAATTCCGACTTTGTCCTTTCCAAATCCTTCCACAATGTTACTTGCGAGTTCCCTTTGATGCTTGTATAAAAACTGTCACAATCCGCAAATTCCGTATGTTCATCTAATGCTCCAACTGTTTCCCATACTTTACGGAGCGCTGTCCCCTTCTTCGTTCCAGTAAGCCAATGAATGCAATTGTCAATATGGCATCCTTTCCGATTCCACCCCATACACTGTCCGCCGGCAACTGGATTTTTTTCATAAATATCCACGTCATAACCTGCAAGTTTTCCATAAATTCCTGCTGACAATCCAGCAATACCGCCACCTACAATTACAATTCTCTTTTTGTTTTCACTCATTGTTTTCCTCCATAGATAAACTATTTGAACTAAATTGTTCTTTATCATTTTGCAGCATACCCACCATCCACTCCGGTTCCGGCAAAGGAATATCCGGATGCAAAGTATACTGTTCCATAATTCCATGTACCGCACACCAATACATATTTGACAGCGACATGACATTTCCTTTACGAATGCTTCCGTCTTTCTGCCCTGCCTTCACCCAGTTTTGGCAGAATGCAATCGTATCTACGGAAACTGCCAGCTTACGAAGTTTTTCTGGTACGTCTTCACTCCGTACAATATGTCCCATAAATACAAACATTTTTGCAATGAAAGGATTCTTTTCTATCTGTAGAAACAACATTTTTGTAAATTGATAAAAGAAATCCAAACCATTTTTTGCTTTCACCTGCATTGGCATGCGCATCCCTTCCAAACCAATATTTACCAATTCCTCTAACAACATTTCCTTTGTAGGGAAATAATGAAACAGTAGTCCTTCGCTGATCCCTGCCCGTCTGGATATTTGGCTTGTTTTGGTTCCGTAGTATCCCCGCTCCACAAATAAATCCAGCGTAGCTTGAATAATTTGTATTTTTCTGACCTCTTTTTGTTCTTTTCTTGTCATACAGTATTCCCTCCATCGAATAAACACAATTTAACATTAGCACAGTCATCGAAAAATTTATAGAGTGATTTACTCAATGAAATTTATATCAGTAATAAAATATAATTTCAGAATAAAATTCTCCTATCCAAGAAGATTTTATATTTTCTTTTGTAGTTCCTGCAAATGTCTAAGCTGTGCTTCGCTCAATGTTCTTGTTTTCCCAATCCTAATAAGATTTTTGGGCAAAACATAAGTCTTGCTCACTTCCGTCCATGACTTTAAGCGGATCACTTCCGGAAACTCTTTACACAGTTTATCCATTTTTCGTATCCACACCGGATTAGCTGTGTAAACCGTTGCTTCATTCTCATCGGCATTTAGGTTGATTACAACCTCCTGTTCATATCTTGATAATTTCATTCCATACCTCTTTCTCCTGTACCGAACCGGTTCCAAATTTATTTGACAGCACCCTGCCGGTGCCGAATTTTTCTGCCTCAAAACTGAAAATTTCTATCATGCTGGAAAAATATGATAGGAATCCGCCGTTTTATGTGATATTCTGTTTTTCGTAAAGGAGAGATTTATCAATGAAAACACAATTAAGTATTCAGGAACGCCTGAAAGACCTGCGTGTGGAAAAGGGATTGATATTTCTATATCTGAACTGCACCTGAGTGATGCCGCCCTGTCACTTCTCAAAAACCCAAAAATCAACACACTGCTCTTGTCAGAGCTTATCACCCATGAGCAGTTCCGAAAGCTCATGCTTGACTTGGAGATATATGTGGACGGTCTTGCAGATATGCAGGTCAAGTCACTCAATCTTGCGGTGGAAACAGGCAGAAAGATATTACGCCACAATCCCGATGAATATAACCTGCAATTAAATGTATTAAAGGCATCGCACCTTGAACTGAATGAGTATTTTTTCCCATGTAATTGATGTTGATATGCATACCATTATCAGAGACATCAGGAACGCCCACAAAGGCGATATTGATTCCGCCCCGTCCAAAACCGTAACCGAATATTTTGAAGAAATCATCGAAAAGGCAGAAAACTTCGTAGGCACTTCCAAACAGAAACTTGCTTACATATTCAGCCAGTTTTTGAAAATCAAGCCGACTGAAAATAATATTAACGATATGGCAGATACACTCGGTCAGTCTGAAATCTTGGAATCTGACGCAAAGAAACGGCGGAACAGTGCAAGACAGAAACGCAATAAGGACTGAATTTTTGCAAAACAAAAGGAACTGCATGGCATCTGCAATTCCCCGTTTTGAAAACTGTGGGAGATTACTCCTCTGTTTTTACCAGTTCCACCACGTCTTTCAGTTCACAATCCAGCGTATCATATATCCGTATGAGTGTTTCCATAGAAATATGCTGCCCTTTGTTCATATTGGCAAGCACATTCGTGGTAAGTCCTGCTTCAATACGCATCTGGCTCTTGGTCATTCCCCGTTCTAAGAGCAGATGCCACAAGGGTAAATAACTGACTTTCCGCATAACAGTCCCCCGTTATCCGGCAGATGTTTTTTCTGCCTGTTTTCTATATCTGTTCCGTTTATTCTATCAGAGATATTGTCTTTTATCAATCAAATCTTGACTGTTGACGGTATTTCCTGTTGTTTTGCCAATCATATTTTTGTTGCATCTACTTAGGCATGAAATGTATGATGCTTTCTGGCTTTCACTCAGAGTCTCCTATGTTATCATTTCTGAAAGTTTTTCTTCGAACTCCCGCAGTCCGTCCTGTGCGGCATCCTTATAATTATTTTGCATATTCATATTTATGTCTGCGATCATGCGGTCTAATTCTTTTGCAGCATTTTCTTTCTTTAAAAAACGAAACATATTATCCTCCCTCAAACACATTCTAAACCATCTGTTTCAGAGCATACTGTTTACGGAGTATGACACGCCAATACATTGAACCTATATCAACATTCTCCCCGAAAAGACTTACACGGAATCATCACCTCCATCACGAAACTGCCATGCTCTGCATAACAGACCATATTCCCGCCAAGTTTCTCTGCTGCTTTTTTTATCGTTATAAGCCCAAAACCATGCCCACGTTCCTGCTTATCTGTGGAGGGGATTGTTCCTCGCTCCACATACAAGTCGCTCCGGCATCGGTTTTTGATGCGCATTAATAGATATACCTTATTGTACTTGATCTGCACAGAAACCTCCCGCATTCCGGCATCAAGCTGTCTCATAGCATCACAGGCATTTTCCAGCTCATTTGACAAAATTTGACACAGCTCCATATGAGGCAATGCTTCCTCCCCAATCTGTATATCCGTGCTGCACGCAGCCCCCATCTCCTCAAACTTTCTGGCATAGTGAACAAACACTGCATTGATATATGGGTTGGCACAGTACTGTCCCAGAAGGGTATCCATCTCCTCCTGCACTCCTATTAAGTAGGTCTGCGCCTCTCTAATCTGCCCTGCGGCAAGCAGACCAGCAAGCGTGATCGTATGCCCTTTCATATCGTGCTTCATTCTCCGAATACTGCGCTGACTCTCAAGCTGTGTCTCCAAAGTATTCTTCTGCTCCTGCAATAAGCGCTCTGCCTGCTTCCGCTGATAGAGCAAAAGCTGACGGTACAACGATGTAAGAATCGTAGCATATGTCATAGGCATCAACACAAGCACCAGCAAAAACGCCGGAAGCTCCTGCTGCCTATTGGTGATCATCACTGGAAAATTCCCCATAATAGCAAGCAGGATATAATAAAGCGCCGTCATGCCCGCAAAAATCTCCCATCCGTTTGGCACTGCCTCCTGAAGCTCCATATATGGTTTCCTGATGTAGCGAACTGCCACATATTCCAACAATGGAAACATTACAAGCCTGCCGATAAACATGAGAATATACTGCCCACCGCCAAAATAATAATCCGCCAACTTGGTTACTGTGATAACCCAGAGCGCTACTGTGTCCGCCAGACAGAATGTAAAGAAAAATCTTCCGTTTCTATCCTTTGAAATGAACCAGAAAACCAACAAACTAGGCAGGGTGCAGGTCAATATAAATACTTTTCCCATCACCTCTGCCCCATAGAGAACCAACCCCGTCATATTCAACAGAATTAGAAATCCCATTGATATTCCCGTGAGAAGAATCGTCTTTTTCCGCGAATAGCGGGAGCGATACAACATCATGAACAGTACCAATATATGTAACAAGGACCACAGCATAGATAAATCTCTTAATAGCAACATTATTCAGTCCACCTTCTCTAATTATGTATGAAAACAATACACCTTTTCAGGAATTGTCTCGATCATGAGAAACAACTCTGCCGCGAGCGTTTGCGTTTCTACCGGCACTACAGCTTGCACTACCGTGCTTCTGTTTCGCAGTCCATGCGGTCCGGTCTCCTGCTCAGGCTTTCCGCCCATCATCATAATCGTTGTGACGCCTGTACTTCCGCCGATGATCTGCGTCTCGGCAGGCGCCGAAATACGGTCCAGCTCCTCGGCAGTATCAAAGTGCGCACTGAAACCTTCCTTGGTGCATTCATACTCTACTGTAAAATACCCCATTCCCGCAGGACATTGTTCTTCAAGTGCGTCCAGAACACTTTTTTTCATCTTCTCAAATTCATCTATTGACAGATGCTGTAACGCCATTTCCTGATATTGTGCATCGTGAAATCTTTCTTGTTGTTCCTGCAAAGGTTGTAACATTCCTACCTGATTGATGTAACAAATAATTTCCTCTCCGCCCTCCTCCAAAGAAAATCGAAGCTCAGCAGTCTTTCCCCGCTCTAATGTTACAGGAATCTGCACAACATATTGTCTGCTTGTTGAGCCCAATGTCAACTGTCCGATTTCCCCTGTAAGTTCTGGAAGTTTATCATAAATACCATTCAGGCGCAGCTCTGACAGCCCTATATGATTCCAGTCCATTTCATAATAAGGAGAGGTTTTGGGTATACGCCACCCCTTTTCCATCATTTGTTGAAAAAGAAGAAATGCTTGTACAAAATCTGCCTGCATCAGACCACCCACACTGCCGCCTTGAAAAGAATAGCACGTTTCTCCTATTTTTATTTGCCTGATATACAGTGACCCGCCGCTTTTTTGATCTGTACGACCAGATTCCAGCATGGATTCCCTTTTCGTCTGATTATGCTTGCAGGTAGTGTATTTTTCCTGTAACGGCTGTTCCTCCAATATGTATAAAAACGCCCCCTTATTGTGACACTCCTTTCGGAGTCCCATACCGACTATATGAATACACACATCATCGAGCATGACATCTTTACCGATTACTTTTACCTCATCTAAACGAAAAATCTCTAAATATGTCTGAAATGCATTATAATTCATTGTAATACCTCCTATGCGCATCAGTGCGCATCTCTTTTTCCCACTGTTCCTAAGGTACAGTTCCTAAATGTGCGGCACTGCTCACAAACGCCAAGCGGCCGTTTCTAATGTTATCTGCCTATAGACAATCTTCTGCTGTATCTCTGTAACGAAACCGTCCAAATCCCCTGTTTCCCTTATCACATATGTTCCATTTTGCCCCGCAATCCATTGATTTCCAGAATGATACCGCACGAGCCGACTGTCTATACATGCCAGACTGCGTCCCTGCCGAATCGCGTACCGAACCGTGTGCATCGTGCCGCTGTCACTTGCCGCCTCGATCACGAGCACACCATCGCTGATTCCGCTTTGAATGCGGTCTCTTTCCACATACCGATACCGCTGTACAGGTGTTGAGGGCGGATATTCGCTGACCAGACACCCACCGTTTGACAACAGTTTTTTTGCAAGAAACACATTGGAATGCGGCACAATCTGCTCCAACCCGCAAGGCATCACCGCGACACACGTCCCGCCTGCCGCAAGTGCCCCATACAGCGCATACGTGTCGCACCCCAGCGCAAGTCCGTTTACCACATTGACTCCCCTTGTGCCCAATGCGTAGCCAATCCGATAGGCAAGCGCTCTCCCACTCTCCGACACGCGCCTGCTGCCAATCACTGCAATGCTGTGATTTTGATTGATGCACGCAATATTTCCCCTGTAATATACGCAGTCTGGCGCCTTTGCAATGGAACACAGCCGCTGAGGATACGCTTCACTTCTTATGTCTGCCTGCTGAATCCCATTCTCCCAAACGATATTGATCATCTCCCTAAAATGCTGCGTATGCCGATGACACACTTCCTCTTTCGCATTCACTGCGTGTAACAGTTCAGGCTTCGGCTTCCTGTTACGAGCATCAAGCCTTGCAAAACCACTTCGTTGGTGTCAACCACGTTCCGTGGCTTGATGCGCCTCAGCCACTACGCTGTTTTACGGACTTTGTAACAAGTGCAAAGTCCTGAGCTGAATTGTTGCCACTGTATGACAGTGAAACCTTTGGCTTCTTGTCAAAGACATCAAGCCTTGCAAAATTCCTTTATAGTGGTTTGATGCTCTATGCCATTTCAAGCACTTTACAACAAATATAACGCCCTAAGAAACTGCTTTTTCACAGTCTCGATCTTCTACATACGGCTGCACCAATTCAGTATATGGTCAAAAGAAATCTGTAACGCTCCCTCATATATATGAAGTGGAACCGGCTGTTTCAAATCATACCTCTGGGCATAAATATCCCCCTCAAAGAAAAAGACAAGCAGCTGCTTTTTGTATGGATCCAGAATCCAGTATTCGCGCACCCCGGCATTCTCATATTTCTCCAGTTTCTTGAAATAATCCTTCCGCTTAGTTGACGGAGAGATCACCTCCAGCACGAAATCCGGCGCGCCAAACACTTTCCCGTTCTGTATCTTTTCATGGTCAAACAAAATCAGGAGATCCGGCTGCACCATCGTCCTGTCATCACAGTCAAGCCGCACATCAATCGGAGAGATCCCCGCCTCGCACTGCACATTATTCTCCAATATATAATTTGCAATTTGCCTATAAATCTCACCGACAATCTTCTGATGCTCAAAATCAGGCGCTGCCATATCATAAATCGCACCGTCAATCAACTCTACTCTAATTTCGTCCGGTATGGCAAAATAATCCGCTATCGTGTAAGCCCCCGGGGTCTTCTCCAGCGGACTACCATAGGAATAAACCATACTGTCATTCAACACCATATTGGTATCCTCACTCTTCAATACCTGTTCTAGTGCCTGAATCGTGGCATACCGCGGACGCTCGGTCTCCCCCGAAAAAATCTTCTGGACCGTGCCAAGCGGCACCCCGGATAACTCGGAAATCTGAGCATAGCTGTAGCCTTTCTGTAATTTCCTCTGTTTCATTTCTTCTATGGTCATAAATGTCCCTCCGCAATACTGCTATTTATGGTTCGTACCCTGCCCCATAAAAACAACTCAGTAGTATTCACGTTTTACATATAACTTAGTCAAATTATATCCATTTTATTTCCATTTGTCAACCGTTTTGTTTCCATTTTTATATTGATGCGTAACAGTTCAGCCCAGAACTTTGCATTTACTGCAAATTATGGCTTGCAAGCCACGTGAAATAGCGTAGTGGCAGACATGCATCAAGTCACGGAACGTGGCTTTGACACCAACGAAGTGGTTTTGCATGGCTTGACGTAACAGGAAGCCGAGGGCTGAACTGTTACGTCAAGCATTCGATAGGAGCTGAATCACGCGGTCATAATTTTCCGGGCAGTGCGGAAATACACAATTGGAACAATCCTTGATGCACCTCCCGCCAACTTCTATGTACACTGGATTTCCCGGACAATTTTCCCTCAAGTACAGCGGGCAGAAACAAAACAGACAATTCAATTCCTTCACCCCATGATGACAGGGAAAATATGCACAATCTTTATTCTCAAAAAAGCGGTGTGAATTCATGGAAAAATCTTCCTTTACCTCTAAAATAATTTTACTTAAAAACGACGAACAAAACTTTAGCTCATTTTTTCATTATAGAAAAAGCGAACTATATTGTCAAATGTACAGGACAAAAACTTCAAAATGAAAGGCGAACAGCCTAACGGACAACAAGGCTATGTGAATCGAAAGGGGAAAAGATTTAATAGAATTTTGGTAGAAATGTATGTGTGATTGTGATATTCTGTTAGAGGTATAGGTCACAATTTGGTAAAAGTATATTTTATGGAGGTATGACATGACTTACAACGCTATAAATAAGTTGATTGCTTCTGCGGAATCATCGGGACATGAAAACTTTTGGAACTATGACGGCGAGATTTTCATGTTGTTTTACGACAAGTTCCAACACACACCCTATGCAGACATTCCAGACACTGCTTTTATGTATATGGAAATAAGTAACTGGCAGGGCATGAGTGTCCGGTGCGGGGTATGGCAGTATTATGAGAGCGGATCGTTCCAAAAGGGGAAATTTGAGCGGGTGATATCCTTCCTCAAAACCAATGGCGAAAAGGAAATGGCAGATATTTATGCATGCGGCATACACGACTACGCAAATGAGAAGTACCAGCAAAACTTTGATTACCCAGAAGAATGGTTCGATGAAACCGAACGCGTAGACAAATGGATCAGCGTTTATGAGAAATACATCTTTAAGTGGATGTATGATTTGATTATAGCACATAAAAGCGATGTGTTAGCGCTTGGAGAAGCTTGATATATCCTATATGGCAAGCTGAACTGTACCACCTTTTCCATTGCAAGTGATACAGTCCAGTACAGGTGTTATGCACACCGCTCGACTCACCGTCCTGCACCTTGTGTCATTCCATACAAACGATCCGACAGCAACGGCACAAATCCCGAAATCCGCTCGCGCGCCACATACAATGTGCTGTCCGCGCGGGCGCTCATACTCCATTTTACCAGAGTCATGACACCCTGCTCAATCTCAATGCAGGTAATGCAGCGCGGATGGACACAGCTGCCTGTATTATAATAGAAGGAAGGCTCACTTGGCATCACGGGACGATGCGTGTGCCCTGTAATCAGAATGTGTCTGTTTTCAGACGCCCAGTCACTCAGCCGCGTCTCGCATTTGTTTTTCACATGGTAGTTTTTCGCTGCGCTGGTCGGGTCAAGCACACCAAGATTTTCCAGCGGGCTCCACAAATATCGGACACAGAAACATGCCACCCGCCAAAATGTAGAATTGAACAGGCTTGCCTGATGCCCGTGTGTCAGGTACAGCGCACGCTGCGGCATATTGGGCGGACTTAAAATGATTCCCTCATAAAAAGTGTACGAAAGCTGCTGTTGCTGTTTCTTTTTCTTTTTGATCATATCGTGGTTTCCATAGATGAGATACAGCCTGTTCTGCCTGTGCAGCTGCGCAAACATCTCAAAAACCTCGTCATGTACTTCGACAATATTTTTCATGCTGCGGTTTTCCCAGAGTTCGTCCCCGTCACCAAGCTCGATATACGTATATCCTCTTTTGTAATAATACTTTAGCGCCGCAAAAAATAAATGTTGGTTTTTCAGGAAATTATCAGAGGAGGTGCCAATCCCTCTGTGGCAGTCACTCATCAGGACATACCGCGAGCGATAGGTAAGCGGCAGGGTCGGGGCATCCCGAAAAGCATGCCCCAGCCGTGATGAAACACTCACAGACGTCCCTTTCTACAGCACCGCTTGCGGCAGCAGCGCTCCTTCCGGTGACAGCGCTTGTTGAAACGACGTATCCGAAACAGTCGGCGAAACGCAATCGGAATGAAGTAGTACAGACACAAAACCCGATCCTCGGTACACTGGAACGGCTTTGTCACCCAAAGGTAGAGCTTGCAGAAAATCTTGTTTTTCCACTGTGAGAAACAACGCCAGAACCGCGTACACAGTTTATACCGCACCTTGCGCGCGCGGTTAAAATGAACGGTCACACAAAATCCATTGACAGAGAAATTCTGCTCCGCGCAGCCCGCCTTGCGCAGTCCGCTGATAAAGGCAAACTGCATTCTTTTGTCCGGGAACTTTATTGTCGCTTTCATGCACAAATCAGACGGCCACACAAAGCTTCCTGTAAAGAACGCCGTGAGCCACCAGTGGTTTTGCGCAATCTTGACACAACTGCCGTTCTTTCCGCAAAGTACAAACGAGCAGTTTAGCAGTTCCGTGTTTGACACCGCCTCAAAACGCGTTGTTTTGTACTCTTTCTCCGAGAGAATCCGGTCGGCATGGTAAATGCCGATTTCCGCTCCCGCATTGATGCCGTACTGCCCTTTCCAGAACTCAATCAGCCACGTTTTGCCTTCATAGTCAAAGTAGACCGGCAGCGCGTCAAAAACCATCTGAAAGCGGGGTGCCATGTAATCGTATATCCATGCATAACCCGCCTCTCTCTGCCATGCGTCCAGCGTGCTTGAAAAAAATCCGCACTCCTCATGGAAGCAATAGCCAAACGGCTTGACAAGTTCCTCTACCTTGCAGCATTTCTGGCATTTGTCCATACACTGAATCTTGCAGACAATCTTCTTTTTCCGAAAATGGAAAAAGACACTGCAAATAAGCGCAACAAGTAACAAAATGATTAGGAAGAAATACATAAGTCATATTCCAATCTATAATTTTATTATAGCTTATGTTGGATTATGACTCTTTGTGTAAAAATATATAGAAATTTATAACAGTTCCTTGAGCACCTTATTTACCGTACCGGGGTCAGCTTTTCCCCGCATTGCTTTCATGGTCTGTCCGACCAGAAAACCGATCGCCTTTTCCTTGCCGCCTCGGTAATCTGCCACAGACTGCGGGTTTGCACGAATGACCTCCTCGACCGCCTTTCTAAGCGCCCCCTCGTCGTTTACTGTCTTTAAGCCCTTCTCCTCCACATACTTTTCAGGGTCCATGTCCTCGGCAAACATCACTTCAAACACTTCCTTTGCCACCGTGGAATTCACTGCCTTACTGTCCACCAGCCCGATTAGCTTTGCCAAATTTTCGGGTGAGAAACAGATTTCCTCTGGGTCCATGCCCTTTTCTTTCAATAGGCGAAGTGTCTCCCCCATCAGCCAGTTTGACACCTTTTTGGGCTGGCCGCAGATTGCCACAGTCTCCTCGAATAAATCTGCAAGATGCTTTGAATCCGTGATGATGCCGATATCGTACTCTGGAATGTCAAACTCTGTTTTGTAGCGCGCCATCTTCTCCTCGCGAAACTCCGGCTGACTGTCACGAATCTGGGCAATCCACTCGTCACTGATATAGATGGGCGGCAAATCCGGGTCTGGAAAATACCTGTAATCCTGCGCGTCCTCCTTCGAGCGCATCGCGTAGGAATACTCTTTTGCATCGTCCCAGCGTCTCGTCTCCTGTGTCACCTGCTGCCCCGATTCAAGCAGTTCAATCTGACGTTCACGTTCCCCTGCAATCGCATGGGTAATCGCCCGAAACGAGTTGAGATTCTTCATCTCCGTGCGCGTCCCGAACGTTTCTGCGCCGACCTCCCTGACAGAAAGGTTGACATCCGCACGCATGGAGCCTTCGTTTAATTTACAGTCCGAAGCTCCGAGATACTGCACGATCATGCGCAGCTTTTCAAGGTAGGCGATAACCTCCTCGGCACTCCGCATGTCCGGCTCTGAAACAATCTCTATGAGCGGCACACCGGAACGGTTAAAATCCACCAGCGAACAGTCCTCCCACTCGTCATGAATCAGCTTTCCGGCGTCCTCCTCCATATGAATCTCATGGATTCCCACAGACTTTTTTCCCTCGGAAGTCTCAATGTCCACATGCCCGTTTCTGCAAATCGGCAGATAAAGCTGGCTGATTTGATAGTTCTGCGGGTTGTCTGGATAAAAATAATTTTTCCGGTCGAACTTACAGTACTGTGTAATCGTGCAGTTTGTGGCAAGCCCGACTGCCATCGCAGCATTTACCACCTGCCGATTCAGCACCGGAAGCGAACCCGGCATCCCTGTGCAGACAGGGCAGGTATGGGTATTCGGCGCCCCGCCAAACGCCGTGGAACAGCCGCAGAATATTTTCGTCTTTGTCGCAAGCTCCACATGAACTTCCAGACCAATCACAGTCTCATATTGTTTTGCCATTTTCTCACTCCTCATTTTTTATCATCTTACGAACATAATCCCCATTTTTAAGCCGCCTGTCATCACTGTTTTTCATAAGTATACGCTGCCTGTATCAGTTTCTTTTCCTGAAAACTGTCCGCAATCAGCTGTAACCCGATTGGCAGCCCTTTCGAATCCTTCCCGCACGGCAGCGAGATTGCAGGCAGTCCTGCCAGATTGACCGATATGGTATAAATGTCTCCAAGATACATTTTGAGCGGATCTGACAAGCTTTCCCCCAGCTTTGGCGCAGTGGTTGGCGCGACAGGTCCAAGAATCAAGTCATACTTTGCAAAGGCGTCATCAAAAGCGTTCTTTATCATCGCCTTTACCTTCAGGGCTTTGAGATAATAGGCATCATAGTAACCGGAGCTTAGCACAAACGAGCCGAGCATGATTCTGCGCTTCACCTCTGCACCAAAGCCTTCCGAGCGCGTCTTTTTGTACATATCATGAAGTCCCTCAAATGACGCTGCGCGATAACCGTACTTGATGCCGTCAAACCGTTCGAGATTCGAGCTTGCCTCCGCCGCCGCAATTGTATAATAAGCTGGTATCGCATACGCGACAAGGCTCAGGTCAAACTCCTCAACAACCGCTCCCTTTGCCGCAAGCTGTTTTGCTGCCGCAAGCACTGCATCTTTTACTTCGCCGTCAAGCCCCTCCCCAAAATAATCTCTCGGAATGCCGATTTTCATTCCTTTTACATCGTCCACCAGTGCCGCTGTAAAATCAGTATCCTTATTCTCTTCTTTTCTATTGATCGAAGTGGCATCTTTTACGTCATGGGACGCAATGACCTCCAAGACAGCCGCGCAGTCCGCCACATTTTTTGTCAGCGGTCCAATCTGGTCCAGTGACGAGCCATACGCGACTAAGCCATAGCGCGAAACAGTTCCGTATGTGGGCTTCAATCCCACCACGCCGCAGAAAGAAGCCGGCTGTCTGATGGAGCCGCCTGTGTCAGACCCCAGCGCAAAATAGCACTCTCCCGCCGCTACTGCCGCCGCCGAGCCGCCCGAAGAACCGCCCGGAACATGGTCTGTGTTCCACGGATTTCTTGTCACGCCGTATGCGGAGGTCTCGGTTGTCGAACCCATCGCAAACTCGTCCATGTTGGTCTTGCCAATCACCACTGCCCCTGCTTTTTCGAGGTTGACCACCGCCTCTGCCGAGAAAGTCGGGACAAAGTTTTCCAGTATTTTTGAAGAACATGTGGTGCGCATTCCCTCTGTGCACAGATTGTCCTTCACAGCCACAGGCACGCCCGCGAGAACTCCGTTCAGCTCGCCTTTCTCAATTTTTTCCTGTACGGCTGCCGCTGCCTTCAATGCCTGTTCCCTATCAATCGTAACATAGGCATTGATATCTCTTTCCCTCTCATCAATCCTTGACAGCACAGCCTCCATGGCCTCCACGGCCGTGACCTTTCCCTGCTTGATCGCCGCAGAAAGCTCTACAGCGCTATACGCTAAAATATCCATACATAATCTCCATTTTTATTCAAATGTTTTCGGCGCCATGAACATATTGTCCTTTTCGCCGGGCGCATTCTTTAACGTTTTCTCACTCTCGTCGCCGTTTGTCACCACATCCTCGCGGAACACGTTCTGCACCAGTAATACATGGGACATCGGTTCAATGCCTGTCGTGTCCAGTTCCGCTAATTTGTCAATATAGTCGAGCATTCTGCCCATATCCGCCTTCGCCTGCTCCTTCTCCTCCTCCGAGAGCGCAAGCTTCGCCAGAATCCCGACATATTCGATTGTCTCGTCCGTAATCACATTTGCCATATTAATAACTATGCTCCTTTCTCCGTGTGAAACTTAGTACTTCTCCGCGAAATGCCCTTTGTCATGAGCGGCTAGAAGTACTTTTCACGCTAACTCCCATCTGCCTGCTTCAGCAGGCGTACAAATCAGGATGGTGAAATTTTATATTTCACGCTAATCCCGCACCTTGATATGCACTTCGCGCAGCTGCTGTTCCGTGACCTCATTCGGTGCGCCGCACATCAAATCCTGTGCCGAACCGCTCATCGGAAAAGCAATCACTTCCCTGATATTCTCCTCATTTTTGAGCAGCATGAGCATTCTGTCAATTCCCGGCGCCATGCCTGCATGTGGCGGCGCACCGAACTGGAATGCCTGATAGAGTGCACCGAACTTTGATTGCAGTGTCTCCTTGTCATATCCGGCAATCTCAAACGCCTTTACCATAATCTCCATGTCATGATTTCTGACCGCTCCGCTTGACAGCTCCACGCCATTGCAAACGATATCATACTGGTACGCCAGAATATCCAGCGGGTTCTCGCTGCCAAGCGCCTCCAGTCCGCCCTGCGGCATGGAAAAGGGATTGTGTGTAAAACCAATCTGCCTTGTCTCGGGGTCGCGTTCAAACATTGGAAAATCATTGATATAGCAAAAACGGTATGCATTCTTTTCACACAGATCAAGCTTCTCGCCAAGCTCTATGCGAAGCTGTCCCGCATAGTAGTTAGCACGCTCCTCCTTGTCCGCGATAAAGAAAATGGTATCGCCCGGTTCCAGCCCCGCAAGCGTTGCAAGCTCCGCTTTGAGCCCGTCAGGAATAAACTTGTCAATCGGCCCCTTGTAAGTCCTGTCCTCCGCAACTTCAAGATATCCAAGACCGCCCATTCCCATACCCGTCGCAAAGTCCAGCAGCTTTTCGTGAAAGCCCTTTGACATCTCGGCACATACCTTGATTGCCCGCACCGTCCTGCCGATAAAGGGCTTGAACGAACACTTCTGGAAAAAGTCTGTCACATCAAGAATGCGCAGCGGGTTTCTTAAATCCGGCTTGTCTGTTCCAAATTCCAGCATTGCCTGTCTGTAGCTGATAATCGGATAAGGTGCCTTTGTCACCGCATACCCATCCGGCGCAAACTTTTCAAATGTCGCAGAAAGAACCTCCTCGCCGACTCGAAATACATCCTCCTGCGTTGCAAAACTCATCTCAAAATCAAGCTGGTAAAACTCACCCGGCGAGCGATCCGCGCGCGCATCCTCATCACGGAAGCACGGTGCAATCTGAAAATACCGGTCAAAACCAGATGCCATCAAAAGCTGCTTGTACTGCTGCGGCGCCTGTGGAAGCGCATAAAATTTGCCCTTGTATTTTCTGGAAGGTACGATATAATCCCTTGCGCCCTCTGGCGATGACGCGCACAAAATCGGTGTCTGCATCTCCAAAAAACCCATCTCCGTCATCTTCTGCCGCAGAAAGCTGATGACCTGTGAGCGGAAAATCATGTTATCCTTTACCTTTTTGTTCCGCAGATCTAAATAACGGTATTTTAACCGCACCTCCTCGCGCGTCTCCTTTGATGTCATAATCTCAAACGGAAGCTGCTGGTATACCTTTCCCAGCACCGTCACTTTTTTTGCTTCCAGCTCTATCGTCCCTGTCGGAAGCTTTGGATTGTACGTATCCTCGTCACGCTTTTCCACCAGCCCCTCGATGGATATGCACATCTCTTTGGTGATGCCCTCCAAGAGTGTCGTGTCTCTCATCACCACCTGCAATGTGCCGTACATATCGCGCAGATCGATAAACGATACGCCGCCGTGGTCGCGGATGTTTTCCACCCATCCTGCAACCTGCAATGTCTGACCAATATGCTGTTCACTGATTTCCTTCATTGTAATGTCTCTGTACATTTCGTATCCTCCTCAACAAATGTATCGCTTTCCGAAATTCTCCCGCAAGTCCGGTGTAAAAACTTCGAAAAACAATCTTATTCCCTTCGCGTCCTGCGCATCAAAAAATCCCAGAATACAAAATGTATTCCGGGACGGATAACTGAACTATACCCGCGGTACCACCCGCATTGACAAAACACTGAATCGTAAGAATGCTTTATCCTCTCTTGCGCTTAACGTGCGCTCACGTATTACCCTACTAAGGCATTGTAACGCCCCTACCTTTTCAGGCAATCTGCTCCAGAGTGTTCCCTTCGCCAGCTTCCGCGGACAGCGCTCTCAGTCGGTGACGCCGTCTTCCTGTCGTTTTCATTGGCAAGAGTCTCCTTCATGGCATTTTCTTGTAAATTATATCATACTCATTTTTATTCCAAGATTTTTTGTTGCTCTTAGGATAGCACAACGGAAAAATCATTGCAAGTATTTTTTTCTCAATTTACAAAACTTTCTTCATTGCTTGTTACTATTCACGGACTAGGAACCACTCATAGTAACGATTCGGGGCGATATTCAGAATTTTGCTTCGCAAAATCGCCCCTCACTCCTGAATCATATTCTCACGGAATATAGGTACATGCTATCCACCGTTTACTCTTAAATGGCCTCACTCCTGAATCATGTTCTCACGGAATGCGCAGTTCAGCGCATTCCTGACCCGTGAATAATAGCCATTGATTTTCATAGTTGCGCCTTCTGCCGTCAGGTAGTATACTGAAATCAAGTAGGGAAGATTTCATTCCTCCTATGCGTGTGTCGGACATCTGTCAGCTTGCTGGCATACGCTCGTGTGCATACACAAGAAAGGATTGCTTCATGACAAAGAAAACACAATACTTAAAGCCTGACACCATCCTCAAAAATTACTGGAATGACAACGAACATTTTGCCGACCTGTTCAACGCAGTTTTGTTTGACGGAAAGCAAGTCATTAAGGCCACGGAACTTACAGACTTAAATACTGAAAGTTCCTCTGTTTTGGAACACAAAAATTATGCCGAAAGCATTGTGGCATCAAGAGACAGCATAAAAGCGCGGAAGAAATCAACCATTTACGGAATTGAACTTGTCCTTCTCGGAAGGGAAGATCAGGACCATATTCACTATGCGATGCCAATGCGGAATATGGGTTATGATTACGGCACTTACAAAAAACAATACGACAGCAATGCAAAAAAGTACAAAACCTCGGAGGGATTGAGTGAAGATGAATATCTCTCCAAAATGAAAAAAAGTGATAGATTTTATCCCGTCATCACACTCACTGTTTATTATGGCGAAAAACCGTGGGACGGACCGACCTCACTCCATGAAATGCTCGATATTCCAAAAGAACTGGAACCATTTGTCAATGACTATAAAATACTGCTTGTCGAGGCGAGGCGAAATAATCTGATGCTCCATAATCTCGAAAATATTGATTTATTTAATCTGTTTGAGATTGCCCTAAATGAGCATCTTTCCAAAAATATGGCAAGGCAAAAAGCCATACAGTACTGCGAGGAGCATAACACGGACAAATCAGTTATCATGACCTTCGCGGGCGCAGCGAATATACACATTGATTACAACGCTTTAAATAAAGGAGATGGTACCATGTACAGTATATTTGAAGATCTCGTAAAAGAGGGGGAAGCAAAAGGTGAAACCAGAGGTGAAGCAAAAGGAATTATTGAAACTGGTTTTGATTTTGGTCTTTCAACAGAAGATATTCTGGAACGCTTACAGCAAAAATTAAATATATCCTTACAGCAGGCACAGGAATACCTCAACACATTTGCCAAGCAGTCCATATAAGTCTACTCTCAGATGTAAAAAATACTTCTAAGAAAGTAAAAGACGTTGCCCAAGAAGTATGAAGTTTCGCATAATAAAACGCAAAATACAGAAGGCGGAGTGGTGATTTTAATGAAACATAAAATACTAATCATTGAAGATGATTTTACCATACAGATGCAGCTAAAAACCCTCTTGACCGCAAACGGATACGAGGTTCACATTGTCACCAACTTTTCAGATATCATTCATCTGCTCAAAGAATCCACCCCGCATCTGGTTCTGCTGGATATTAAGCTGCCTGTAAACAGCGGATTTGAAATCTGCTCACAAATCCGTACTTTTTCTGATATTCCCATCATCTTTGTGACAAGCAGCAACACCGATATGGACGAGTTAAACAGCATTATGCTAGGCGGAGATGCTTTTATCACAAAGCCCTACAACACCGCAATCCTACTGGCTAAAATTGCCTCGCTGTTAAAGCGTGCGTATGCCTTGCCGCAGACAGAAGTCCTCACATGGAATGGTGCCGCGCTGCATTTAGAAAGCAGCCAGATCGCACACAATGACCACAAAACCGACTTGACCAAAAACGAAGTAAAAATACTCTATTATCTATTCCGAAACGCCGGAAAAATCTGTTCCCGCAATGACATTGTCGATTTCCTGTGGGACAATCAGCTCTACGTGGACGACAATGCCTTGAGTGTAAACATTGCCCGCATTCGGGAGAAACTGACAGGTATTGGTCTGACCAACTTTATCAAAACCAAACACAGGCAGGGGTACATCATATGAATGGCAGACTTTATCTAAAAAATCAGCTTCCTGTTTTACTTGTCAATCTTCTGGGCATAATTATGCTCTCCTTATTTCTGCTTGCCTGCGGCAATTCTATCCAAAGTATTCTTTTTCTCTCCTGTGTCTGGGGAGCTGTCGTCCTTCTCTACCTAACCGTCCTCTATCGCAGGCGGAAAAAATATTTGGAAAATATGCTGTCTATGGCAGAACAGCTAGAGGAGCGCTATATCATTCCAGAAGTCATAAAAATCCCCGAGCGTGCCGATGATCAGGTTTTTTACCAGCTTCTAAAAATGGCTGAAAAATCCATGTTGGAAAAAATAGGCAGTGTGCAGCGTGAGCGAAGCGAATACAAAGAATATATCGAACAGTGGATTCACGAAGTCAAAACCCCAATCACAGCCCTGAAGCTGCTCTGTGAAAACAACCGCTCCCCATTTACAAGAGAAATGCTGGCAGAGCTTGAGAATATCAATCGTTTTACCGAGCAGGCGCTCTACTATGCCCGCAGCGAGCATCCCGAAAAAGACTATTGCGTCCGTGAAATCAATCTAAATGATGTCGTGCACAGCGCAATCGCAGATAGCAAATATCTCCTCCGTCAAAATCATGTCACGGTGACGGTTGATAAAATGGAAAACCGTGTCTACACCGATGAAAAATGGGTGCGCTTTATCCTGAACCAACTCATTAGCAATGCCGTCAAATACCGCACAAAACAGCCAGTTTTGCACTTCTATTCCACAAGAAGAGAGAACCATGTACTTTTGTCCGTGTCAGATAACGGTATCGGCATTGCTCAAAGCGATATATCCCTCATTTTCGAAAAGGGTTTCACCGGACAGAATGGACGAACCGTCCCAAACGCCACAGGCATTGGACTGTACCTTTGCAAGCGTCTCTGTGACAAATTGGACATCGGGCTGACTGCCCATTCAGAAGGAATCGGGACAAGGATGGTTCTCTCTTTTCAAATCAATCATTTTGTGTCAGATTTTCTAATCGAGTAAAAAGCTTTATACGTATACAATCGAGTAGGGGAAACCCTTTCCCCTACTCGCGCGCCGGACGTCCGTCAGCTTCTGCTGACATTTTCCTTTGGACGTCCGTGTGCATAAAACGTAAAACTTCTTACAGTTTTGTAAGAACTCTGTAAGAAAATCTGATACAAAAAGTTCGCTGCACGATTTACAATCAATTTAGCAATACAGAACTGATTGATTGACGGAGGAATAATCATGACGACGATTTTGAAACTGGAGCATATTCAGAAATATTACGGCAGCGAAGGAAGCATAACCCAAGCCATCAGGGACATTAGCTTTGGCGTAGAGCAAGGCGAATTTCTGGGGATTATGGGCACTTCCGGTTCAGGAAAAACGACACTGCTCAACTGCATTTCCACAATTGATACCGTGAGCGCAGGTCACATCTATTTGGAGGGAACGGATGTGACAGCGTTAAAACCAAAATCCCTTGCCAGATTTCGCAGGGAAAACTTAGGCTTTGTCTTTCAGGATTTTAATCTGTTAGATACCCTGACAATTTCCGAAAATATTGCCTTGGCGCTGACGATCAACAAAGTTCCTGCTAAGGCGGTGGACTCCCGCGTTTCTGACATCGCCAAAAAACTGAATATCACCGACATTCTGCACAAATATCCTTATCAGGTCTCGGGCGGACAAAAACAGCGCTGCGCCTGCGCAAGAGCGATTGTCAACAACCCGAAGCTGCTTTTGGCAGATGAACCGACAGGCGCTTTGGACAGCCATTCCTCGCAAATGCTGTTGTCCACCATGCAAAGTATCCATGAGCAGCTCCACACTACAATTCTGATGGTGACACATGACGCTTTTACTGCCAGCTATGCAGGCCGCATCTTATTTTTGCAGGACGGAAAAACTTTTACGGAGTTGCATAAGGGAACGGACAGCCGAACCGATTTTTTTCACAAAATACTGAACGTCCTTACCGTCATGGGAGGAGGGCAAAGCCATGTATATTAAACTTATTTTCAAAAATGCAAAGCGCTCCGCAAGAGATTATCTGGTCTACATTGTGACTTTAACCATTTGTGCCACACTATTTTATTCGTTTCTGTCTGTTTCAAGCCGCTATTATAAACCGGATATCGGAAGTGACTATAAGTTCACACTGCTCGGTGACAGCATGAAACTGGCAATCTGCACTGTCACGCTGATTCTGTTGTTTTTGATATGGTTTGTCAACAACTATATGCTTCGGTGCCGGCAAAAAGAATTTGCCGTTCAGGCAATTCTGGGAATGGAGGCCAAAACGATTGGAAGGCTTTTCTTTGCCGAGACATTTGTCATGGGAATATGCGCTGTCGGACTGGGCATTGTCCTCGGTGTGGTCAGCTCACAGTTTGTTACTGCAATGCTGCTCACCTCCTATGGAAAAAGCTACCAGCCGACATGGACATTCTTTCCAGACACCGTACTGCTCACCCTGTTCTTTTTTGTCCTGATCTTCCTTGTGGCGGGACTGTTTCATATGCGTACCATTCAGAAAACCAAAGTGATTGACATGCTTTTGGCAGATCGGGAAAATGAGCCGGATTTGAGAAGGAGTCATTGGATTCATGTGGTCGTGATACTCTTTGAATTGTTCCTGCTGCTCATGCTGGTTGTCGGTGTCGAAAAACTATATTTTTATTACGACAGCCGTTACCCGTTTTTGGTACAAACGATGTTTTGGGGAAATATCCTGATTCCTGCGGCTGCCTTGGTTTGGTCTTTTATGTGGCTGCTCCGAAAAATATACAGCAAAAGCAATGTTCACTTTCACACGCTGCTTCGGGGACTTATCCTCTTCTGCGTCCCAAATACCTTTATAGCAGCAAGTGTGCCGTCGTTGATGCATCGCTATTCTTTACCGCTGGGAATCGGAACGAGAAACCAGTATCTATTGTTCGTTCTAGTTGATTTGCTGTTTTTCCTCTGCGGCATCATTTTTCTTGCAGGCAGCTTTCTGCTCGCATGGAAAGAACAGTCACCGACACATAAATATCATGAGGAAAACCTTTTCTTTTTCGGGCAGGTCATCTCCAAATTAAATACCACCAGCAAGACAATGACCCTCGTCAGCATTACACTGGTACTTGCCATTTTTCTGTTTATTGCCGCGCCAGTCCTTGTAAATTGGGCAATGGGTTATTTAGATTCCCGCTCAATGTATGACATACAGATTTTTTCATACTACAATAACGTATATGAAGAAAGCGATTTGCCACATGATGATTATGAGATTGTCACCAAACTCCTCATGGATCAAGGCATTGAAACAGTTTATGACTGCACTTTCCATCTGTATCTGCCCGAAAAGAAAGCTTTTCACAACCGCATGAAATATGATTTTCCTGCCGCGGCAATATCACTGCACGATTATAACGCCATACGATGTATGCTGGGACTCAGCGAAATTACGCTGGAAGAAAACGAATTTACAACCCAGTGGCATGCTGCCGCAACGGACGATGAGCGCCGGCAGTTTCTGGAAACGCACCAAACTGTCACGACAGATGCAGGCTTGCTGCGTTGTGCCAAGCAGGCATATCACCAAGAACCTATGGGCGAGACGCTCTACAACAGCTACACCAATGTTCTGTATGTATTTCCAGATGCAGCTTGTGACACGTTACTCCCTGTCATGCAAAACCGGTATCTCATGACAGCCAAGACACTCTCCTACGAGAATGCCCGCAGCTTTGAACAGGAATTTACAGCAGTATATCCAGAGGAGACTGCCACTGGTGTGCACTATGGGATTCGTCTGCGCACGCTGCAAGTAAATGAAACGAAAGGAACCTGTTTTGTCCTACAGGCTGCGATGCTCTACGGGGCGATTGTACTCATGGTCATCTGCCTCACTGTCCTCTCCCTGCAACAGCTTTTGGACGCAGGACATTACAGATATCGCTTCTCTGTACTGAGAAGCCTTGGCGTTGAGGAATCGAAGATTGAAAAGCTTGTGTTCAAACAATTGGGTATCTGGTTCGGACTGCCTGTAACTACCGCCATTGTTGTTGCGGTGGTTGTGATCTCGTACTTTATGCAGACCATTTCGGTAGAAATTTCAACCTATATCGGATTTCCTGCCCTGCTGTCGCAGCTGGGCATCACCGTGGGGATTCTCGCTTTACTGCTCATTTGCTATTTTATCAGTACATGGATACTCTTTCGGCACTCTGCCCGCTTAGGAATCGGAAACAACTGACACTACCATATTCCTTTGTAGTTCTCTATATAATCAGCACGTAATTTTTTCGGCTCTTGACTTATGGATCAAGAGCCCTTTTTTCAGTAATCGTGAAGCCACTTGTCCCGACGCAATAACATGCTTTGTTGTGGTGGAGTATTTTATTGACTTGCTATTATACTCACGACAGATGAAATCTGCCGTGAGTATCGCGCCAGCCGCAGTCGCGAAGCGGCATATTTCCTTATGCGGCTGTGTGCATAACTTTATACTGAGCGGTCAGTCTTTTCGACCGCCAGTATAAGATTTTGACGAACACTTCGGAAAAGAATGCGATACTTATCCGTATTTCATTGACTTTGTCATTAAGATTTGCTATCTTGAACTTAAAGATGGTGATATTTATATTGAATGACCAACTGTGTAAGCTTGCAAAAACATGCTCCAGATTTAACGCAATATGAATCCTGTGAACAAAGGAACCAGATTCTAAAAAGATACTGACGAATATTGCTGGTGAGCTGATTGATACTCACAATAAAAAAAGAATCCCATTGCCTAAAAATATATAATTTGACAATATCAATACTTAGTGGTAAGATGATTATAAAGCAGGGTGCTACCGATAGACGGTTAGCCCACTAAAAATTTTCGATTAAAAATAACCGCTAAGTTTCTCAGGCTTTGGGCGGTTATTTTTTTGTGCTGTTGCTTCCGATTGTATATCCAAGTCCAAATGCAGTCAGTGCAAGACTGATTACGCAAATCAAACTCTCGATCGTCATCATTCGCATCGCCCTCCTTTGTCCATATATTTCCGTACTCTGTACGAATTTGTATGTAATCAAAGACTACATTGGATTCGGAGGGTTCACATTCCCTCCGAAGAGGGCTAACCGCCTACCGTTATGGTAGTACCCATGAGGACATTATAACAAAATAACTGCCGGAATGCAAACTTCTTTTCTTTTTCCTCATTCAGCTTATGAGTGAACTTCCCGCAGCGCTGAAAGAAAACAGCAGCCGCGTCGAATTATGGGCTAAATTTATCAATGCCGAAGAAACGGAGGAATTTAATATGATCGCTAAAAAAGACCCTTATATCAAAAGCGCTTATGACCAGTTGCAGCGAATCAGCCAAGATGAACAGAAACGTCTGGAATACGAAGCGAGGGAGAAAGCTATCCTTGATTACAATCAAGGCATGTTTGAAGCAGAACAGCGCGGTGAAAAACGTGGCGAACAGCGCGGTGAACAGCGCGGCATCAGAAACACTGCGCGCAACTTTCTCTCACTTGGTGTTGATATTCATGTCATTGCAGAAGCAACCCATTTATCCATAGCAGAAATCGAAGCGTTAAAAAATGAAATTATTTCAGACGAATTATTGTAATGACGCACCTAATCGAGTAGGGGAATGACCTTCTCCCCTACTCTACTATTGCTTTACGAAAAAGTACGTAACGCCTAATTAGAACCGCTTAATCTTCTTTGTCGTATTTTTCTCAAACTCTGTCTCGCGCACTTTCAGCTTAAACACCCGCTTATAAAGCGGTGCTGTCTTGTTGTATGCGTCAATGATTTTCTGCAATTCACCCTGCATATCCTTGATTTTCTTCTTGCCGGCATATTCCAGATCAGGAAAAATCTCTGCCTCGATAGCGCCCTCGCTCTCGCGCACAAGCACCTCCTGCACCAGACGGTTATCGCCAAGTTTATTCTCAATCTCCTCCGGCGATACGTTCTCACCGTTTGGCGTGATAATCAGATTCTTCTTGCGTCCGGTCAGGAATATATAGCCGTCCTCGTCCACATATCCTAAATCGCCTGTCTTTAACCAGCCGTCTGAAAGGGTTTCCTCGGTTTCCGCGGGCATTTTATAATAGCCCTGCATCACGCTTGAACCTCTCACCCACAACTCCTCGTCCACTACCTTCGCCTCGCAGTTTGGCATCAGTTTGCCGACAGAGCCATCTTTCATAAACGCACCATAGTTCGTGCTGATAACCGGCGAGCACTCCGTCATGCCGTAGCCCTGCCAGATGGTAATGCCATATTTTTTGAACATTTCCAGATAGGCGGGATTGAGATACGCACCGCCGCTGCACACTGTATGGAACTGCTTGCCAAACACCTTCGCCTTGACAAGCGGCGCCGGAATCCATGCCGCCTCCTCAAGCTTCTTGGCGAGCGTCTCAATCATCAGCGGAACCATCAAAATCATGTTCGGCTCAAAGAGCTTAATGTTTTTTGCCACACGCAGCAGTGAGTCGTTGATACAGATGACCGAACCGATAGAGATTCCCTTTAATATATCCATGCTGAGACAATATGCATGATGAATCGGAAGCACAGACATAATAACGATGCCCGATTCCAGTCCCATGTCCAGACAGGTTGCATTCTCCGCCAGATTTCTGTGTGTGAGCATAACGCCCTTGCTCTTTCCCGTCGTGCCGGACGTAAACATGATGGTCGCAAGGTCCTCCGGCTTGGGCGTATAGTCATAGCCTGCACTCTGAGCGCCAATCAGGTTCCACATCGCATGGCCATTCTCAATTCCCTGCGGCTCCCCCATACAAATAATATTTTTTAATCCCTCACAGCTTTTTGCAGCCATCTGCGCCACGCTGGATTTTGCCTCGTCATAGACAAGTGTCGTCACATCCGCGCGGTCAATCAGCTCGCACAAATCTTCGTCAGGCAGATTGGCGTCAAGCGGCACTGCCACACTTCCGCTGCCCACAATACCAAAATATGCCACCACCCACGAATAGGAAGTTGGTCCAATGACCGCGATATGCTTTCCCTGCTCACCGAGCGCGTCCAAAACCGCAGAGAAACATTCTGAATCATTTTTAAACTGCGTGTAAGTTTTCGCTTCAACCTTTACTTCCTTTTTGCCGCCGTCTCCGCTGTCCTTTACCTTGTAACGAAACGCGTCTTGCGCGCCAAAATTCTGCTCTGCCGCCACCAGCAGCTCTCGTATTGTATGATATGTTTGACTCATCTTTTACCAAGCCTTTCTTTGAAAATCAGACTATTCAGCACAGGATACGGCTTTCAGGAAAAGGAGATCAGGCTGCACGCAGCAAAGTGCCCACAGCCATGAGAGCGCTGACTGAATAGTGACAATTAATAATGTACCTTAGGAACTGTCCAAAAATAACTTTTCATATTGTTTGTCTTTTTCTCCGATAGCACCACTCAAAAATCAGTTACATAGC
>ERZ808054.668-NODE-668-length-27487-cov-5.395257_pt1 | contig 27487 bp, 23 predicted proteins | sample MGYA00380201_ERZ808054 | MGnify/ENA primary metagenome ERZ808054 (study PRJEB31490, sample SAMN06133419) | mouse gut metagenome | isolation source: Z5_2 | host: mice | place: China: Chengdu | collected 2015-05 ...
TTATCTAACATATGTTCGGTAAATTTCTGCTTATTCTTTGCCCCCTCAAACCTCGGAATTTCCTATAAAGTAAAAAATAGGGACACTCTTTTGAAGTATCCCTACGTTCTATCAATATATCTGATAGCTCTCTATTCACTTTCATATTCAGAATTTTTTGTATTCCCGCAACCAAGGTCTAATACCACAACTACGGTCACTTTCCTCACAAGCTCTTTTTCCTTATGATTTTCACCAATCTTGTTGAAACTGAAAAACTCTACAAAGTGCGTAAATTCAAGGATTTCTACATATCCTTTCTTTGTAGCAACACCACAGTCTCCACATGCACCGTCATCGGAAACATATCCACCGCCCTGACCTTTTTTAACTCATATCCACTTCCACAAAGCACCTTCAGATCCCTTGCCAGCGTAGCGCTGTCACAGCTTACATACACGATCCGGTCCGGCTGCATCCTCAGCATAGTCTCCAGGCAGGTTTCATCGCACCCTTTCCTTGGGGGATCTACCACGATCACATCCCCATGGATCCCCTCATGGGCAAATTTCTCCGGAAGTACTTCCTCTGCCTTGCCGACGAAAAATGTTGCATTGGAAATCCCATTGACACCTGCATTTTTTCTGGCATCCTCAACAGCCTGCGGAACGACCTCAACCCCGTAAACTTGCTTTGCTTTTCCTGCCAGAAACAAAGAAATGGTGCCAATCCCGCAATAGAGATCCCATACCGTTTCCTTTCCTGTCAGTCCTGCGTAAGAAAGAGCCAGACTGTATAACTTTTCCGTCTGCAACGGATTTACCTGATAAAAGGACAACGGAGAAATTGCAAAATTGATTCCTTTACCTGCAATCTCAAAATCATTTTCTGCATCCCTGATAAAAATAGTGTCACTGATGGCATCGCTGCCCCATAAGGTATGAATTTCCCTGCCCATGATCACGTTGGTCTTTTCGGTATTGATACTGACAGAAATGCTTGTGACACCTTTTACCCGGACAAGAGCCTTTACCAGCTTTTCCTGTGATGGCAGGAGGCTGTTCTCCGATGTCTTTCCTGTACGCGCTTTACCATGAGTTTTTCTGGAAGCTTTGTTGATCACCAGACACACCATGATCTCCCCGCTGTAAAATCCCTTGCGAATCAACACATGGCGGATGAGACCTTCACCAGTCACTTCATTGTAGGCAGGTACGCGGTTTTCTCTCATATAAGACAAAACTGTTTCCAGAATTTCCTTATTTTCTGAACTGCCCAGACTGCAATCCGTATTGGCTATGATACTGTGGGTCCTTCCGGCATAAAACCCGGCTACCGGATTTCCCTCCTTATCTGTCCCAACAGGGTATTGTGCCTTATTGCGGTAATGCAGCGGCTCGTCCATGCCCACAACAGGCTCCATCAGTTCTTCAAGCAAAGCGCTGTCAAAACCACTGATACGCATTAGGTTATTTTTTACTTTATTATGCTTAAATTCCAACTGGCGCTCATAGCTCATTGCCTGTATCTGGCAGCCTCCGCACTGCCTGTGGAAGCTGCACACCGGCTCCACACGAAAAGGAGAAGGGCAAAGCACCTTCTCTAATCTTCCATAAGCATAATTCTTTTTCACACGGACCACACGGATCTGCACTTTGTCGCCGATCACCGTATCCTTCACAAAAAAGGGATAGCCGTCAATCTTGCCGACTCCTTCTCCCTCGGATGTGATATCCTCAATCTCCACCGTCAAAATCTGGTTTTTTTCGTAAAGCATTTTCTAACCATGCCTTTCTTATTCTGCTGCCTGCCACCGCCGGACCTCACAAGTAAAATTCCCTATTCTAAGCTCGTTCCCCGCAAATTAGAGTCAAACAGGCGGTTAAAACCAATCCACCCTGTTTCTGTGGCGCTATCCAACAACTCCGTAAAGGTTTCCATCTTTGCATCGGTATTGTCCGCAAAATTTAATGCCAGCGCTTCCATAATTGCAGGCTTTTTAGGAGAGCCAAACTCATACTCCCCATGGTGAGCCAAAATGCAGTGCTTTAACTCGCTGGCAAGCAGCGCAGGAAATCCCGGAATTTCACGGATCTTCTCACCCACCATCTCTGTTCCAATCACAATATGTCCCAAAAACTGTCCTTCTTCGGTGTAGTCATTTTGAGGAAAAAGCGACAATTCTCTGGTCTTTCCAATATCATGGCAGATGGCGGCGCTGATCAACAGGTCTTTATTCAGTCTGGGAAAAGCTTTACAGTAATATTCACAAAGCTTCACCACGCTCAGCGTGTGCTGCAAAAGCCCTCCCACAAACCCATGATGAACGGTCTTGGCTGCAGAAGATTTTTTAAATGCCGTGATAAAATCCTGATCCCCCACAAAAAATCCCTGAAGCAGTTCATTTAAAAAAGGATTTTCCACCTTATCAATGTACTCCAGAAGCTCCCCATACATATCTTCTATATTGAACTTACTGACCGGAAGATAATCCGCAGGGTTAAACTCCCCTTCCTGACATCTCCGGATCCGCTTCACATTAACCTGAAGAGCCCCCTGAAAGCTTGTAATATCCCCATGCACTTCTATGTAATCCAGCACATCAAAGTCCGCTATGCCTGCGTTGTTCGGATCCCAGACCTTGGCATCAATGATTCCTGTCTTATCCTGCAAAATAAGGCTTTCATAGGGCTTTCCGTTTTTGGTCACAGCCGCCACCTTATGTTTACAAAGATAAATGTCAAACATCTTATCCCCATCTTTATAATCCTTGATATACTTCATATCCTGACCATGCTTCCTGCCTGTTTCCTATTGATATTCCATAGCAGGAGTCCTTTCTATTTTAGATTTTATTATTCATTTTTCATGCTTAGTACTACGCTTACTTCCATTTCCGTATATCCTTCCGGTCCGCCACGCATCAGTTCTACCGTGATGGTTTCCTCTGGGCGAAAATTCAGCAATACCTTCACCAGATCGCTATAGCCGAGAATCTCCACATCATTCAGGCGGATGATCACATCCCCGCTTTGTACCCCGGCGTTCATGGCTGGTGAATCCATATCGATCTCTGTAATATACGCGCCGATTGGAACATTCAGTTCTTCATTTGCTTCTTTTGTCACGTCCTGTCCATATACTCCAAAATAAGCAATGCTCTTGTCATTTGACAGGCTTTCCACTACCTTTTTCAGTTCTGTCACGCCAATGGCACTGATAATGTTTTTCATGTCCTCCCCATTGTAGGACATATCGATCATTCCGATCATCTGACCTTTAAGGTTTACCAGCACACCGCTGGCACTGGCACTCCCATAAATATCTGTGGTAATGATCTTGTAATTAGAATCTGGCAGCCGGATACTGTTTCCTATAGAAGTAATATTTCCATAGCAAACAGAACCTTCTGCACCCATAGGTCTTCCCAATGCGATAATCGGAGTTCCCTCCAAATTATTTGCCGCTGAGGTCCCCAGAGTTACTGCTTTTACCGTCTCAAGAGTTGTTTCCCTCATGATCGCCTTTTGAATGGCTATGATCGCGTAGCCAGTATTGTTGTCCTTCTTTTTGATGGAAGCTTCATATTCCACATTATCGGCAAAGGTGGCTTTCAGGGAATCCGCATCCTCAATGCTGCTGATATTTGCCAGAATAAGCAACTCTCTCCCATTATCTGCTACAATGACACCGGATACCACACCTTCATTCTCATATACATTATCCAGCCATCCTACATCAGAAGTAACGCCCACAACGCTTACAACGGAGCTTTGCACATCCTTTGCAATCTGACCCAGTCCGCCCATCAGGGACAGATAATCTTCCGTTCCCAGCCTGATTTCTGACAGGATCCGGGCAACGATCTGATCCTCCTCAATCACCGGCTGCACGGTAGGCTCCGGCTGCATCTGAGATTCATCCACGATCATATCCTCAGGCAAAATCTCATTTTCTTTTGGTTCCTCAGGAAATACTACCGGATCAGGCTCTTCTTCCGGATATAGCTTATTACTTATAATTGGCTCTAAAAGCAAAAAAGTAACACATGCTACCAGTCCAAAAATAACTGCCATAGCTACGGTGATCAACATACGGCGAACCAGTTTTCTTCTGTTTAACGGTCTTTGCTTTATGGTTTCCTTCATAAAATCAGAATGGTTCTGGTTTTCTTCCATATACTTCTCCTGTTCAAAAATTTTCTAAGCTTCTTTACGCGCCCCTGCGCATAAGATACAAATGACCATCTCCTTCTGAAGATGGCCATTTGCAGTCGGCGTGACAGGATTCGAACCTGCGGCCTCTACGTCCCGAACGTAGCGCTCTACCAAGCTGAGCCACACGCCGATATTCAATTTAATTTCTTAAGACAATCTACATAATACAATTTTTACAACTAATTGTCAATGTTTGTACTATAATATTTTTTGTTTTTATGTTACGATGTTAAAACTTACGATATTAAGGAGCATTTGATGAAAGCAAAAATTACCAATATGACAGAAGGATCTCCTTCTAAATTAATTATCACGTTCGCCCTTCCCCTGATGATAGGCAATGTATTCCAGCAGTTATATACCGTCATTGACACGATGGTGGTAGGGCAGGCTCTTGGTGTATCCGCCCTTGCCGCTCTCGGCGCTACCGACTGGCTGAACTGGCTGTTTGCCGGTCTTGTTCAGGGTTTTGCCCAGGGTTTTTCCATTTTAATGTCCCAGGAATTCGGATCAGGGAATTACAAAAGGCTGCGAAAAGTGATCTTCAATTCCATGATCCTTTCCGTCATATGCTCCCTGCTCGTTCTGGTCAGCAGCCAGGCATGCGCTGCCTCTGTGCTGACCCTGCTTCATACGCCGGACGACATTATGAGGGATTCCCTTTTGTATTTGAGAATCATCTTCCTTGGAATGCCCATTATCATGGCATATAATCTATCAGCCTCCATCCTACGTTCTTTAGGAGACAGTAAAACCCCTCTCCATGCCATGATCGTTGCATCCATCACTAATATTGTACTGGATCTTATTTTCGTGCTGGTATTCCACTGGGGCATTGCAGGCGCCGCCATAGCAACCCTGTTGGCCCAGCTCTTATCCAGCGTTTACTGCTTTTATTTCATAGCCCGGATTGAAGTATTAAAAATTTCCCATGATGAGCTGGTGATGGAAAAGGAAATATGCGAAAAGCTCCTTTTCCTCGGCTTTCCCGTTGCCTTCCAAAATACTGTTATCTTCATCGGCGGCATGATCGTCCAGTCTGTAGTCAACAGCTTTGGCGTTATTTTCATTGCCGGATTTACTGCTACTAATAAGCTTTACGGTCTGCTGGAAAGCGCTGCCACTTCCTACGGTTACTCCATGAGCACCTATGCCGGACAGAATCTGGGAGCCGGAAATATTAAGAGAATACGGAAAGGCGTCCGCAGTGCAGTGCTCATTGCACTTGTTACTTCTTTCACCATTTCCATTATCATGCTGTTTCTTGGACGAAATATTTTAACCTGGTTTCTGTCAGGCGATCCTTCACAGACACAGGCAGCACTGGAGATTGCTTACCACTATCTGGCCATCATGAGCCTGTTTCTTTCAACCTTATACCTGCTCTATATCATCCGCTCCACCCTGCAGGGAACCGGAGACACCCTTATGCCCTTCCTCTCCGGCATTGCAGAATTTGTCATGCGGGTAGGCGCTGCCTTGATCCTGCCCCGCTTTCTTGGTCAGGAGGGAATCTTTTATGCGGAGATCCTCGCCTGGACCGGCGCTGACGTGATCTTGCTCAGCGCATATGTCTTTCACGTATTCCAGTGGAATCGGTTATCCTGAACCCTTGATCAATGCCTCGCCATAGACAGCGGGGCATTAACTTTGCTGTTTCTTATAGCAGCAAATAAACAACCGTGATGATCAGCCCTACGCAAAAGAGCAACAGTCCGAAGGAGAGGCTCCTGCTTATGATAATACTGTCTTCCGACCACTCTTCATAGCTCAGAGCGTACTTATGACGGTAGTCCTGTTTTTTCGGATGTTTCCGCCATATGGTGGCATTGGCTGCCCTGACCAGACCGTTGACAAAACCGCCTGCCGCATAAGTGAACGCTGTTCCTTCTTCCCGCTCATGGGGCAGCTTACTGTCTCTGTACACCGTCTTACGAAGTATTACCACGATTGTATCGACCAGACTGTCCAAAATCCTGCACAGCACCCCAAACACAAAAGGAAGAAAACTTAGCAGAATCGGTCTATAGATCAGGTTTTCCAAATCTAAGTACTTATACCACCTGTCTGCATAAACAACATTCCGGTCTTCCTTTTTCATCATCCAGAGCCTTACAACCGCCAGATAAACCAAAACGCCAATCCCGATCGAGATAGCCGCGCCTTTCAAATTGGAAAGGGAAAACCATGCCACAGCGGATTTTTCCTCCCCAACACGCATAAATTCCTGCCCCATATCTGCAAGCCTGCCCATCACCAGGTCTGGAAAAAATCCCATGACCGGAAGCAATGTAGCACTGATGGCAAGAGCTGCGCTACTTGCTTTATTCATATAATTGCCTTTTAAAGAATCAAACTTTATCTGTACATTTTCTTCGGTATTTTTTTCTATGAACAGTGCCACATAAAGCTTCAGCATATATGCCACTGTCAGTCCGCCGCTGATCAAAAAGCACCATTCGATCCTTTTAAGGGCAGCTCCGGTCAAAAACCCTGATACTGCACCTTCGCTGATCTGCTCCGTATAGGCAATGATCGCCTCATGAAGTAAAGTCTTGCTGACATAACCATTCCAGAAGGGAATGCCGCCAATCCCCAGAGCGCCCATCAGGAAAATATAGTTTAACAAGGGTTTCTTTCTTCCAAATCCCCGGATATCATTTAAATTCAGTTTATGCACATTCATAAACACGACCCCGGCTGCCATAAAAAGCGCCAGCTTGATCAGGGAATGATTCACCATGTGCAACAGGCTCCCCCTGACCGCAATCTGCCTTTGTGCATCAAGCAATCCTGACAGCCCCACACCCACTAAGATAAAACCAATCTGAGAGACCGAAGAACATGCCAGTGTACGTTTTAAATCTATGGAAAACAAGGCAAGCACTGCCCCAACTACCATGGTACACACACCCAGAAGCAGGACCAATGTACCCCATTGTACACTTCCTGCAAAAAGATATGCTGTAAGGATCAATATCCCAAATATGCCTGCCTTGGTCAGGATACCGGATAAAAGCGCAGAAGCCGGAGCCGGGGCAACCGGATGGGCTTTGGGAAGCCAGATATGCAGCGGAAAGGCACCTGCCTTGGCTCCAAATCCAAACAGCAGACAGATTCCTGCTATCATCAGCTTCTTTTCCGGAATGCCGCTGGAAGATATCCGATAATAATGTTGATAGCATCCTGCCAGTTCATCAAACCGCAGCGTTCCTGTCACTTGATTCAGGATGAATATTCCCATCAGCATTACCAGCCCGCCGATCACTGCCACTGCAAGGTAGGTTCCGGCTGCCCTCAGGGATTCCTTTTTCTCGTCCTGGGCTACCCACACATAAGAAGTAAAGGACATCATTTCAAAGAAAATAAAGGTGGTGTAAAAATCGGCTGATAAAAATACCCCTGCCGTCGCACCCAAAGTCAGCAGCAGAAAAAGATAATAACGGTTTCTGTTACGATAATGGGCAAAATATTCCTTTGAAAACAGGGTACTCATAAACCACATAAACGCTGCAATGCTGCCGTAAAGTACCCGGAAGCCATCCAGCACAAAATGCAGCCCCATACCGCAGATTTCCGGGATATCCAGTGTTGCAGTCTGACCGTTTTTTCCATTTATCAAAAAAAACAGAACCAGAAAAGCAGCCAGCTCTATGCCTGTCACGATATCTGCAAAATAATCTCTTTCTTTTTTATTTTTTCTGCCAATTAAATAACCTGCGATAGCGGAAACCATCGGAAAAAATACTACAAATCCAAGCATGCCACTCATACCGCCATCTCCTTTCTAATAAACCCCTGCTGCCACATCGCCAAAAAACTTTACGATTCTTGAAGACCCAAGTCCAAACATAAAGATGGCAGCAGCAAACACAAAAAGCGGCAGCAGCATCTTCCAGTTAGGATCTCTGGCATCCTTTATGGTGTCCATATTAAAATCATTGCCTGGAAAAAATCCCCGGACTACAATTGTCAGCATATACATTGCTGTCAAAAGCGCTGAAATCAATAAGCATCCGATCCCTGCATACGCCAGTCCATTACCGCTTTCTACCGCTGCTGTAGCTAAATTCCATTTACTTACAAATCCTGCCAGTCCCGGCACTCCCATAAGCGCCAAAGCTGAAACCGTAAATATCCCAAATACACAAGGCATCTTATATCCCAGTCCGTCAAGCTCATGCACATAATGCCGGTCCGTCTGATGCATGATCGCACCTGCACAGAAGAAAGAGCAGATCTTCATCACCGCATGGAACACCATATGGCTCAGTGCGCCAACCAGTCCTGCAGGCGTCATTAAGGTAACGCCAAATAAGATGTATGACAGATTACTGATGGTAGAGTACGCCAGTCTTCTTTTTAAATGTGTCTCCTTCAATGCACGGCTGCAGCCATATATGATTGTAAACAACACGATTATCATAAGCACATTTTGTGCCCATGTGCCTCTTAAGAAATCTGTCCCAAAACTATAATAGGTCAAACGGATGATTGCAAAGGCACCGGACTTTACTACCGCTACCGCATGGAGCAACGCAGTTACCGGCGTAGGTGCAACACCGGCATCCGGCAGCCAGGCGTTAAACGGACAAAGCGCTGCTTTGACGCCAAATCCCATAAAGGCTATCACATAGACCAAAAGCAATACATTGGTCCTTGTACCGACTTTCTCCATGTCCAGCACACCGCCCAAAACGAAATTGATGGTGCTGCCGTAAATGATTACGAAGATCAGCCCGATAAACGCAAACGCTGCGCCTCCCAGTGAATAATAGAGATACTTTCTGCTGGCAAGGATCGCTTCCCGGGTCAGCGTATGCATGATCAGCGGAACCGTCACCAATGTCAAAAGCTCATAAAAGAAATACATGGTAAGCAGATTTGCCGCCATGGAAATACCAAGAGTCACACCGTAAGTCATCGTGTAAAACATGAAGAAAATCTTTTCATGCTCCTCTTTTGTCATATATTCAAAAGCATAAAGTGTTGCAAGAGGCCACAATGCTGATACCAGACCGCCAAAAATCATGCTCATCCCATCTATACGGAAGCTGATGGACAGATTACCCGTAAAGTTTGCCAGCGTAAAAATACTTTCCACATGGTGAAACAGCATATACCACACCAGAAAACTATTGAGCAATACCATCCCCTCCAAAAAAACCTCCATCTGAGTCCTTTTTTTAAAGGGAATCGCAGAAACCAGCACACCTGTTATAATAGGAATTATAATTACTAACATGATCATAACTGCTCATCCTCCCTCCTAGACAATCTTTTCCACAATCTGCGCCAGATAACGCAAAAGCCCTCCCGGCAGCAGCCCCGCTGCCACTGACAAAGCTGTAAGTATCAAAATAGGCACAGTCATAAAAGGAGACGGCTCTCTTTTTTGAAGCTTGCCATAGTCATAATCCTCCCCGGGAAGGAATCCGCGAATAGAAACAGGCAGTAAATATCCTGCTGTAAGCAGTGCGCTGACTAGCAGGACCACCGGTCCTAACCAGTCAAACACCGGTATCCCCGAAGCTAAAGCTCCTTCTGCCAGATACCACTTACTGATAAAACCTCCCATCGGCGGGATACCAATCAAACCAAGAGACACTACCGTATAGCAGAAAATTGTAAGAGGCATTTCTTTCCCGATCCCGCGCAGTTCCTCGACTCTGCTTTTTCCGGTGGTGAAAATAACAGCTCCGGCACATAAAAATAATACTGCCTTAATAAATCCGTGGCAAAGCACATGGAACAGACTGCCTGTCACGGAATCCCCATTCATAACCGCCAGTCCAAATAGAATATAAGATACCTGACTAACGGTAGAATAAGCAAGACGTTTTTTTAATACAGGCTCACGGTAAGCCAGCATGGATCCCATAAAGATTGTCAAAAGGCTCAGGGCCATCCATGCCGTCTGCACCCATGTTCCCCTCAAAAAAGAAACACCATAAATATAAAATACTACCCTTACAAGCCCCAGCACACCTGCTTTAACGATTACCGCAGACAGAATCGCCGAAGCCGGCGCTGGCGCTGCCGGATGAGCGGCAGGGAGCCAGCTATGCAGTGGAAACATGCCTGCCTTCACCCCAAAACCCAGGATCATCAAAAACGCAGTCAAAAGCAAAATTTCTTTATGACCAGCCGCCGCCTGAGCACTGATCACTCCTCCTGCACTGAAAGTCAGCGTATTTCCATATTTTTCGATAAAGTAAACCCCAAACAATGACATGTAAGCGCCGCATAACGAATAAAAAAGATATTTCAAGCCTGCCATCACTGCTTCCCTTTTCTCGCTATGAAGCACCAGCGGAAAAGAAGATAACGTCAGCAGCTCAAAAAACAGATAAAAAGTAATCAGGTTTCCCGCAAAACAAAGAGCGATCATTATCATCATTACCATCAGATAAAATACATAAAATCTCTTTTTCTTCCGCTCATGCTTCATATATACAAAAGAAAAGCTTCCCGCACACAGAAAGATCAATACTGTCATTAACGAAAAAAGAATCCCCACTTCATCAATTTTAAACAGAATGGGAAGCCTGTCCGTCAGATTAAAAATGACTAATATGTTATCTTGCATGAAATAACCTCCTTACGAGAACATGGCAAGTCCCTGACCGATCAAGTTGACAACCGGCTGGGAGCTTACACCCAAAATCACATTCAGGACGATAAAACATACCAGTGTTGCTGTATACAGCTTCCTGTTCTTATAGATGCCTTCACTGCCATTGTTGTCAGCAATATCGGCAACATCAGCACCATTGATATCTACAGGCGTGTAAATACGAATCACTGTTTTCATAAAATAAATTGCATTCAGGACGGTACTGATCCCTAAAACGATCAGCGCAGGCAGCATCTTTCCATTATTCTGCACCGCCGCCTGTGCAAACAAAAGCTTGCTGATAAAACCGGAAAAAAGCGGTACACCCACCATGGATAAAGATCCTACCGTAAAAGTGATCCCCGCCCATTTATTCCGGTAAGCCGCACCTGTCAGATCAATAAATTTTCTGCTGCCCTTTGACACATCTGTCAATCCTATGGCAGCAATAAACAGCAAAGATTTGGTAGCCGCATGGGATAATATATGGAACACGCTTGCCGCCATGCCTGCCTCGGTTCCCATGCCGATACCCATGTAAATATAACCGATCTGTGCCACCGATGAATAAGCGATCATCCTTCGGATATCATTTTCCCGGATAGCGCTTAAAGAGCCAAATATCATTCCCATCAGACCAAACACAAACAGCACATCAATAATTCTGCTGTCATCAAAAACAGTCACGCCGATCACCCGGTATATGATCTTGATCAGCAAAAAGATATACCCTTTTGATACCAGACTGGACAAAACTGCTGCCGAGGATACGGTAGAATACCCATAAGCATCTGGAAGCCATGCATGAAAAGGGAACAGGGCGCTTTTAATGGCAAGCCCTACGCTCATCAGCGCGATCGTCACCAGAAGCGGTGTCCTGTATTCTCCTGAGACCGCCAGAACCATAACCTGCTCATTGATATTGCTCATCAGTAAATGTCCTGTCAGGTCATAAAGCATACAGATTCCCATCAGCAGCATACCCGATCCCAAAAGGCTCATGATCATATATCTGACTGCCGCCTCAATGGTTCTTCCGTTCTGCCTGATCATGATCAGCCCGCAGGCCGCAATGGTATTGATCTCCACAAACACATATGCGGTAAACAAGTCGTTGGTATAAACCAGCGCCAGCAGGGAACTTAACATCAGATCCATTAAAATATAATAATGGCTATGCTTTTGCCCTTCTACTTCTTCTTCCAGCTTTTTCTGTCCGCCAAACAAAGAAAGAAGCATGATGATACAAAAGAACAACGCCATCCCCGCTTCCAGAACCCCTGCCCGTATTTCATTTCCCCAGGGTGCAGGAAAGTGTCCCATCATATAGGTATAGCTTTCCCCGGTTCTTAACAGATAAAGGAGTAAAATCCATGAAAGCAAGCCTACCACAAAAACCACAACGGTATTTACCCATTTAGCAGCCTTTCCCGGAAGCACGGAACTGACGATTCCTGAGAACATGGATAAAATAATGGAAAAGAAAGGAAAATTCTGTACAAAATCCATCACAGCCCCTCCTTTCTCAGCCTCATGGAAATCTCGTCCAGATCCAGCGTATGGTATCTTCGATACAGCCGGATGGTAAGCGACAACATCAACGCAGAAACAGAAACAGAAACTACAATACCTGTCAGGACCAAGCCGCTGGGAATCGGGTTAATGTAAGTCTCCGCCTCCTGAATGCCGTTTACAATGATCGGAACCGTTCTGCCGTTTATATATCCCTTTTCTGCCAAAAACAAATACACTGCAGAATCCATAATATTTAAACCGATAATCTTTTTAATGAGATTTTTCTGTAGCAAAAGATTCATAAATCCAATGACAAACAAGATCATTGCCACTGCTTCCCCATAATTGGTAAATAGATTGCCGCCCATATTAAAAATCTCCTTTACGAAACATCACATAAAATGTATACATGGTACAGGCAACTACCATCCCCACACAAATATTAAGGGGCAGGATCAATCCGCTGCTCAAAATATGCCCGGCTTTTCCAAGGGGAATATGGCTGTCCAAATGGTTGGCGCCTGTAAAAAAAGAATAGCTCTTGGCAAGACAATAAAAAGTCAGTGCCACAAAGCAGATTCCCTTATAGGTTTTTTCCGTAAACATCTTGTTTGCCCTTTCAAAGCCAAAGGCTGTCAAATACAGAATCAGCCCTGCCCCGATGATGGCACCGCCGGAAAATCCTCCTCCCGGAGACAAATGTCCATTTAAAATAATATAAATTCCGTAAATAATGATGATAGGCACTAAAATTGCCGCACTTGCCTGCAGGATCACATCATTTTTGGGTTCAAAAACACGGTCGTTCTCCTCTTCCTCTGTTCCGTTTTTCTTTTTCTTGTGAAGCAGGATCAAAACGGTGATCGTGGCAATAAAAAGCACATTGGATTCCCCAAAGGTATCAAATGCCCTGTAATCCAAAATCATGCCCGTCACCACATTGACAGCTCCCGTTTCCTCAAGCCCTTTTTCGATATACCGCTCCGGCACCTCATTATTGGCAGGATTGCCGGCATTTCCCGTCCTTGGCAGGCAGGATACCGTATAGAGCAAAAGCCCTGCCAGTACAATGGAAAACACGATGGCAGCTACCACATATATTTTATGGAAAAGAATCAGTTTCCTGTTCTTTTCCGCGTCATAGATCTTATCGCGGATCATCTGGCTTTCCGACATTCTTTCTATGATAGTAGATTCCGGAACCTTCACTTCCTGCTGGGGCTTCATCTCCACCTCGCCTACATAAGGGTCTTTACTGCCGGACAACCATCTGAAAAAGTGAAAAGCAAAGGTCTTTTCATACTCTTTTTGAGGTTTTAGTTTACTCATTTCCGTCATCCTTCTTTCCAACTATATCTTTTGCAAGCGCATCCTTTTCTTCCTCTATCTGGATTGCATGGATCTTTTTTAAGGTAGCAAAAAACAAAAGGCTGGTGACACCTGCCCCTACAGCCGCTTCCGTGATCGCCAGATCAGGAGATTCCAGACAGACCCAGATCATGGACATGACCAGACTATAGGACATATAAATCAGGATGGAGTTTAAAAGGTTTTTAGAAAAGCTTACGGATATTGCACATACTACTAAAAATCCCAATAATATACATTGAAATAATGTCATAGCATCTCCCCTCCTTCGCTTTCTTTCTCCTTTACTTCTTTCTCTGCAAGCTCTTTTTCCAGCCTTTCCAGATCAGAATAAGTCCTGCAGTGCTCCAGCAATCTCTCATTGGTAGCCACTTCCAGCTTGGCAAGCAGGTGGGAAGATACCGGAGAGGCAAGCCACAGAAAAACAACGATCAGCGCCATTTTCAGCGTAGTAAAATTCCACCCTGAAAAGATCATCAGCCCCACCAATGAAAAGCTGATCCCCAGCGTATCTCCCATAGCCGCAGCATGCATCCGGTTTAATACATAATCAAAATGAAAAACACCATATAGTTCGATCAGGAAAATACCAAGACCGCTAAAAAGCAGCGCACCGCCAACGATCAGCCTGGTCCATTCAATGATCCCCATAGAAAACACCTCCCTTTTCCTTTGACCGGTCAGCCTGTTTACGCCTTTCTTCCTCGTATACCCCTATGTATACCTTGGAAATGACGATCACAGCCAGAAAACTTACCATGGCATAGATCAGGCAAATATCAATCAGAAATCCTTCATCCAGCAAAAGGGATAACACTGCGATCATGACCATGACCATAGTTCCCATCATATTCACTGCCACGATACGGTCGGAAATCCGGGGTCCTTTTACTGCCCGAACCAGGCAGGCAAACAACATAAGTGCAAGAATAATCAATATTGCTATATACATGTCACTCTATCCTTTCCAGTCTTTCCAATAGCGTTACAAACAAAGAATTATTTATCCCTTTTGCCAGTTCCTTGTCCAGACAATGGACAACGTATTCATCCCCTTCCAGAGATACGGTGATCGTTCCCGGTGTCAGTGTAATAGAATTAGCAAGCAGGATCCTTGCCGGTGTGGTCTTTAAACTTGTCTTAAATCTTACAATTGCCGGCTCTAATACATACCGTGAAGATAAAATCATCTTAATAACCGCAAAATTTGCCTTGATGATTTCCTTGATCAACACAAACACGTACTGGATGATCAAAAAAAACTTTTTACATAAAACAATATCCATCTGTGGTCTGTAATTCATGAATTTACAGATAAATCCATACATTACCGCTGAAACCAGCACACCAAACGCAGCAATCTCCCATGTAAACTGTCCATTAAAAATAATCCAGATCAGAAAAAATATCAAATACATGATGTTTCCTCCATAGCAATAAACTTTCACGAAACTTTTTTATCATGGAAACAGGTGCGGCTTACGCCAACACCTGCTTGATTTTTTCCTGTAATACTGTTTTAGAAACTGCCCCTACTACTGTATCCACTGCCTTACCGTCTTTAAACAGGATGAAGGTAGGGATAGACATTACCTTAAATGCGCCTGCTGTCTGCGGGTTTTCATCCACATTGCATTTCCCGACTTTGCATTTCCCGCTGTACTCCTCGGCAAGCTGCCCTACAAGCGGCGCCATCATCTTACACGGACCGCACCAGTCCGCATAAAAGTCTACCAGCACCGGCAGGCTGCTTTTCTTAACCTCTGCCTCAAAGTTTCCATCTGTGATTTTTACTTCCATAATAACTCCTTTCTGTTCTCCATGGTTTATTTTATTGGGTTTAATATTCCCTATCTTTTAATGATATATTTACAAATGGGATTACCTAAAGCCGAAAATTTCTCTTCGTACTCTGTCATAATGTTTCCTGCTGCCATCTTTTCATCATGATGAAGATCAAAGGTAACCTGCACCGTCTCCCACCCTGCAAAAGGAAGCTCCTCCAAGGCAAAATCAAATAATTCCCGATTATCTGTCTTAAATTCCAGTACGCCGTCCTTTATTAAAATCTGGTCATACCTCTTTAAAAATTCTCTGGATGGAAGTCTTCGCTTTGCATGCCTGTCCTTTGGCCATGGATCCGAAAAATTCAGATAGATCCGGTCAATCTCTCCTTCCCCGAATATCTCCGCGATCTCCTCCGCATCCATCCGGATAAATAAAAGGTTGGGCAAAGGCTCCTGCTCCATCTTCTGCAGCGCCCGCAAAAGTACACTGGAGTATTTCTCAATCCCTATGTAGTTGATCTGAGGATTTTCCATTGCCGACCGGTAAATAAATTTTCCTTTACCCATGCCGACTTCAATCCGGATCGGATAGTCGTTATCAAATACCTTCTTCCAGTTTCCCTTATGCTGCTTTGGGTCATGGATGACCATGGGGCTCTGCGCAATTACATCTTTGGAACCCGAAATATTACGAAGTCTCATTGCAGTGGTTTTCCTTCCTATACATTGCGGCTATTAGTTTACACCTTTTCACACAAAAAATAAAGGAGAAAATATACAATTTTATTATGCATCTTTTAGTTTAGCTTTCGCTTAAAATGGTGTATGATAATATAGACTGTACAAGGAAATAGATAATAGGAGCTTTTTATGTATCCAGATAAAAAACTTTATTTAAAATTTACTGCATTCTTCCTGACATTGGTTTTGGCGCTGGCAGCCGGGATGAAGGTCTGGGCGGCGCCAGTGACGGCGGAAGATTATGCTTCTGAGGCGGAAGAACGCAAGCTCCTGCCTGTTGAAAGCAACCAAATTGAAAATTGGCCTGCAGGACCTGCAATCGGGGCTCAGTCTGCCATTCTCTTGGAGGCAAATACCGGTGTGATTCTTTATGCTAAAAATATTGATGAACGGCTTTATCCGGCAAGTACCACGAAGCTGATGACCTGTCTGATCGCTGCAGAACATTGCCAATTAGATGAAATGATCACATTTTCCCATGATGCTATTTTCAGCCTGGAGCCGGGAAGCTCTAACATTGGGATCGATGAAGGACAAGCCATGCCCTTTGAGGAATGTCTGTATGGAATTTTAGTAGCTTCCGCTAACGAAGTTTCCAATGCGGTAGCAGAGCATGTTGCCGGAAGCCGGGAAGCTTTCGCGGAAATGATGAATGAAAAGGCTGCCCAGTTAGGCTGCAAAAACACCCATTTCGTCAATGCACACGGTCTTTATGACGAACAACATTATGTCTCCGCTTATGATCTGGCTTTGATTGCAAAAGCTTTTTTCCAGAATGAGCTTCTTGCCAAGATCGGGAACACTGCCTCCCATCATTTTGTGGCTACCAGTACCCAGCCAGATGATTTTTATACCAGAAATAAACATCAGCTGATCAGCGGTGAAATTCCTTACGAAGGCATCAAAGGCGGTAAGACAGGATATACAGATGAAGCAAGACAGACTCTTGTCACCTGCGCGGAACAAAACGGCATGAAACTGATCTGTGTTATTTTAAAAGAAGAATCTCCGGAACAATTTTACGATACGGTTAAGCTTTTAGACTATGGATTTACCAACTTTTCAGCAGTCAATGTTGCTGAGCATGAAACCAAATACTCCATACAAAATTCCAATTTTTTTAATACCTCCAGCGATGTGTTTGGCAATTCCAATCCTATTTTGTTTCTCAATCAAAATAGTTATCTGATCATGCCTAAAAACATCCTGTTTAAAGAACTGGATTCTGAAATATCCTACGAAACAGAAGAAAAAAACGAGGTGGCAACAATCCAATATTCCTACCATGGCGCTTACCTTGGAACTGCCACCTTGGACCTTGCTGAAACTTCACCGGTTTATTATGAATTTTCAGAAAACAATGACACCGATGTGATCACGCAGGAACCACCAGTTATAATGATCAATATCAAGCTGATCCTGATAGTTATCATTGCTGTCACGACTCTGATCATTGCTGTCATTGTCATCCGTTCCATTATCCGCAGCTACAATATTCTTGACAACCGGCGCAATAAACGCACATGGAAGCGGTACAAAAGAAACCGGAAAAACGGACCACATTTTCCGCCTTCCCGGTTTAATGGTTTCGATCTTTAGATTATTGGTGTTTTTTCTTGGTTTTATGATGCTCTTTTGCCTGATCCCTTTTCTGGATGATTTTATTACAGTCTTCCTCAGGGATAAACTTAGACGTTTTCACCACATAAACAAGGTCATTTTCCGATTTCCTGACCCTGATCTTTGACTTCATATAACCATGGACCGGGCAATAAGAAATGCTGTAATAATGCTTCCCGTTAGGAGAAAACCAGCGTACCTTCCTGCGGATGTTATTATGGCAAATATAGCATTTCGTACTGATCACTTCCCGGTCTTCCAGTGCACTTTGCTTGTCTGGAAATTCTCTGGATATATACTTCATGTAGTCATGGAACATGACATGAATCTCTTCCTGCTTATTTGCCGGAAGTATATAAGTATCTATGGAATAATTTTCAAGTACAGAGTCCTCAAGGCAGGCCAGGATCTTTGCAGTATAATAGGCATCACTAAATGCCCTGTGAAAAGGAATATCCTTTTCTATATTCAAAAAATCCACTGCATATTCCAGACTTCTGCGTGCCTTCCTGTCCTCATAGGCAATGCTGAATAATTTTTGCACATCCAGAAAACGAATTGGTTTATTACTTAAAGGCTGCATATGGTAATAATGCATATTTCTCTGCAGCTCCAGCAGATCCAGCAGTCCCCATGTACAAAAGATATAATCTTCTCCGCACCAGGCAAGGAAGCTCTCCATAACTTCCGTAAATGGACGTCCTTTTTCCAGATCCCGCATATGGAGATGGATCAGGCTGCCGGTAATTTTGTGCATATGGTGATAAACAGCAGGTTTTACCAACTGATTAAACTCACTGATCATACTCTTTTCACTATTCAGTTTCACTGCACCTATATCAATAATTTCAAAAGGGATTTCCTTGATTTCCGGTTCCTCATTGGAGCTTCCCTGATTCCACTCCAGATCCACTACTATATAATTCATTCACATATTTCCTCATTTTCTTTCACATGGACAAATTCAGAAAACAGTCAGCACTTAAATTTATCACATGCGATATATTTTATCATATTTTCTTTTGCTTCTCTACCAACAATGTGCTAATATAGTAAAATCGTTAAATCTTTTTACGGAGGATGGTCATGGAAAGCGGAAAATGGAAAAAATTCTTCTCTTATTATAAGCCTTACAAAAAATTATTTGCAGCAGATATGTTTTTTGCCTGCCTGGCGGCAGCTATCACTCTGGTCATCCCACTGATCATCCGCTTCATCACAAATGACGTGATCTACCGGGAACCCGACGAATCCCTTCATCTGATTTTCATACTGATTGGGATCATGCTGGTACTGATCGCTATAGAGTTTTACAGCAACTTTTTTATAACCAATTATGGTCATATGATGGGAGCCAAGATGGAATATGACATGCGCAATGAGATCTTCGCCCATTACCAAAAACTCTCCTTCAGCTTTTTTGACAACCAGAAGGTAGGACAGCTTATGAGCCGAGTCACCAACGACCTGTTTGAGATCAGCGAGCTTTTTCATCACGGACCGGAAGATATCGTTATTTCTATCATTAAGCTGATCGGCTCCTTTGCCATTTTGCTTACCGTTAACTGGAAGCTGGCTTTATGTGCTTTCGCCATTGTGCCGGTCATGCTTGTCTACGCTTATTATTTCAATATCCAGATGAAACGGATCTTTGTAAAAAACCGGGCAAGAATCGCTGATATCAATGCCCAGATTGAAGATAATTTATCCGGTATCCGTGTAGTCAAATCCTTTGCCAACGAAGAAATTGAGATGAATAAATTTAAGATAGGCAACAATAATTTTCTGGAAAGCAAAAAAGAAAATTATAAATATATGGCATTATACCATTCCGGTCTTACTGCCTTCACCACACTGATCACGGTGATCGTTATTGCTTCCGGAGCCATTTTTATAACCAAAAATTTGATCACTATTACCGACCTGATCACTTTCCTTTTGTACATTAACAATTTTACGGAACCCATCAAAAAGCTGATCAACTTTACGGAACAATTCCAAAACGGCGCATCGGGCTACACCCGGTTTCTGGAAATGCTGAGTATCCGCCCGGATATCCAGGACCGCCCGGATGCCATTGAACTGAAATCTGCCAAAGGAGATATCCGGTTTGAAAATGTTTCCTTCCATTATGAAGAACATACGGAAATGGTACTTTCCAACTTAAATCTCCACGTCCATCCGGGAGAATACATTGCATTGGTGGGTACCTCCGGTGTAGGAAAGTCCACCCTCTGCAGCCTGATCCCCCGCTTTTATGAGGTATCCGGCGGAAGGATCACCATTGACAACACTGACATCCGCAATTTCACTTTGAAGAGCCTTAGAAACTGCATCGGAATCGTACAGCAGGATGTGTATCTGTTTACCGGCAGCGTCATGGATAACATCCGGTACGGACGGCCTGGTGCAACAGAGGCTGAAATTGTGGCTGCTGCCCAAAACGCCAATGCCCATGAGTTTATCATGAACCTGCCTGACGGCTACGATACCTATATCGGTCAGCGGGGCGTAAAGCTTTCCGGCGGACAAAAACAGCGCCTGTCCATAGCAAGGGTCTTCCTTAAAAACCCGCCTATCCTTATTTTTGACGAGGCTACCTCGGCACTGGACAATGAAAGTGAAAAAGTGGTACAGGATTCTCTGGAAAAACTTTCCAGAAACCGCACCACCTTTGTGATCGCACACAGACTTTCGACTATTCGCAATGCGGAGAAAATACTGGTGCTTACTGAAAACGGGATCGGAGAAAGCGGAACGCATGACCAGCTTCTGGCTAAGAATGGGATTTATGCGGAGTTGTATAATATGCAGTTTGCGAAGCAATAAGTTCTTAATTTAACTTGTTTAATCACGGTGGTAAAATGATAGCTCGTATAAACATTGTTTATACGAGTTTATTTTTAGTAAACAAAACAAATTAATTAACTCTCTATTTCCAATTCTAGTCTTTGTAAAATATCTTTGACAATACCTTCATCTTGAATCAAATTTATACCAAAACACTTTTTTCCTGCATCTTTCAAAGATGCACCCACATGATATGCTTTCGTTTTATCAAGAATCAAAAACCTGTCATGAAATACTTTTGTAAATTTTATTTTCAATGTCGGATACTGTTCATTAAAATTTTTAATATCAGTTTCTGTCATTTTTGTTCCCCTATGAGTATAAATTATCACTGCCACTTTATCCTTTTTCTTAGAAAATAAATTTAACGTATTAATATCCACATAACCATCTATTAATATAATCTCTTTTTCCGCTTTTTCAATTAAACGCACTAAAAGACTAAAAGCATCATAAATTTGTCCATCAAAAAAAATCTTTTGGTTAGATTCTTCATGTTCGGATATATATGTAAATATTTGATCTAATTTTTTATCAGTTTGCTTTTGATATTCAAGCTGTTTCAATTCTACACTGCTAATTCGTTCAAAAAGTAAAGAATTATTGGCAATAAAACGCCTCATTTCTACAAATGCCCGCATAATACTAATGCTCACATTGATAGCAACTTCACTATGTAACACACTTGCAAGCATTGAAATCCCCTGCTCGGTAAAAACATATGGCAATGTACGTCGGCCACCATGTCTGTTGACTTTTTCTGCATTTATCTCTTTTGAAATGTCAGTCTGGCATCTCAAGCTTTCATATTCCTCATCGGTAAGCTGAAAACAAAAATCTTTTGGAAATCTCGTTATATTTCTTTTTACAGCTCGATTTAATGCCCCTGTTTCTACTTGATAGAGCATTGCTAAATCACTATCAATCATCACCTGCTTATTATGAATAACATAAATCAAATTCTCAATAGAAAAATGAACCATTTCAAAAGACAGAACTTTTTCTTCATGATTATAAAATCCTTCTTTTTCATTAGTCATTGCCTGATTTCTCCTTATAGATATTTGAAATGCCAAATTGGCATTTCAAGATTTATATATTTATTTTGTTTTCAAGTATATCATATATTTTATATTTCGATAATTACATTTCATTTATTATCATAAAAAATTTGTAAAAAGAAAATAAAGCAATTTATCTTACTAAACTGCTTCATCTTCCACTACCCTACATATTTTATTCTCTTAAAATAATCACATACTTTATTCTTTCTCCCACCGGACTACATCCCCTTTATCAAACTCTTTTGTAGAAGAAGCAATCACCAATGTATCCTTATCCAGCATCCCGTCATCAACAGCTACCCAGCTTTCATTCCGGTCCAGAACCCTTACGATAGCCTGATCAACATAATATTCCTGCCCTAAGATGCCTTCTCTTTCTTTCAGCACATAAACAAAATTGGTATCATTCATTGCATATACTGCTGAAGGCGGTATACATAGCCGGTATTTCTCCCCTGATTCAGAGCGGGAAATGGTACCGGAAAGCCCCGGTATTCCTGTATCTTCCGGGAGATTAATCAATGCCTCAAAGCTTCCGGGAAGGCTTCTGCTCTCCGCCAGATAATCTATAGTTCCATCCACCTTACTGCTTTTTCCTTCCAGTTTGATTTCAACGGAATCTCCCAGCCCCACATACTTCTTCTGTTCTTTATCCAAAAATATCTTCAACTGACAGGGAATACTTTCGTCCGAGATCAGCACCACTGCCGTATCCGGCACCCTGCCTCCTACAGAAACAGAAACATCGGTGATCACACCGCCAAAAGGCGCTGTCACTATTCCCTGCGTATCTATGACCTTTTGATATTCCCCAAGCTCTGACAAAAGTGTTTCTTTTTCCATCCTTGCAATATCCAGATCGGAAGAGACCTGATCCGGCAAAAGGATATCCTCCACTCTCCGTCCTGCCTGCTTTACCGCTTCATCCCGTTTTGCCTTGGCGTCCGCTTCCCCATATGCCGCACTTTGCAGGGCATCCTTCAATGTATCGTCCTGAAGATCTCCTCCCAATTCTTCCAGATCTTCCTCTGCCTGCACATAATCCTCTGCGGCACGTCCTACATAAGTGTCTTCCAGCCTTGCAGTGATATCATAATCTTCCCTGGCGCGTGCAAGCTCCAGATCCTTTTTTTGTTGTTCAAGCGCCTGATTTTCCAATATTGTATTGATCTGCAGATCAACTTTAGAAATCTCTTTCTGCTTTTGTTCCATGGACTCTTCCAGTTCTGTCATATCGACCTGAAGCAGTACATCACCTTCTTCTACCCGGTCCCCTACATGAACCAGAACAGACTCTACCCGAAGATTAGGAAAATAGGTCACTGCCCGCTCTCCGCCCGCTATCACAATTCCTTCCGCTTCCACGTAATGCTCCACATGCTTTTCTTCCGGCGACAGGGTACTGACCATGGGAAGCTGATAAGCGTAAACGCTTTTGGAAATCACGGTGCAAATCAGCATCAGAATCAAAAAAACAGCAAAACCAATTGTAATTCTTTTTATTCTCTGATTTTTCACTTTGTCACTCCTTCAATCCTGAATAAATAATTCCCTGTTCCAGATAATCCTGACCCAGCACAAATACAAATACTGCCGGAATCAAGGTGATCACGCTGGCACAAAAGGCAAACCCTGCCTGCCCCCATGTAATTTCCGGCAGGTACAAGGATAATGGCCAGAGGGCTTTATTCTCCAAAAATGCCATAGGCTGCTCCATCATATTCCAGTATTCCAAAAATCCCAGCACCATAGCGGACAACAGCCCGCTTTTACCAAGGGGAAGCCCCAGCCGTAAAAAGATTGTAAGCTCCCCGGCTCCGTCAATCCGTGCCGCCTCCAGCAATTGTGAGGGAATACTTCGGAATCCCCCATAAGAAAGAAATACCGGAAAGGTGGAAAATATTGCCGGAAGGATAATCGCCTGATGGGTATTTAAAAGAGAAAGCTTATTTAATACCAGATAACTGGACAGCATTGTTACCTGAAAAGGAAGCAGCATCAGCACCACATAAAGAGCAAAAAGTATCCGGCTCCCTTTCACCCGATAAACTGCAAATCCCCATGCCGCCGGTACTGCCATGATCAACTGACCAATCAAAATACATACTACCAGTTTCATGGAATTCCAAAATAAGATAAAAAACTGAGGCGTCATAAACAGCAGCTTTTTATAATTTTCAAAGGAAGGGTAATCCGGGATCAGCTTCCAGCTGATAAACGAGCTTCCCTGTGTAAAAACCGTACTCAAATATCTTCGGAGCTCATAAGTATCCATCAGTGCTCCGGATAATAACACCAGTATGGGCAAAACCACAAGCAGTGCCGGAATCAGAAGCAGACAAAGCACAAGTATTTTTTGAGCTATCTTTTGTATTTTCCTTATGGATTTCTCATTTCTCATTTTGATCCCATAACCTCTGCAAAATTAAAATGACAATCATTAAAAATCCCCCTGTACATACGGCTGCTGCCGCCATCTTATCCAGCTCCAGATTTACAAACCAGTTATTAAATACATGCTGCAGCAGATAAATGCTTCTATCCGGATAAGCGCCTGCCGTGAGGTAAGCTTCACGGTAAATCTTAAAGGAATTTAAAAAAGACAAAATAACAATGGTATAAAGGCTGCCCTTTAAATTGGGCAATGTAATATACCACAGCCTTTGCAGGCTATTCACGCCGTCCACCTTTGCCGCCTCGTAAAACTCTGTCGGAATCCCCATAAGACCTGCCAGCCACAGAATCACTGTATATCCCAGATTTTTCCAGATATAGCTTCCCACCAAGACCCAAAAGGCTGCCCCGGAGCCCAAGTAATCAGTATGTACCTCACCCCACAAACCACTCCACTGACCAAGGCGGGTAAGAAACAGGTTTAAAAATCCCTGTTTGTAAAATACCATTTTCCACACCATGACAATGGTTGCCGTAGGCATGGCAAGGGGAAACAGGTAAAGGGATTTCACAAATCCCTTACTTTCTAACTGATCCAAAAGCAATGCGGTTACGAAACCGATCAGCACCAGAAAGGGAATACACACCAACGTAAATTTCAAAGTATTTCCCACCGCCAGCAAAAACGCCTGGTTGTGGAATATCAACTGATAATTTTTCACTCCGTTAAACTGCCCAGTTATGGCAGTGGTGAAGGACCTCTTCACCACGTCCATAAAAGGAAGCAGTACAAACAGTACTATTCCCAAAAAACTGGGTAATAAAAACAGATAAAAAAACTTCCGCTTTCTTTTCAGCATCTTTAAATTCCCTATTCTGCAAGATAAATAGTCATTTTCTGTTCAATCGCATTTAACGCTTCATTCAGACTCTGTTCGCCCTGCATATATTTATCACCTTCCTCAAACACTGTCTGTTCCAGCAAGGTATCCTCCACATAAGGGGTATCCATGGATTCCATCCATCCATAAAAGGTATCAAGCTGTTCCTGAGTGGGAAGATAAATATTCAGACCAATGGGTTCATCATTTCGTCCTGATGTACCGATACTTCCGTATTCTCCATTTTCGCCTACTACATCCTCATTCGGAGTAAACTGCTGGTCCAAGGCATCTCTATTTACAGAAAATCCGCTCATGGCTGCCTGTGCATCCTTACTTAAAAACTGTTTCAGGAAATCCTGCGCATATTCCATTCTGGGAGAAGCAGCATTGATGCCAAGCAATAAAGATGGCATAAATACATGACTGCTCTGTCCGCTTATGGGCTGAAAAACGATATCCTCAAGTCCTTTTTCTCTCGTAACCGACAAAGTCATATAATAAGTATAAGGATAAGTAAGCGAACCAACCTGTATCTGTGTATAATCTCCCATAAAATCTATAACATCCGTACTGTAATACAGACTGTTGTACATCCAATTTTCTCCACGTTCCTCTACAAAGGCTTCATTAATGATGGTCCACCATTCTATGGTTTCCTCATTCAAACCATCCATCTGCGCATCATACATCCTCTTGATCTGCGTAAGAAATTCTTCCACTGCGTCCCTGTTAAATTCTCCGCTGTCCGTCTTCCAGACCTGCGCTGATGACAAGGAAAATGCCCTTATAAACTGCTTAGGAAAAATCCAGTCAAAAATAGCCTTTCCCGGATTATCCTGCCGAAGCTTTTCTGCTCCGTCGGCAATGGTTTCAAGATCCTTCATATTGGCAATATCTTCCTTTCGTCCGCCAATTAAAGGAAGAGCTACCTGACCGGGCACCGTATAGATCCCGCCATCTCTTTCAAAAGCATGGAACAGGTTTTCAAACAAATTTTCTTCTTTTGCCAGATCATTGACCAGGCTGCTTACATCAAGAAGCAATCCCTTTTCTATATAAGAATCAACAGGAAGCCCATTTAAACATAAAATATCAGGTCCTTCTCCTGCCACAATCTGAGTATTTAATTTTTTCAATGCATCATCTCTGGTAATAGAACTTTCTCCTTCAATCCCTACCTCATATTCGACAAACATATCGGGATTATTTACCTGATAAACTGAGATCGCCGCCCGAAGATCATTACTTTCCTCAAGACTGTATATCTTGATTCTGTTGTTGGGAACGGTAGGTACGTCAGGATCATAAGTAAACTTTATTAATTTCAGGTTTGCAAACAATGCCAGAAACTCCGTATCATTTAAAGGTATAAATCCCACAATCCCATATTCAGGGCTTCCAAGACGAGATAACCCGCCGTCAACTAACTGCTCAACTGCGCTTCCTCCTATTACATGCCGGTGAATGCCTTTTTTTCCTGCTAAATAAATTACGTTATCTTCACCTATAAAGTAGACCATACTATAGTTATAATTACCATTGGAATCACGTTCACCATAATAATCTTTTAAGAAGGACTGCAATACTTCATCATCGATCAGTTCTTTTGTTTCTATATCATGAAGCTCAAATACCCTTTCCGCATTGGCATAGCTGTCCACTGCTGCTACATTACCGACGACCTTGACATAATCCGCTCTCTGCTGTGGGGATAAAAATACCTCGCTGGTCCCATCTTCTTTCACCTCATAAATATTCCGGTCCCGATAGCTGGTCGCAAAAAAGCGCCCTGTATCCGAAACCCAGATATCATTTAAATCTGCTTCGTCATTTTCCAGAGTCACCTCCACCGGAATGACTGTTCCATCAGGTTTGATCAAAACAACATTTCCATGCATCTCTTCATCTCCATGGACGCTGTAGACAACCCCTATGGTACCGTCGGATGCTGCTTTTGCAGCAAAAATATAATCAGATTTTTCGAAGCAGTCTGTAAACCACTGCACTTCCTTCTTTTCCCATGTAACGCCGTTATCTTTGGATACGATAGGAAGCTCATATTGGCTGAGTATCATAATGCTTCCGTCAGAAAGCATCTGCATATCCAAAACATTGCCGGTATATTCAGAAATATCAATCTCTTCCTCCACATATCTTCCCATGGCTGCATTTTCAGACGGCGTTACATCGTCAATTGCCTGCCCGCCTTCTGACCGTCCTGCCGTCGGAGAACTGCCGCTATTATCCCCGGCTAAATCTCCTGATGCATCCTGTCCGCCACATCCGGCAGCAAGCAGTACCATCACTGCTGCCAATAACAAACATAAAACTCTTTGTTTTATACTTTTCCTCATTTTTACCTCCATTCCAAAAACCGAGCGGTCTCGGAAACTCTTTAAAGCCCATATTTCCGCTCTTTTTCTGCTTCTCTGTTTTTTCTTTTCCTCCAAAC
>ERZ808054.669-NODE-669-length-27415-cov-4.957495_pt1 | contig 27415 bp, 26 predicted proteins | sample MGYA00380201_ERZ808054 | MGnify/ENA primary metagenome ERZ808054 (study PRJEB31490, sample SAMN06133419) | mouse gut metagenome | isolation source: Z5_2 | host: mice | place: China: Chengdu | collected 2015-05 ...
CCCTTAGCAGGGGCGCCTCTTCAGCCTCTTGAGTATTTCTCCACAGTCTGAACTATTCCTCTACCAATATATAGTTCCGCGTTTCCACAACGCAAAGTAATTATACATAAGGTAAATTTGTTTGTCAATGCCTTTTCAACGATTCCTTTAGAATTCCACTCGTAAATTATGCCTCGAAATATTATAATTTACAATATTCTCTGATCGCTGTCTCATAGAGATTTTGTCCCTCAGAATCAATTACCACAATCACCGGGAAATTTTCCACTTCCAGTTTACGGATCGCCTCTGTACCCAGATCATCATAGGCAATTACCTCAGACGCCTTAATGGAGCCGGCCAGAAGCGCGCCCGCGCCGCCCACAGCCGCGAAATACACAGCTCCGTTTCTGACGATTGCCTCTTTCACCGCTTCCGAGCGTTTTCCTTTCCCGATCATACCGATTAACCCCAGATCCAAAAGTGCCGGCGCATACTTATCCATACGGCTGGCTGTGGTTGGACCGGCAGAACCGATCGGCCTGCCCTCTCTTGCCGGAGACGGACCCATATAATAAATCACATTATTTTGCACAGCAAACGGGAGTTCCCCACCCCGCTCCAACGCCTCATACATCCTCTTATGTGCCGCGTCACGCGCTGTATAGATTGTGCCGGTAATATAAACATAGTCACCAGCCCGCAATCTTTTCGCCATCTCTTTATCTATAGGCGCTTTTATATGCCGCTCCATATCTTCCTCCACTTCACAATTTTCATTGATGCAATCATATATCTTGTGTTCCGTTTAATCAACAGCACAAGATTTATTATATTATAGAAGAGATAAATCTTATTACGCAAAAGCCGACATTTAACTCGTTCATACGACCCCGTTTACAACACCCGTACCGCATGTCTGTTTACATGACAGCAGATATTAACTGCCACAGGCAGTCCTGCAATATGTGTCGGATAAGTTTCTATATTGACCGCCAATGCAGTTGTCGTTCCGCCTAAGCCCCCCGGTCCGATACCCGTTTTGTTAATCTGCGCCAGCATTTCCTCCTCCAGTTCACGGACATAAGGAATTTCCGAGCGCACCTCCAGAGATCTTGTCAACGCATGTTTTGCCATCAACGCGCATTTCTCAAAAGTGCCGCCGATCCCGACGCCCACCACCATCGGCGGACAGGCATTAGGCCCGGCATCCCTCACTGCCGTCAAAATTGCATCCTTCACACCTTCTATTCCGTCGGCGGGTTTCAACATAAACACTCTGCTCATATTCTCACTGCCAAATCCTTTCGGTGCAACTGTGATTTTCACCTGATCTCCCGGAACAATTTCACAGTGAATGACCGCCGGTGTATTATCCTTCGTATTCTCCCGAATAATCGGATCTCCCACCACCGATTTACGCAGATATCCACTCGTATAACCCTGCCGCACGCCCTCGTCGACCGCATCGGTCAGGTTTCCTCCCTCAAAATGGACGTCCTGTCCTATCTCAAGAAATACCACCGCCATCCCCGTATCCTGGCAAATCGGAATCATATCCCTGCCGGCAATCCCCAGATTATCATGTAGCTGCCCCAGGATCTGCCGGCCCAACGCGGACTCCTCTGCCTGCGCCGCACAATTCATCGCCCGCTCCATGTCCGCAGAGAGAAAATGGTTCGCCTCTATACACATTTCTTTGATATTCCGGGTAATTTCTCCCGTCTCTATCGTCCTCATGCTTCCTCCGTTTCCAGACGCACAGTCCTGATCCGCCAAAAGGCTGCTTCCGGATATCCCGGCGCACACCTGCTGTTAACCGATAATCCGTTCCCGAACTTCCTCCAGCTCCTCCTGCGTCACTTCCTGAGGCTTCCAGCCAATCTTCTGTCCGTCCGCACTGTAGCGGGGTATCAGATGAAGATGAAAATGAAAGACTGTCTGTCCCGCAAGATCGCCGTTATTCTGCACCACGTTAAATCCCTCACACCCAAGCTTCTCCCGCATTTTGACAATCATTTTTTTCGCAAGCTTCATTACCTCGCCCGCACTCTCCTCCGGCAGCTCAAAAAGATCCGCATAGTGATCCTTCGGCAGAATCAACGCATGACCCCTCGTCGCCGGCCCCTGATCCAGTATTACACGAAACTTCTCATCTTCATACAGTGTTTTTGCGGGGAACTCCCCATTCGCAATCTTACAGAAAATACAGTTGTCTGCTTTCATATTTCCCTCCACAATCCATAAATTTTCATCGGCTCTTCCACAATCGCGCAGCCGAAATCAATTTCTCCCAAACTGCAATATCAAATCCAGCGATCGCAGCACCTTAAAATCACCCTTCATCTTCATCGCGCCGCCCATAAATGCCCGCTGAAATGTCATTCTGGCATAAATAATATCATATATCGTCTCTCTGTTTATATGAATCTCTACATCGGGATTTTCTGCACTGCCATAATAATAATTATTGACTGCACCATTAATCTCTATAATCAACGATTGTTTTTTCCCCTCTATCTGAATCTTATAGACAGCTTTAAATCCCGGCTGAGGGACAAAATGCTCCTTGAACTCCTGGATAAATTCTTCTTTGCGTTCTTCCTGTTCACTGCTGCCCATCATATCCCGGAACAGGCTGGTCAGTTCCTGAATATCTTCTTTCTGTCTTTTTACATAACTGTCATCCGCAGCATATTGTGACAACTGCTCTGATTCCTGAGGCGTCAAATCTATATTTTTAGTGATGGATACCTTCTGCTTAACGGCCTGATTACTTGCAGGAAAACTGGTCATCTTCTGGTTGATCGTCCGGTACATATTCTCAGCTTTCTTTTCAATGATCCTGTTATAATCTTCATTTCCGTCAAATATAGAAGCATCTGCAATATAACCACAAATACCGCTGCAAGGCAGCCCGCCTAACATTTCCCATGCACCGGAAAGGGCAAGTTTTCCTTCCCTCTCCCCATATGTGGTAGACATAACCACCGGGCACATGTAAATTTTTGCTATCTTTTCCTTATCCCCATATAACCAGCATGCATCCAGAAACTGATACATATAGCCGCCTATTCCAAACCATTCTACTGTTGAAGCAAGAATGATACCATCTGCCGTTTTTAGTGTCTGGGGCAGTGTGGTGATAGCATTTTTAAGTTCATACAAATTAAATCTTTCAATTGAAACATGAAGTTCCTCAAGCACTTCCTGCATTTTATTAATAACGTACAGAGTAGGATCATCCATCAGCCCTCTGCCGCCATAATAGATATTTATTTTCATCATGCATCCGCCTTTCTACAAACTGCTATATTTAGTATAAGGCGGTTTTTTCTATCTGTAAATAAATTTTAATTTTCCTAACCGGATTTCATCTCCTGGTTCGATCAATTCAGAAGAATTTGGAGCAAGCCGCATGCCATTTCTAAATGTTCCATTGGTTGAATTTAAATCCGTAATATATATTTTTCCACCTGACCTTGTAAATCTGGCATGCATTCTGCTGATACTCTGCTCGTTGATCATCATGTCCACCATCCCGGCAAGTTTTCCCACCGTCAATGGAAGCTTGTTTAAATCTATATGGTATTTATTTTTCCAGTCTATTCCATACAGCTTATTTTCGCAGTTCTCCGTCCAGGGAATAAAAACAGTATTGCCTACTTCTGCATCTTCCAATACGCTGTTTTCATAAGTAGGCACATACCGATAATTCGGACTCTCTTCTTTAACCTCTTTCCGTTCCTTGGGCTTTAGGATCTTGGGCATAAAGTACCAGCCTGCCGAGCCAAGCAGTACTGCAATCACTGCTCCCCATCCTGCGATCAGGTAAATTTCCTCCTGATAAGATAACTGGTAAAAACACATGATATAAGTCAGGATCCCTGCCCCTGCTACGGCAAAGGCAATTAAGGGAAGTACTTTTATAATTCTTTTTTCATCTTCAGGTTTATACTCATCCCGGCAGATATCTTCCATGTGGATTTCTTCCTGCTGTTCACCATACCCCTTACTGTTCTCCCTTATTACATTTACTTTTTCCGTTGTTTTCTCTTCCTCAAATTGGTTAATGTCGCTTACCTCTTCATGATCTTCCTGGAACCATTCCAATACTTCATCCAAAACAAACTGTTCTTTTTTAACTAAATCCGCCATCCGGTACACTGTTTCCACAGCTTCCAGATCTTCTCCGTCTACACTTTTGATAAAAAAATCCATCAGATCACTCAGATTTCCCTCTTCCGGGTCAGGATAATATAAAAAATACATATCCTTTGTTCCGATATCCTGAAAAATATATTCAGGCAAAAGCACCAGACAGCTTCCATCCAGCAAATACTTTTGGAGTACATCATTCATCGTCTTGAGCTGGACAAAAAATTTCCGCAAAAAATCTATCCCTATTGTCCTTCCATCAAATAAACTCCGCAGGCTCTGTTTAGATGTAATCTCAAAGTATAACAGCAATTCCCCATTAATGTGCTTTTCACTGGATGGAATTAAACCACTGATCTTATTTTCTGTCATCATTTTTCGCTGATATACATTTTCAGATAAACAGCCATTATCCTTAATAATCAGATAATTATGTTTGTAATCTTTATAATATTTAGTTTCCAGCATTTTTAATTTCCTCTCCCTTCTTTGATCATCCTTACCGGATTATGTCTTAATGTATTCTTTACTAATGATTCTCCACGATCCTTATATGTCGTCCATATTCTGATTTTTTCCCTTTCAATCACACACCTTCCTTCTGTGTAAGGATACAGAGGATAAGTGTGTCTTTTATAATCTAGTCTCTCCTGTATATAATCTTCCGCAGTCCACACATCCTCCTCCCCATATATTACTTCCCCATAACCACTTTCTCCATAGGTAAAGCTTCCGGCACGCATTCCCAGCAAAAAGGTGTCCTGTGAAATTGCGCAACGACAATACAAAAATAATGCCGCTAGTATGATCAGCAAATATAAAAACAATATGATCGGCATGATCAGGGATGCCTCAATTGAAAAATACCCTTTCCATTTTTTATGCATAAAAAAGTAATACCTCCATTCCCAGAAGTAAAAACGGAATAAATGGGATTGGTTCCCTTCGTTTACTCATTAATAACATTACTGCAAACACTCCTGCCAGCGTCCATGCAATACAAAGAATTAAAAAAGCTTTAATCCCACCTATCCATAACCCCAACACTGCTACTGCCATTCCGTCTCCCAGACCAATACTTTCCTTAGATGCTACAGATAAGACCAATAAAAACATGCCCGGAATAAGATCACAAATCATTTCTCCCAGCGCCCACTCCCTCTCTGCCACAATGCGGCAAACCAACGCAAGCAGCCCGAATATCATGATTGTTTTGGAAGACACTTGCTTTTCCCTGATATCCTCCGGTGAAAGCATGGCAAGAAACAAAAGTACGCCGCAACTTGTAATCTGATCCATATCTTTTTAACCCCCGCATTTGGTGCAAGGCTTATATCCCTGCGCTTTACTTAACGATATCATGTAAACAGTTCTCTTTAACGATGAGCAATCGGCACGCCCATGATATCTGCTGCCATCAGAAGTAATATACACGATTCCTCTGCCTCTTGGTCTGCACCGTTCGCAGGCATAATATTTTCCGCCGGAATCATTTCTGATTTCCCCTATTTGTTCACAGTTTATTCCCTTTACCGGAACCTGAAGGTAGGTACAGTCATATTTCCTGTGATATCTGGTTCCTGTTCTCGTAATATAGACGCACACATCTTCCTGCTCCAAAATGCCGATATCCTCATTTCCAAAATATCCTGTCCAGCCATGGCCAAAGTACTCATCCTCAAAAGAAATATTCCCTATAGGCAGCCAATAGATGAAAGGTTTTATTCCATAGCTGACTTTCAAATGAACAAGTCCGTTTATTCCAACAGTGGAAAAATCCTGTATTTCAATTCCTTCCTCTCCGCCCAGTACACACAGATAAGGAAAAGGCTGCTGTTCCATATAACCCTTAATATGATCGTCTGCATTTATTTCCGGCATATTTTCATATTTCATTTGATATCCTGCAAATGCACAGGCATTTCCTGTCTGATGAAGCGCCTGCTGCACATGGGACTGTAATCTTGCCACCTCCAGACTTAGCAGCACTGTCATGATAAAAAACAAAAATATAGGAAAAACCATACTTCCTTCCAGCGCCATGCTTCCTCTCATAAAAATGGAGGAAAAGGAAGGCGCCCTCTTTACTGACATTCTTTTAGGTTCTTTAAGCGCACTGAGAGAAGGGGTATTGATTATTATTTTACTTAAAACTTGTCTTGCAAAAGAGAGCACCTTCCTTTTCCTCCATCTTTACTAAAAATATCCATACTTTCGATGCAATTGCAGGGACGGCGATATGCTGTTTCCCGCTGTAATAAACGCTTCATACCTTTCTATACACCAGTCCATACAAAAACCGGCTTTGCCCTTGCGATGGCGAATATCCATTTCCATGATATCCATCGTTCTCAGATTTAACTGCTGAGGATCCATCAGAATCAGCATTCCTGCCAGATATTGACTATAGGCAAGTCCGTCATTTCCATTTCCATCATAGATGCTGCCTGATAACACTTTTTCCACAGACATTTGATGACTGCCCTTCCTAAGCGGTACCGTCCCTCCGGCATAAAGAGTTCTCATATCACTGATACTCTCCAAAAATGCACAGGCATAAAGAATGCTTTTTGCTACCGGATCCGCAAATTCCATATTAAGGGCTACTGCCTGAAGCTTCTTTGCTGCCTCCATCGCCTGCTCCCACAGATTCCCATCCGATAATGCCAATTCTGCATTATCTGCAAACCGCCATCGCAAAATACGTCCCGCTACTGCATTCATGTTTTCCAGATCAAAATTTTTACCTGCCACCAAATACTCTATCTGGCAACCCAACAGTGACCCTTCCTGAAAATTTCCATAATAACCCATTTTATCAAATAAATAGGTTATAAATAAATCTTCATCACTCCGATACACTCTGTCAAAAGCTTCTGTATTTACCACGCCACGGTGAGAAATGAAATTTCCAAGATCTATCCCTACAGGATTCAAAACCTCTATCCCGGACTTTGCCAGATAGAGCGCATCACTGCCTGCAAGACCATAAACCCAGTCTGCCGGATTAGACAACGGCACTTCTTCCCACTGCCCCTGTTCATTTTGGATTAGGGGCAGTGCCATTCCGGCAAGCTGCTCCATGACCCCGCTCCATATTCCCAACGGATCCGCGCTGTCCAATGCCGCAAAATCACCTTTGTATTCCACCGCTTTACTTTCTTCTCTTTTGATGCCTGTATCTTCTACGTACCCCACTGCCTGACTTCTCATAGATGCACCCATTCCTGCCGCAGCAGTTTCAATACTGGCAATATCCACTTCTTTTATAGACAGATTTCCCCATGGTGCGTTTTTCTTTCCTAAAATATCCGAGGTATTTTTTTCAATATATGAGCGAAGCCTGTCCTCAACCTTTTCTATGGAAGGTGTATTGCCCAAGTAGGATGCATCAATATAAAGAAGTCCATATCTTTCAAACAGTTCCATGTGGTATTCTGCGAGAACTGCATTCATTCCGATATCTGCTACGCTTTCAAAACGGATCTTTTCTTCATTTCTCACCGCACTGAAGGTAAGGAATAAAATAAAACCAGTAAATATAGACAATGATAAAGCCAGAAATACCGTCAGATATCCTTTCATCATGCTAAAATAGCAGAACTGTCTGCCGCAATTTTTTCAAAAATAACTTCAGCAAGATCCTGGATCTGGTTTTTGAATATCAATACCAATCCGATCAAAACTACAATGATCAGTATCATTTCCACTGTCCCCATTCCCTTATTGTCCATTTTCCACTTAAATAATTTTTTTGATTTTTTCATCATACAAATCCTCCTTATATATTTCCAAAATCCAGATATGCCGGCAGCAGCACCAGCATCATTACTACCATCAACATCATCATCATAGGAAGCAGCAGTTTCGTACCGGCTTCCTCCCCTGCCTTCTTGGCACAATTCCTGCGGTCTTCCCTGGCACTTTCCACTTCGCCTGCCAAAAGCTGTAAAAGCTGGCTGTTTCCCTGTTTTAAATGCACCCCCAGCAGAAAGCTCAGCCTTCGGTATCTCATATCTCCACATCTTTTGCCCCATTCCTGATAAACCTGTTCCTGAGGCACTCCGTTTTCCATTTGATAACAGGCTGTTTTCAGCTCTTCATATAAATATTGCTTCCCCACAGAACGTTTCTGTCCTGCAAGATCCGCGGTTATTCTGGCAAATGCATTTTTTACGGTAAGCCCTGCCATTAAATACAGCCGAAGCATACTGACAAACCCGGCATACTCCACCATAAGCTGTTTATTTCTTTTCTGGATGCTTTTTTTCAGATCCTGGTCCATTCCTCTACCAAGCATCATACTGACTAGCAAAAAAAACAGGAAAACATATATCCCGGCATCTGCCCTTTGCTCTTTCCAGACAACTTCTTTTCCTTCAAAATTTGCAGGCAGCCTTAACTCTTTTTGCCTGTTTTCCGCTTCTTCCTTTTCGATAAGGTCACTTTCCAAGGAGCGGAAAAATTTTTCTTCCTCTTCCAGAATTTCCGGCAATACCAATACACTGCATTCAAAAATATCCATAACTTCCTGCTGTTTGTCCCTGATTACTGCCCGAAGCGCCACTTCTTCGCCCTGAGCCGGAATTTTCTCCCGGCTGATCCTGCCGGTTAAGGCAATCCGCTCTTTGTTGCTGCTGTCCCAGCTTATGGAAAAGGGATATCCCTTTACCGAGGAGACCAGCGAAAGGTTTTGGTCTACACATTGCAGGTCAGAGTTGCTTCCTTTGATCAGATCTGGCAAAACCTGCAAAAGCTCCTTCATCAGCAGCTCCTTCTCCTGCACCGTATATTGTCTTTCGCTTACCGGAAATGTTATTTTTCTGACCCACTCACCTGCCTTTGCCTGTAATATAATCTTGTAATCACCTGCACCCCATTCATTTCTGATTATCTGTGCCCCATCCGCCAGCTTTGACTCCATCCGGCTGCTCAGATGAAGACTTATGGCGGACACTAACCCAATGATCATTACACTTCCCATGATCTTTCTTTTTTTCTTTTGATACGCCTGATACATTTCTTCCTGGTTTTTTTGCGAGTGGAGCTGGCTTAACATATTTCTGACTGCTGCATTTTTTCGTGTCACAGGTCCTGGTCCATCCTGCCAGCCATGTATATCCCATAACTTCCAAAACGATTTTTTCATAGACACCCTCCCTAAAGCTCCACAAAAGCTATTTTTCTTGACATTGCATAAGCTCCCAGATAAATCATCAGACATAACGTCATAACCACGCCACCGATGAAAGAGTGATAAAGTTTGTCAAAATATCCCGGTGAAGTAATGTTGATATAGAACATGATCAAAAAAGGCATGCTATTCATAATTTTCTGTTCTAGTTTTCTCGCACTGAGCAATACTTCTATTTCCTTTTCCGTCTCCAGCTTTCTCACAATGATTCCCGCTGTCTTTTCCATTACTGCCGCCATATCTCCGCTGCTCTTACCGGCTATTTCATAGACAGATGCAAACTCCTTTATCTCTAAAATATCCGCCTGGCTGCCTATCTGATGCCATAGCCCGGAAAAATCCACATTATTTTCTCTCCCGCTTTTCAAAATACAGAGCATTTTACAAATATTACTGTCCTCCCCATACAAATGCTTCATATCCCTATAGGCAGAAAGAAATGCATTTTCTGCAGAATATCCTGCCTTTTGCCCTGTAGATACCAGCAACATTAATTCCTTAAACTGCTCTCTGGTCTCACCCTTCTTTTTTAAGAGCAGCGCTTCTTTCTCCGTACGGTAATACATCACGCCAACAAAGCTTAAAAGCAGCATGACCCAAACAGACCGATAGAAAAAATAGTCGATAACACACATCACTGCCACGCTTTTCCCAAGTAACAGCACATTTTCCGCTCTGGAAATCGTTAGGAAATTCTCCTTTGTCCCAAGCAAATGTTCAGCCGCCTGCCACTTTTTTCCCTCTGTCCTTTTCAATCCACCTTAACCCCCCTTTTATTTTTCCTGCCTCATCTGTCCCTGTCTGCTCAAAACAGAAAATTGTGCGCATCTGCACCTCTCCATCCTTAATCCCGACAGGTTTTGCAATCTCCAAAACCCGCCTGCTGCAATCCCTTAATCTGCCCAAATGGATCATATAGTCAAATCCTGCCGCAACCTGTTTTCGGATCGCCGCTATCGGCATTTCCATTCCCATTAAGACCATTGTTTCCAGCCTGCTCACCACATCCCTTACACTGTTTGCATGGACGGTAGTCATGGCGCTGTGTCCCACATTGACACTTTGCAGCATGTCCACGGCTTCCTTTCCCCTGACTTCCCCTACAACGATCCGGTCCGGCCTCATCCGAAGGGATGCCTTGATCAGGTCTCTGATGGTAATTTCTGTACATCCTTCTACATTTGCATTTCTGGTCTCCAGACTGACCAAATTCGCAATGCCGTTCAACTGTAATTCCGCACTGTCTTCAATCGTGATCACTCTTTCTCCTTTGGGGATAAACTGGGAAAGCACATTCAAAAAGGTTGTTTTCCCGGAGCCGGTCCCCCCGGATACCAGGATATTGCAGCCTGCCTCCACTTGTTCCTTTAACCAGTCCCTGCATTCTTCTGTCACGGATCCCATCGCGACCAGTTGTTCTATGGTGATAGGATTTTGCGGAAACCGGCGTATGGTAAGGATAGGACCATTTATCGCTATGGGATTCAATACAACATTCACTCTGGCGCCATCCCGTAATCTGGCATCCACAATAGGGGAAGACTCATTAACTACCCGGTTACATTCCGAAGTGATCTGCCGAATCACATGCTTTAATTTTTCTTCAGAATCAAACCGGATCTCCAGCTTTTCCAGCCTGCCGTGCTTTTCTACAAAAATTCCGCTTGTACCATTGACCATGATCTCCGTTATTTCCTGATCTTCAATTAATTCCTGAAGGATGCCAAGCTGCCTGACCGCATGAAAAATATCTTTTCGAAGCCGCTCCCTGACCACCATATCCAGATATTGCTTTTTGCTTTCCAGCATAACCTGTTCATCGATCAGTTCTTTGACCTCTTTTTCAGATAAATGCTTTGACAGATCCATTCTGCCGATGATGCGGTCCTGTAATTCCTTCATTGTGCTCTTACACATATCCATCTCCTAACCCTCCCTTTGTAAATCCGGAAATACCTGTTTTTTGATATAGGCAGCCAGATCCCCATAAGTCAGTTCCTCTAACCGGGCCGGAAGTTCTTTAAATATGGGCAGCTTCCATTTAGTGGTCTTCACATTGATATCACTGTAATTCATATATTCCAGCGCTTTCTCATACTGTTCAATCTTAGCCATTGCCAGTCCATCATCTCTGGATATCGTATAAATACGTGTACAGCTTCTCAAAATATCCCATAAATCCAATATTCCGTCAGAAAGGTCCAATATCAAATATTCATATTCGCTGGTCTTTTCCAGTTCCTGGAACAGATCGATCCACTGCCCTCCCCTTATGCCTGCCAGATTTTGATAAATCTCGGAGGGTGGAACAAAATCCAGCCCATTAACGGTCTCAACCATACTTTCCAGTCTGTAGGAAAGCTTTTCTCTGGCACATTCAAAGTAATACATTAAATCAGCAAGATCATTGTTAAACTGCCTGTTCATCATTCTTGAAAACCCAGAATAGGTTTCAAAATTCAGATAAAGCGTCTTGTGCTTTTTCGCCAGCATTTGTCCTAATGTCAGGGAAAAAGTCGTCTGCAGGCATCTTCCTATTGGTGTATAGACACCGATAATTTTCATTCTTTCAAGTACGGTTCTTAAGGTTGTGGGAACTGTTTCCGATCTGTCTGTATAATATTCCATGATCTCGTGAAGGATATTTTCACTGGACTGGTATTTATTGATATGATGCAGAGCTTTATTCAGATTTTTTCCGCTTTCGCTTAAGATAATAATGTGTGGAATTTGAAGGGCTTCCACTGCTCCCTTATAAGCGCTTTCTGATATGAGGAGACACTCAATATCTCTTATTTTTTTACAGGAGTAAAACTTATCCTCATCAGTAAAAACATATACCTCAAAAGGTAAATTCAGCTTCTCTCCGATAAAATCCATTAACCGATACGCGTAACTCTCCTCGCTGTCTAAAATCGCAAGGATCTTTTTATTCACTTATACCCCCTTTTCCAAAACAAATTGTTTGTTTTAAAACACTGATTCCCGGAAGGAAACCTTCCTGTAGAATTTAGAGCCAGACGCTGTAGTACATTTGCGTCCTTTGAAAATAAAATGAAGATAAAGAACGTTCTTGTTTGTGAAATCGATTATATACAAAAAAACCATGCTTGTCCAGTACCTTTTTCAAATTTTTTCATTTTTATTACTTTTTCACAAAAGCATATAAAAATTTATGCCATAAAGCGCCGCAACCCCCGGAAATCCAAGGAATGCGGATGTCAAAAAAGTTACCAGATTATATCCAACCTTCACCGTTGGCATTGCCAGCGGCATATAACTTTCCAGAAAAAAATTCAAAAAATAGATGAGCAGCATACCCGATATCCCGCGTAGGGCAAAATTGAGAAGAAGCTCCGCTCTGTTCCTCAAAATACCGATCAGAAGCACCAGTACCAAAATTCCAACTATGAAAAATGCGCCTGTAGAAGTTTCCATATGCTTTCCCCCTTTTCCAATTCAATATATGCCTCAAATTTTCATCCCATGAAAGAATAAAGAAAAATTTTTTTGTTTATACTTCTATCATACAGGTAATTATTGGTTATTTTCGGAATATGATGTAATAACCGCAAAAAAAATTTGCGAGTTTAAGTTGCAATGAAGCCGAAACGCAGAAATGAGGGATATTATGAAGATGTATTTCAGCCAGAGCTCCCGGTCGAATCGTACACTGTCAGAAAAAGAAATTGAACGCAATGCACTGCTGTCAGATTTGGAAAAGACGAAAAAAGCGCTGGAAGTCGCCTATGCCGGATTTGATAATGTCACAGAACCAGACCTGATCGACTGCTATATTTATGAAGTGAATTCAGTTTATAAACGTTATAAATTTCTAATGGAACAGGCAGCAAGGATTGCCCTGCTGCCTGAAGAAGATTCACATCCTGCATCCTTAGGCACGGAAACCCCTGCTGCTTCCCTGGTCGGCTAAATTTTCCGTCAGGTTGTTCCTGCCATAAGTAAGACCCGCATATACGGTCTGTGTATTTGCCATGAGCGGAGCAGAGCAATCCTGTCTGCTGACCGTCTCGTATGCATCATGGAGCTTTATCATGACTTTCCTCACATGAGAAAGCTCCTCTTTGCTGTTATGGATGTCTGCCCTTGCCAGCTCTCTGTTGGCATATAAATAAAGCTGTAACAACTGCTGCGCAGGCTCATATTCAAAGTGCAAAGACGCCATCAGCTCTTTCAGGCAGCCTCTTGCTTTTCTGATTCCGTCCCTGAATCCTGCTCTGTCCCCATGGTCATGGGCATCATCTGCTTCATCCAGATATGTCAGCAGCATCTCGTACAAAATAACCACGAGCTGAGATTTATTTGCCTGCGTAATCTTTAGCGTGAACTGCTGTTTCATTTCGTTCGTCATATATTAGCGCCCTTTCCGACTACTGTAATAGCTGTAATACCTGTGAAGGTCTTTCATTTGCCTGTGCCAGCATGGAAGTACTTGCCTGTGACAATACCTGCAATGTGGTGTACTCCGTCATCTCCTCCGCCATATCCAGATCCATGATACGGGAATATGCTGCCGTCATGTTTTCCACGGAAATGTCAAGGCTGTTGATGGTGTGCTCCAAACGATTCTGGTAAGCGCCAAGACGGCTTCTTGCTGCGGATACATACTTTACTGCATCGTTCATTTTCCCAAGGGATTCCCTTGCGCTTTCCTGCGTCTTCATGTCAATATCAGCTATTCCGATCAGATCTAATGTAATGGCCGGAATGCGGATCCCAAGCTGCTGCCCTTCATTAGCCCCAATCTGGGTATCCATCGCACCGAAACCTACTAAATCCATTTTCACACCCGTAAATGCGTTTTTCTCAGATACTCTGACCTTCATTTCAAAATCATCAGTGCCTGTAAATGTTATAACATTGCCATTCCATTGGGAAATCTCAGCCTCAATTTTTTTTCCGTCAGCATCTGTGAACATAACCTTGTTTGGGTCTGTGGCACCTTCAGCCTTAAGAATCGTGCCGTCAGCTGCATAGGTAACATTTAATCCATCAAGTGTATAGTTCCCGCTGCTTACCTTATCCCCATAATAAACAATCTTCATATTCACATTATCTGTATACCCTTTCAGGTCGAAAGTTCCATCTAACAAGGCCTGCCCATTAAACTCCGTAGTGGAAGTGATCCTTGTGATTTCCTCCTGCAGCCCTTCCACTTCTGTCTGAATCATCAGCCTGTCATCATCCGTCATGGTTCCGGTGCTTGCTTTCACTGCCAGTTCATTGATCCTGTGGAGCATATCATGGATCTCTGACATAGCCCCATCGGCAATCTCAATTACGGAAATTCCGTCCCCTGCATTCTGGGTTGCCATATTCAAGCCTTCAATCTGCGCGTTCATACGCTTTGACATAGCAAGTCCCGACGGGTTATCCTTTGCATTGACAATCTTAAGACCTGCAGATAGTCTCGCAAGCGACTCCTGCAGCCGGTTATCATTTCTCTGTAATGAATTGTTGGCAATCACTGCCGATGCGTTAAAATTAATCTTCATATGCTGTATTCCCTTTCTTTACGCTGGTTTCCTGTACATATCCGATAAAGGCTTTCGCCGCTTTATAAAGTGTTCCTGTATTTATATCGGCTCCTTTTTGCCGCTCATGAGACTGCTTTAAAGAAAATTCCGTTAAATTTAAGGTCTGGCTGGTAGCAAAATAAATTTCTCCGGCGGGAACCTGCTCCTGGGAAAGCCGGTCTGTTAGCAGTTCTTTTGTACTTTGTAAAAGCCCGGTTCCTTCTTCTTTACTGCAAATGCACAAGCCTGTCAGCCCCTGCTGCGTCATCCTAAACTCTGCTGCCACCTTGCCAAGCTCCTGTGTTTCCAAGGTAATGGCTGCTTTGCTTTCCTGTTCACTATTATGTATGATCTTCAGGTTAATGGAAGTAAACCCATCCCCGATCTTCGCCGGAATCTCATAGTTTTCTTCTCTTGCCATACTGCCAAGGAAACTCATCTGCTTATAAAGAGTGCTCATGGCTTTCACATCCAGTGCCTGCCTGTTTTCCTCGTAAGATACTTCCGCTATCATGCTCTGAATAGTCCTGCAAAATTCCTGATAACCGGATACTGCCTGATCCCGGTCTTCCAGAGATGAGAGCACGGTCTCACCTAACTCTTCCGGAAGCTGTGATAAGGAATCCACATCCTGCTCCTGTCTGCGGCTCTCTTCACCGTTCCCTTTCAGATTGCCAAGCTGTTTCCATATTTCCCTGGGATTTTTCAGCATATTTGCAGCCATCAGCAGATAGTCTGCTGTCACCGGCTGGTCATAATCCATCAGCCCTCTGACCACCGATTCTTCGGCTTTCACCGCCGCCCGCGCCTGCTGTCCTGCCACCCTGTCAAATTCTTCATCGGCATTTTCACTTCCAGCCTGTTCCAGCATTTCCTGCAACTGCCTGCCGGTAACCGTCTGCGTCATGTCAAATCCTTTGGCAATTTGGCTGGTTATGCTCTCTATTCCCATATCCTTAGCTGAAATACCGCCAAAATTGTCATCCACCGAATAATCCATATGCCTGTGCTTGCTGCTTCTCACCGCGCTGAGCAGATTTTCCAACGTAAATCCCACGCCGCTTTGCCATACAGCACCCACTGCCGCATCATCCGTTTTTTCAATCTGATGTACCAGCCTGTAAATACCGATATAAGCGCTTCTCTCTTCCTCCGAAATTCCCTTTTGCTTTTCCAGCTTATAAAGGAATTTGCTATAGGATTCTATTTCCTCCGCCGGATTTTCCTGCTCTTTCAGATATCGGGAAAGCTCTTCGATCGGCATGGTAAGAGGATTTACACCCTCACGGATCATTTGCAGCACCTTGCCGGGCTTTAATTCCTTCAATGTATCCGTAAGCAGACCATCCATCTGCCTGATCTGATCCAGATTTTCTCTGGTGATCTCTTTCTGGTTATATCCAAGTATCCTGACAGCCCTTCTGTTTTCATCGGTAAGCTCCATCTCCAGATCAGAAAGAATATCATCCACATTCTGGAATGCCTTAGTGATAGAATCCCCCATATCCCTGCGCGGCGCTGTCATCAATTCCTCGTATTTCAATCCGGCTTTTTCATAATCCGCCGAACGCGCCTTTCCTGCAGCATATATTTCCCTTAATGTATCGTCAGAAGAAATCTCCGTTAAAATGGCTGCCGGAGAAGTTTTAATCCCCCAAAGAATCTCCAAAGTTTCTCCAAAAAGGGATTTTTTTGAAGCTGCCGCGGCAGAATCCGTTTCTCCGGTGAGAGCCTTTGCACAGGAAGTCTCTGCTTCCTTTAATTTGACCACTAAATCTTCCAGAGAAGCTGTTTCTATCTGGTAGCCCCTGCGAAGAAGTCTGATATTGGCTTCCACCGTCATAGAAAGTCTGATCTCCTCCAAGATCCTCCTTCCCCGCAGATCAGCAGGCACCTCCGCCTGATCTGCAGTTTTTCCGGAACCCTTCAGCCATTCCCGGGCTGCCGCAAACAGATTTCTTAAAGTAAAAGGCAGATTCTTTGCAGTGATGATATCTGCCGCCTCGTCATGCAAACGGTCAACCTGGTCTCTGATCCTGACTGCCTGTTCATAAATGGTCTCAGACCGGCTTAAATCCATTTTGGAAGGCTTCGTTCCCTCTGCAATCGCTCCTGCTGCCTTGCTCAAAAAATCTTCCGCAGTAAAAGGAAGCTGCAATTCCTTAATATCTTTTAACAAAGAAAAAGTATCTGCCGTTAACGGGATCCCTTTTTCCACCAGCCATTTTGCATCGGTCAAATTTTTTTCATCTGCCTGATAGCCTGCTTCCTCGATCACCTTTGTGACCTGAGACATGATCTGTTCAAAATCCACTGATTCCGGCTTTTTTGCATAATAACCGGCTACTGTGCCTGCAGCATAATAACCGCTGCTTTGTCTGTTTTCCTGGGCGGATGCACAATATCCGGCGGTATATAAATTTTCAGGGGTGGGGGAAAGACTGTTTTCCACCATATATTTTTCGCTGCCTTCTGATACCGCAGCCGTTTCGCTTATCAGCTTCCATGCATCCATCACTGCTGCTACGTTTTCTTCTGTGGCTGGTACATCATGCTCTGCAAACTGCTTTTTTAATTCCTGTGCAAAAGCCTCGCTTCCCGTAATATCCCTTAATACATCTTCTGATATGGTATCTGTATAACCGACCACCTCCATGCCGCCTTTTACAAGCGCCGCCTTAATATGGTCAATGATGGAAACAACCGTTTCTACATCCGTGCTTCCGGGATGAAAACCTTCTTTTTGCATTTTGGCAAAATCTTCGTCGGACATAGAATTAGACATTACTGCCATATAGTCGCGCCGGGTCTTTAAATCCTCCTGCCCTGCCTCAAGGATAACATCTTCTACGGACCGCCCATGGTCTGCATATGCGCTGTTATCCATAACTGTGCCAGAAATGTCCAATGTAAATCCAGATGCATCCGCCTTATCCGGTGTACGGTGCGTTGCTGCCTTGCTGCCTGTATTTGCGTAATTGGTCTGTGTCCTTGCTGTACCGTGACCAGCCCCATCCAGTAAAATATCCATGCTCATCCCCACTTATATCTTTAAAAATAAACCATTCTTCCTTTGGACCATATGAAAAAGGTGAATGCTCTCACATTCACCCTTTATTTCGGCATAACCTTTCCTTTTCTTAACTGCACTAAAAAACAAATACAGCTGCTGCATAAGGCGGAAGATCAAAAGTAATACTGTAATTCCTGTAATCACAATTTCCCTTCTTTGCAAGGATCTCCTTGGGGATCTCTTCACCGGAACCGCCAAACCTCTCCTCCGTACTGCTCAACACAAGCTTATATTTCTTCCTGAACGGCACGCCCAATTTATATTTTTCCCATTTGATAGGGGTCATGTTGATGATAAAAAGCAGATTGTTCTTTCCGTTGGACGCTTTTCTGAAAAAGCTGTATGTACTTCTGTCCTTATCATCACAGTTAAGCCATTCAAACCCATCCCAGCTGTTATCAATCTCATAAAGACAAGGATACTTCCGGTAAAGCTTTAGCAGTTCTTTTACATACTCATGCATACCTTTGTTCAGCTTTTCCCCTAACAGGAACCAGTCGAGCTCTCTCTCCTCGCTCCATTCTCTTTCCTGGGCAAAATCCTGTCCCATGAAAAGCAGTTTCTTTCCGGCATGTCCAAACATATAAGTATAGCCACATCGAAGATTTGCATACTTGTCTACCTGATACCCCGGCATCTTATTTATCATAGAACATTTTAAGTGGACTACCTCATCATGAGATAAAGGCAGAATATAATTTTCACTGTCATTATAGGACATGGCAAAAGTCATGGCATAATGATTATCCTTCCTGAAATAAGGGTCCAGCTTCATATATTCACAAAAATCATGCATCCATCCCATATTCCACTTGAAGGAAAATCCCAGACCGTCGTCCTCAACCTTTCCCGTCACCTTCGGCCATGCCGTGGATTCCTCCGCAATCGTTATAAATCCCGGATAAGTTCCAAGCACTACGGAATTTAAATGTTTAAAGAACTCAATGGCTTCCAGATTTTTATTTCCGCCATATTTATTGGCAACCCACTGACCGTCCTTTTTGCCATAATCCAGATACAGCATGGATGCCACCGCATCCACACGGATTCCGTCTATGTGGTATTCCTTGATCCAAAACAGTGCATTGGCAATCAAAAAGTTCTTTACCTCTGTCTTGCCATAGTTAAAAATCTTGGTTCCCCAGTCCGGATGTTCACCCTTTCTCGGATCCGGGTCTTCAAAAATGCACTCGCCGTCAAACCTGCCAAGCCCATGGGCATCTGTAGCAAAATGTGCCGGCACCCAGTCCAGGATCACACCAATCTTGTTTTTATGAAGCTTATTCACAAGATACATAAAATCCTGAGGCTCTCCATAACGGGAAGTAGGTGCATAATATCCGGTTACCTGATATCCCCAGGAACCGTCAAAGGGATATTCCGCAATTCCCATCAGCTCAATATGGGTGTATTTCATTTCTTTTAAATATTCAACAATCCTGTCTGCGAACTCACGGTAATTATAAAATCCCTGTTCTTCCGGTCTGGGGTGGCGCATCCATGAGCCGATATGACATTCATATATTGCCAACGGCTCCTTGTTATGATCCTTGCCATCCCTGTCCTTCATCCAGATCTCGTCTGTCCACTTAAAGCCGGAAATATCCGCCGTGCGGGATGCCGTTCCAGGCCTCATCTCGGCGCTGTTTGCAAAAGGATCCGCCTTATAAAGCTTTTCCCCGGATGGAGTGATGATCAAAAATTTGTATAACTCTCCTACTGAAACACCGGGAATAAATGCAGCGTAAATTCCACCCGGTCCAAGCTTTTTCATAGGCGCTGCCGTTTCGTCCCATCCGTTAAAACTCCCGATAACATAGACACTTGCCGCATTCGGCGCCCACACGCCAAAAAACATCCCCTCCCTGCCTTTTTCCACGGAAGGATGCGCTCCCAGCTTTTTGTAAATGTCATAGTGCGTTCCCTGGGCAAATAAATACTGATCTGCCTCTGAAATAAATACTTTGTTTTCTGCCTTTTTTTCTTTTACAGACATAACTTTAAAATCCCCCAATCGTTTTAATAATGCATAAAGTCCTTTTCCCTAAGGACGATCATATCCTCTTCATCATACCGTTTTCCGAGAAGGACATCAAAGAAATGAGCCGGCGTCTTCCTGTCCGCATAGTAAATTGCCTCATCGATCAATTCCTCTATCTCTCCCAATGTCACTTCATGGTCACTGGTCTGCATGTCCGCAATTCTGGTATGAAGCGCTAAAATTCCCAATTCATCAATGGTATATTCCTGCTCTAAAGCATATTTTTTTGCATATTTGACCAGTGTGTGGTCATCTAATGCTTCCAGGTCAACCCTTAGATTAAATACTTCCGTAGCTGCCGGATATTTGGCAAGATATTCATTCATTTTTATCTTGGTATCCTCCAGCAGAACGATCAGGCCCTTCTCCTCCTGATTTAATTCCTTTAAAAGCTGTTCCGTCGCCGCTTTTTTCATATCCGCCGCTTCCTCGATGATCAATGCACCGCCGGAAAGTTTGGAAAGCGTAACTCCAATATCTTTCTTGTTCATGGTAGAACCGGAAATCTTAGCCACTTTCCCGGAAAAATTATTATCCGAAAGCTGTATCTCCTTAACGAGCAACTTGGCAAGAGCCGTTGTTTCTGTCCCTTCTTCACCGGTAATGATCACATTGCCCGTATAGGATGCCATGCTGATATGGTCAATTGCATCGATAATCTGCCTTCTGGTACGCTTGTGATGGATGAAAGGAGCAAATTGTTCTCTTTCGCTGTCAGTCATTTCCCTGACAAGCTTAGTATCTTTATCTTCTTCCTGTTTAACCTCTTCCGTCTCCGATTCCCCGGTCTTTGTCTCTTTTTTCTCAGACTCCTCGCCCTTTAACTCTTCCGCCGCTTCTTCCGGCTCTTGATCTGAGGCTTCTTCCGGGATTTCCTCTGCTTCTTCTGTTTCTTCAATCACCTCTTCCTCGGAAGCAGAAAAAAGCTTCTCTTCCTCTTCTTCCAAAGGCACTGCTTCCAACTCTTCTTCCGGGCTTTCCGCTTCTATATCAGCAACCTTGACCACCTTCGGACGTTCTCTTTGAATCTTCTCCCTCTCCTCTTTCATAGCGGCCGTCACCATGGCGTTTTCCAGTTTTTCTAAAAGTCCTGATTTAGTAGACTCATCAAAATCCGCAAAAAGCGCATCTGTCTGCTGATGTACACGTTTGCGAATTTCCTCCATCCGCTTACGCTCATTTTCCTGCTTGATCTTCTCCCACTCCGCCATCACATCATCAATACTGAGCTGACCTGTGATCTGCTTTTCAATTTTTTGCTGTTCCGGCATCACCAGCGAAATCTGCCCATCATACTCCTGAGAAAGAATATTGTCATATCCGGAAGGCTTATGAAAGCTTCTAATCACGCCTGTATTACTGACAGAAGGGTCCGGACTTGCCTTTGGAAGGGAGGATGACGTTTTCTCAGGCTCTTCCGGCTCTGAAACCTCATATTCCTCTTGCAGCTCCGATGTCCTGATTGGCGCAAAAGGCGTATTGATCCCATTTTTCTCCACAAGCTCAGAAACCATGTCCTGAATGTTAACTTCCTGCGTATTGCCAAAGAAAACCTCCTCTGAGCCGTTCTCCTGCGTCCCAGGTATAAGCATTTCATTCTGGTTCTCAACCAGGTCTGATTCTGTGATCAGCTGCATTTCATCTGTATCCTGACGAAATTCAGGTCCTGGACTGTCAAGCCCATTCACCGGCTCAAATATTTTGGTCTTTAATGCCTCATTGGTATTCTCTGCCGGAAACTGCTGGGTCTTTTGATCCTCTAAAAAATCCCTCATACTTTCTGCCAGTTCCTTTTGGAGATTAATGGTATTATATTGGCTTACATCTACTGTCTTGACTTCGATATCCATCTCATTAGAAGCAATCTCTTCAGATGGCATCCCCTTAGGAGACATTTCCCTGGGAAACACTTCCGTAGTGTCTTCCGTAAGCATATTTTCCTGAAGGCTGAATTCATTGTCCTCTTCGTCTTCCGTTTCTGCCTCCGCTTCCTCCCGGAAGGTCTCCTGGTCAGCCCTGTAGTCAGACGCAATAAAGCCTCCGCTCTTACGCATTTGCTCATATTTATCCTGCTGCTCCTGTGTTAATGGTTCATGCAGCATCTTAAGCTCCAATGCCTTCAGGACATACCGTCCTTCGCCAAACCAAAGGAACATCTCATTGCATTCTTCCACACATTTAGAAGCAAGACCTACCCTGTGATAAAGATAAGCAAGCTCATAAGCCCACTTTTCACGGTAATCTCGTTTCTTAAATTCCTCAAGAACCTCAATCCGTTCCTCCAGACTTACCTCCTGCGCCTCATACAGCTTATACTGAAGAATATACCTGCTGCTGTCCTTAGGCGCAAGCTGCGCAAATTCCTTATAATATTCAAGCGCCTGAACGTACTCTCCAAGCTTGATGGAAAGCTCACACAGGGAATAAACTATAAGCCGTCCCCCTGTGTGCTTTTCATAGGCAAGCAGCAAAATATCCCTGCTGTCCTCATAACGTCTGTTTATCTTATATAAGTCACTGATGGTGCAGAGCATCATGACGCTTTTAACCCTGCGCCAGTCAATCGTATCCGCAATTTTCACTGCTTTCGTGTATTCCCCTTCCGCAATCAGGGATTTAATTTCGTCTGCACGTACTTTGTATTCGTATTTATCCAAAGTGCCACCTCATTGATCTCATCCTATTTTCAACTTCTAAGTTTACCATATGCCTATTCGTATGTCAAAAAAGCATTTACAGTAAATTTGATAATTCTGCAAATTGTGCCAGCGTCAGCGCTTCTCCTCTGATATCCTGCCTGATTCCCATCTTTTCTAAAGCGCAGCATACCTGCTGCCTGCTTACCTGTACCATATTTCCATCCTCGTCCGAATAGGTCAGTCCCGCCGAAAGGGCATTTGCCAATGTTTTCCTTCTCTGGCCAAAAGCCGCACGGATCAGGGAAAACATTTTTTTCTCATCCTGCACGCTGACCGGAGGCACTTCATGGCGCTTTAGGCGGACCACCGCACTCCCCACATTGGGTTTTGGCATGAAACAGGCAGGCGGCACCTGCAGAATCACTTCCGGCATGGCATAGAACTGCACTGCAAGGCTTAGCGCCCCATAGTCCTTGGTTCCCGGTCCCACCTGCATTCGCTCCGCCACTTCCTTCTGGACCATAACGGTAATATCCACCAGTGGAATCCCGCTTTCAAACAACCCCATGATAATAGGCGTGGTGATATAATAAGGCAGATTTGCTACCACCTTAACAGGCTTTCCTTCATTCTCTTCTTCCACAATTTTGCAAATGTCCACTTTCAGGACATCCCCATGCATGACCAACACATTGTCATATTCTTTCAGCGTTTCTTCCAGAATGGGGATCAAATGCTTATCAATTTCAATCGCAATCACTTTTCCCGCATTTTCCGCCAGATATTGCGTCATCGTTCCGATTCCCGGACCGATTTCTATCACGCAGTCATCCTTCGTGACCTCCGATAGTCGAATGATTTTATCCAGAATATTTGCATCCACCAAAAAGTTTTGCCCATATTTTTTCTGAAAAGCAAACTGATGCCGCCTGATAATTTCCGTTGTTGCCGATGGTGTCCCCAAATATGCCATTTCTTTTCTCCTTATACCACTTTACCAGCTATCCGATCCCATAAAATTCTTTTGCATTCCTGCCGGTTATCTCAAGTACCTCTTCCCGGCTCAAGCCCTTCAGCTCCGCCAGCTTGTCCGCCACATAATAAATATAATCTGACTGGTTTCTTTTTCCCCTGTAAGGCTCCGGCGCCAGATAGGGACAATCCGTTTCCAGCAGGATCCGGTCTATCGGCATATGATTTACTGCTTCAACCAGCTTTTTGCCATTCTTAAAGGTCAATACCCCGCCAATCCCAAAATAATAACCCATGGAAAGATACTCTTCCGCCAGCTCCCAGGTATAAGAAAAGCAATGGATAACGCCTTTCGTTTTATGTTCATTCCATGCTTTTAAAATATCCAGTGTATCCTTTGCCGCATCCCGGGAATGGATCACTACCGGAAGCCCCGAATCCTCCGCCAGCTTAAGCTGTTCCCGAAACCATTTCTTCTGCGTTTCCCGGTCAGGCTCCTGCCAATAATAATCCAGCCCTATCTCCCCGATAGCAACTACTTTATCGTTTCGGGCTGCTTCTCTTAACCACTCCATGCTTTCCGGTGTAAGTTCTTTTGTTTCAGACGGATGCACTCCCACCGCCCCATAAATAAAAGGATATTCTTCAGCCAGCTCCAGTGTTTTTTGTGTGGAAGCCATGCTTGCCCCGATGTTTACAATATACTCCACGCCCTGTTTTCTCATACGGTCAAACAGGCATTCCCTGTCCTCATCATAAGCCTCATCATCATAATGTGCATGCGTATCAAAAATCATTATTTTCCCCTTTTAAAAAATTTTTTAAAAAAAGCTTGCAAACCAAAGAACATTATACTATAATAACACTTGCGTTGTAAATGAGACAACTTTTTAATTGTCATATGCGTCTTTAGCTCAGTTGGTAGAGCACCTGACTCTTAATCAGGGTGTCCAGGGTTCGAGCCCCTGAAGACGCATCGGAGTACCATTTTTGAGGACGTACGAGCCTTGGGGATGGTGCTTTTTTTGCGTCTAAGTTACAATTTTAAGGCAAAACAGTGTCTAGCAACCTGCAGGTTTTTTGTAGTACAATGTAATACAAATCAAAATTTCTAATCAGGCATGAAAAACCATGTCCAAATGTGAAAGGCATTCAGAGCTTGCTATAATCTCATTCGCAACATGCAGGTAACGCCTTGTAGTGCTGATATCCTCATGACCTAAGATAATCATAAGGCGGTATATATCTATATTACCATTTTTATAATACATATCAAGGCAATAATTTGTTGCGAAATTATGCCGGAGCTTATGCGAGGAAATATCGAAGGGCAGCTTCTTCCCAAGCTTTGTAACCATCAATTTAACGGTATTGGAATTAATAGGACTTCCTGTCTTAGTCAAAAAAACATACTCACTGTCAAAAGGACACATGGAACGGTATTTTCTGAAAAATGATACGGACAGATTGCCAAGGGGAACTGTCCTTTCCTTATCACCCTTACCATGCACAAGCATCCTGTTACGGTCACAAAACAAATTGCAAACCTTCAAAGAACAGACTTCGCCTTGACGTATGCCACTATCAAGCATAAAAGAAACGATCGCTTTATTGCGCCACTCAATCCACTTTACGTCACATTTAACAGCATCAAATATCTGCTTAATTTCCGTATCAGAATATACTCGAACAACCTTTTTTGAAGCTTTAGGAACTTTAATAGATTTGTATGTGAAATTCACCTCATAGTTTTCGCATACCCATCTAATGAAAATTTTAAAATGACGGATATAAGTTGAAAAGGTATTGCGTGCAATATCCCTGTCAATCTGGAACTCAATATAATCCTCTAAATCTTCCTGCGCAATAGAGTATATATCAACATCTGAACCTATGTAACGTATGAAATAACCAATAAAAGATTCATAGGTACTTATTGACTTGCTAGAAAGACCATTCAATTTCCTTGACCTGATAAACTTATCAAAAATATCCCCTAATGTCATCATAATACTTCTATACACTCCTCTAAAGTAATTTCCGATAAATCCAACATAACAGTTTTGCACCATCCGTCTGGATGTTCCCAACCCCAATTACCATGAAAAACTCCTTGACCTTTATAAACTTGCTTAGCACCTTTAAGACCTTTAGAAGCAAAAAACATACGCGCCCCTAACTCTGTAACGCTCTTTTGACAATCTTTTGTTATATATTTAAGGCAATATAGAACCATAGCAAGTTGATTATCAATTTTTTGCATATTCACATAACCAAACTTTTCATTATACCTATCCCATGTAAGATAACCATACTTATTTATTGATAAATCAGAATCACGTAATCCATTTAAAAAACCATGAAAATGCCAAGCACCATCTTTACACATTTCTGGAATTAAAAGATAAGAAATCTTATCATCCCTACGCCTATTTTGATTATGTATAAAATTTGATATATCACATTGAATTGATTTTAAATTAAATTTTTCATGTAATTTAGGGTCAATTGTAAGAGTACAAAAAAACTGCCATGGATTGCAAAGACCCTTTTCCCTAATCAATTCTTTTGTACGGCAGAGATTATTATATAATTTAGTGTCATTAACAGAACCTTTAGGAGAAAATTTCCTATTATTATCTTCAAAGCCAGAAGTACGGCAGGAAGAATGGTAAGACACCTTTGCATGAGAATAACCATATTGTTTTATAGATAATATGTCATGTTGGTATGGATATTGAGAACTAATAGACATTATAAAAACACCTCAAAACACTAAATTTTTTTAGTTTGTCCCGAAATATGATACTAAGTCAAGTAGGGGGCTTTCGCCCTCCGCAAAATCTTCAAAGCCGTCCTGATCCGCCTGCTACCGCTACGGCGGATGGACATCTACCCACTGTACGCCATCAAAAAAAAAGAACCATTCAAACAAATGTAATACAGTGCAAACAAACTAAATACACCCTTTCTAACATAGCTAATAAAAACCTTACTTATTTATTCCCAATTAGTAATATTTACTATTTAAAATAAATTATACTTATTAGTAATATACTTGTCAATAATATTGTTGACAAAAAAGTAATATATCAATAAAATAATAAGAAAGAGGTGAAAGAATGAACTACACAAAACTACTAAACAAATTAATAGAAGAATCAGGAATGCAACAAAAAGAAATATTAGCAAGATGTAACGAGATGGGGGAAAAAGTAACACAAAGCTATCTTAGTAACTTAAAAACAATCAATGGGAAAACTGCATCCGAAAAAGTATCTAAAATTATTGCTAAAGCATGTAATGCTAAATACGAAGATATATTAACAGTGCAAGCTTATATTGATAAAGCACCTAAACCAATATTAGATTTTTTTAATTATGCGAAGGAATCAACCACAGCTAACGCATTAATGTTCTTAGAAGGACAAAAAGACAATATGGACGAATTTGCATTCAAAAAAATGATGCAGGACAAGGAATTAGAATTTTACAACCAAACACTTGCAGAATTTATTTGCGAACAAATACAAGATATGGAATTACCAACAAAAGAGAAATTCAAAGAAGAAACTGAACTAATAAAAAAGGCAGCCGAAAACTACCCAGAAAAAAAGAACTTATATGCAATAATACCCATAGACAAAAATAAATCTATCCGGTACGTAACAGAAAATGAATTAGAAAAGCTAAACTAAAAATAAATAGCGCCTACCCAATAGGTATCGCCCGGCGCGATAGTTTAAAATCTAATCTGCAAAAACAAAAAATATCCTAAAAAATCGGGATCACCCAATTTTTTTTAACGGAAATTTTTTATTT
>ERZ808054.674-NODE-674-length-27370-cov-4.933609_pt1 | contig 27370 bp, 20 predicted proteins | sample MGYA00380201_ERZ808054 | MGnify/ENA primary metagenome ERZ808054 (study PRJEB31490, sample SAMN06133419) | mouse gut metagenome | isolation source: Z5_2 | host: mice | place: China: Chengdu | collected 2015-05 ...
TTTTAGAGAGCGAGAGCGCGGCGACGTAGAATTTATCTGATTCGAGCGGAAGCTTACACCATTAGAAAACAAGCTAAATAAGAACTTAATTGTAATACTTTGAAATAACCTGTTTTACAAATTCCGCCGTTCCTTCCCCTCCTGCCTGGTCAATATTTTTCTTCATTCTCTCATCCGCTACATACATTTCACCAAGCCCCTTGAAGATTTCATCGGTACAGGTATAATAATTTTCAGTGATAAATTTCTGAATCTCTCTGACTTTCTTTATCACAATTTCTTCTTCCAGAGAGTGGTTCTTCAGGGAGCCAATTTCGGCAAACAGTGCCAGGAACCGTTCTTCTGTTTCTTTAAGCTCCTGCTTTGTTTTCCCTTTTGCCTTCTGCTGCCATTCCCCATATGCCTTTGTATTTCCCCATCTTTCCTTTACTTCTGCTGCATACTGGTCGATTTCTGTCTTGTCAAAAGCATCAAATTCCATTTTCTTTACTCCTTTTTCTTTGATTTCATGGGCAAAAGAAATAAGGTCCTCAATATGTTTTTTCTGCAGCTCCAGCAATTTGATCTGCTGATCTAATGCCTCTGCCGGATCAAAAGCCGGATTGTCCAGAATTCCTTTGATTTCTTTTAAAGGGAATTGCAATTCTCTAAACAGCAGGATAGCCTGCAGGCGCTCAAGAGCCGTATCGTCATACAGCCTGTAATTTGCCTCCGTCACCATTGTCGGCTTTAAAAGACCGATTGCATCATAGTGGTGCAGTGTGCGCACACTTACACCGGTGAGTTTACTGACTTCCTTTACCGTCCGCATGTTTTTCCCTCCCATGTAAACTCATCATAAGCTATGACGCAACGTCAGAGTCAACCCGGATTTAAAAATTTTTTCCTGAATATGCAGTATCTTTTTCCACATCATTAGTACGATCCGAAACAGCCAATTGTACCTTTCCCTTTTTATCCGCATACTCCTTTAACATTCTTACCCGGCCTTTGATGGCGTTGCATATTGCATCCCGCCGCTTCTCACTGACAAAAAGAGAATCCTTCACAATCTCTCTGAATTCCTCCTCTATCCCAGAAAGCGCAGACCAGTCGATCCATTCAAAAGAAGAAACCAACTGCATTTGCTCCTGATGGCTGGTTTTAAACGGCTTACAGATTACGTCGGCATCTTTACGGATCATGGCCTCCGGCAAATCAAACCAAAGGGAAGTTCCACTGTCATATACAGGAGCCATCCCTGTCCATTCCAATGTTTCAGCGTTCCGAATTGCACCAAAATTGTTTAAATGTCTGTCCTCATTTACGATCAGATAATCTGTCACAAGCATCCTGTCCATGGCATCCTGCACGCCAGGCACTCCTAAACCCTCGCAGCAATTTATAAAATGCTGGTAAACCGATACATGATTTTGCTTTTTCTCTGTCTGCATCAGATACCAGGCGCTGACAAGCTCTGTGTTTGAATCAACAAAATTTTCACATATGCTGTAAGGCATTCCTTCCTGCATTATAAGCTTATACGGAATATGGGAAATTTTAAGCCTTTCCATCAAAACGGAAGCAAACGCTTCATTATAGGGTTCTTGTCTGGCTATGCCGCTTCCGCCCTTTATCAGATACCTTTTGCCATCAATAATGCTCCACTTTTTCTTCAGCCATCCATCCGAGGTATTATCCGGGGAAAATAAGCTAATCTTCCGGTCGGATATCTTTTTCCCAAACAAAATGTTCCCTACATCCTCTGAAAAAACATTTTCAAAAAAATTAATTTCCTTCCATGCGAAAAGGGAATTTTCCGGGCAAACCCAATATTGATCCGATAAACTAAGACCCATACACTTATCCAACAGGTTCTGTGTCATATATACATTCATTTCCTGCAATGCGTCCCTGATTCCCTGACGGCTGGCAGGAATCGCCCGCCTCTGCCACCAGTTATTCAGGGCGGTCCGGTCTGTTTTTCCTTTTTTGTATGAAATTCCAACCGGAATGTGTTCCTTATGCCAGACCTCTCCTATGGAAACAATCGCTCCGGTTGCTTCATCCAGCGAAAATTCCAAAACAGGCACATTTTTGTGCATCAGCCTATAATTCATATATACTCCTTTTACCGGACAGAAATCTGATGGGTGATCAGATACCGTCCGCCCTGCAGTTCTTCCGCTGAAAGCCTTATTTCACAGGAAGAAGCCCCGATTGCTTCCATGGCATTTTCCATATATGCCTGCCTGTACCCTTCCGACCTGTAATCCTCATACCAGGACTCCAAGAGAGCCTCTCCTTCTATCACATTGTAAAAAGTATAACTTCCGGTTCCATTTGAAACTACCTGATCATAGCAGTCCGTATGATAAGATGGCAAATCAGAGATTACCTGTTCTTCTGTAAATCCTGTCTCCTCAAGGCTTCTCCTTCCGTCCTCCAAAGCAGGCTCCGGTTCTAAATTCCGAAAGCTCTGCCCATTACAAGGCGGCAGATATACGGACAATTCCTTTCTCACGTGAGTTCCTGCATAGTCTGCATCTGTCTTGTTGAAATATTCATAGCTGCCCTCTTCCGTATCATCCCATGTGGTATCCACATTATAGTATCCGTCCGACAATTCCACAATATTCCATGCATGGCTTTCTCCTGCATAACCGGTACAGTAATAGCAGGGAATGCCAAGCTGCTGGAGCAGATACTGGAATGCCCTTGCATAACCGGCGCATACTGTCCGGTTGTTCACCATTGCACTGTAGGCGCTCTGGTTCATTTCCGCACCCATGTCATAAGTAATTTTATCGATCAGCGCATCATGAACTGCCTTTTCTCTTCCATAGGAATCCGGCAGCGTTTGTGCCTTTGCCAAAATCTGATTCGCATTATCATTGAAAATCTGCTTTGCATTATCCAGATCCTGCGCCAGACTGTTAAATTTCAAATCAATTTCCACACACTTCCCATTCCCCCTGCTCTTACAGGAATAGGCTGTATCCAGCCAAAAAAGCTCCGGATGGTCATTGTATACTGCGGCAAACACATTTCTTAACTGCCCTGCCTTGACCTGCTCCACTGGCGCAAAGACCTGATAAAGCTGATTGGCATTGGCATAAATCTGGCGGTATAAATGCTGCCCGCCTTCATCCAGCATCGCATAATACGGATAAAAACGAGAATCAAAAGCAAGACCGTCGCCTGCGTCCCCGATGCCAAGCTGATCTTGAAGCTGTCTTGCCTCCTCTTCCTCGATCTGCCTGTTTTCTTCCCGTATCTGCTGGTATCCGGTTTTTCCTGCCAGATTCTCCGGCACGATCACAGCCGTTTCATCCGGCGGCGTATATTCAGATATGATTCCCGGCTCTATCCCGTCTCCTTCCGCTTGATCTGAAAGCGTCTCCTCTGCCTTTGCCATTGTACTTTTTCTGTCCGGATAAAGGAAATCCGCAATACGCTCTGTAAGATCCGGATGAAACGCACAGACAAGAACCAATACAACAAGCAACGCAAACAATATTCCTATGAGTAGTAAAAGTTTCTTTAAAATTTTCATATAACTATTTTCTTATAAACGGTTCTTATTGTCTATATCTTTTTCATAAAATTTTCCTATGCAGACCCCCAAAAATATTCTATAATAATTTTAAGCAACTGAGCATAAAACGGAGGTCACATATGTCAAATGCAATTGAATGGAACGACCGATTTAATCTTGGAGTCGATTCTATCGACAAAGCGCATCAAAAGCTTTTCTCCATCGTACATAAAATGGTGAATCTCAATGATGATGAAAAAAACCGGAAATGGATCTGCGAAGAGGGAATCAAGTATTTTAAAAACTATGCCATCAAGCATTTTGCCGATGAGGAAGCCTACATGCTGTCTATCGGCTACAGCGGCTATGCCACCCACAAGCGCATCCATGACAATATGAAAAATAATACCCTCCCTGCCCTTGAAAAGGACATGGCTGAATCTGAGTTTTCCGTGGAATCTGTCCAGCATTTCCTTGGTATCTGCATTGGCTGGCTGACCGGTCATATTATGTTGGAAGATCATGCCATCACTGGAAAAATCACCAACAAATGGATACACGAATGGACGGAAACATCAGCCGTGTTGGAGGAAACTATTATTCTGGTTATGAATGAATTGTTTGGTCTGAAAACGGAAATTGTCAGTGAACATTATGCCGGGGAGAATTTCGGAAAAAAACTTAGCTACCGTCTTACCTATTGTGATAAGGCAGGAAAACGGACACAAGTATTTTTTATTTTTGAAGAAAAACTAATTCTTTATTTTATTAATAGATTGATCGGGGTCAAACTGACTCACATCAATAAAGTAATTGTAGATGCCGTTGCCCAGATTGCCCAGCAGTTTATGAAGCGTGTGGCTATGTATTATAAGGTTTCCGGCATGAACAGGCTGGAAAAAAACAATCTTCTGACTGAAGACCAGCTTAACAAAGAATTCAGCATTGCTTACCCCAAATACAGCATGCTGTTTAATACGGGTTATGGTTATTTTGCATTGTGTGTTAATGAAATCAAGTAGGGAAGATTTATCTTCCCTACTCGCCGCGCAGGGCGCGTGCTGTCCTGGCAGCAAACTTCCTTATGCGCCCCTGCACATAATACAGCCGCCCTGTTAAAGCAGCAGGGCGGTATAATGATCTAAAATCTCTCTCCTGTTTCTTCCTATTATAAAGTAGTAATCCATCTGCACTTCTTCCTCCGCATAAAGATAAGCTCCATATACCGGAATATCACAGCAGACCACCGGACTTTTAGCCGCAAACAGGATGCCGTAATTTTTATCCGAGAACAGGAAAGGAAGACCTGCCTGTCCATTTCCGGGAGAAATATATCTGGCTGTTCCACGCAGCTTCAACAAGCTCTTTTCATCTATGCCCGAACTGCCGCCAGCCCCTCTATTCACGGCGTAAAGCATTTCCCCTTTTGTCCAGTCTGGATAAAGCCATACTTTCATATTTCCGTTAACGCCGCTTTCCAATTGACGGCTTACATTGGATTTTTCTGCAAAAAGCAGCTTCTTTTTATCTCTGGTCATATAACGGATTGCTCCGCTGCTTTTATCTATCTGCACACAAAGTTTATCGGTGAGAAGCTCCACAGCGTTACCGGAAGATTTATACATCCACATAGGATTTCCTTCCGGCTCTGCAACCAGCGGATGGGTTTCACCTGCTATCGGGCATCCTTTCGCAAAAGTAACGCGGATAACAGAATCATTTACCGGGCTAAGACGCAAAGTGCCGTACCTGCTTTGCAAGTAAAGTCCGTCGGGTTTCTTTTCCGCCCATCGCACCGCCATGTCTATTTTTCCATGTCCTGCCGGGCGCAATATTTCCGTGGCAGGCAGATCTCCAAATTGATATCCGCTTTCTGCATTTGCCGATTTTCTTCGAATCGGCTTTGCAGATTCTTCCATTTTATCCTGCGTTTTGACCGAGGTCACGATCGGTGTAGCATTTTCCGGTGAAAACAATTCCTTTTTCTGGAGAATAAAGGGCTTTTTGCTCTCCGGCGTGGCTACACTGATGGCTGCTTTGGGTCTTGCCACCGCAACAGGTCTTTTCCTGATAGCTGTTCCCGATGAAGAAGGAATTGTTTCTTTGGCTGAAGCTCTGCTCTTTTCCATCCCTTTTCCCGAAATGACACGACTCTCATGCTTTTTCTGGCACCGAGACACCGGATCTGCGATCAGCCCTGTCAAATTCCCTGTATGGATCACCGACAGCTCATGCAATGCTCTGGTTGCTGCCACATAAAGCAGCTTGGCATGCCCATCCTCCACCGGATAATCCTCTCTGGTTGGATTTAAAATCAGCACCGCGTCAAACTCCAGCCCCTTGGTGTATTCCACTGGAAGCACCATGATCCCATTGCCAAACACCGCCTTTTCCAGATTGCTTTCCATCAAATCCACATACTCTGAAAGCTCCTTTGCTGTAGCTGACGCGCTTTTCTGGTCCCGGCAGATCACCGCAATGGTATCCAGCCCTTTTTGCTGCCAGCCTTTGCATACCCCTGCTGCCTCTGAAATCAGATTCCTCCGCCCAAAAACCTGCTTTATCTGCACCGGATTACCATGCCGGATGATCGGTTCCACTGGATAAATGGAAAATTTTCCATGGTGGAGAATATTTGTGGCGAAATTGGAAATCTCCACAGTGTTTCGGTAACTCTTTTTAAGCAAACCGAAACTGTCCATTTCATCCGGCAAAAGAAGCTTTTTCAGCTCCTCCCAGTCATTTAGCCCATAACCAAAATGAATGTTCTGGGAAACGTCACCCATAATTGTGTAAGTGCATCCGTTAATACAAAATTTTAAAGCATGGTACGCCATCATCCCAAAATCCTGTGCTTCATCGATCACCACATGATGCGCTTCGCTGATCACTTCCTTTTCCTTTATCCTTTTATAAAGATAAGCCAGCGCCGCCAGATCGTACACGTCAAATTCCTGGTCCGGTATCTCCACCTCATATCCTTTTATCGCCTGTTTCATCAGAAAATCCCGGTACATATCAAAGATGGAAACCTTCCATTCTTTTCCGCCATACCTTCCCCGATATGCCTTTAAAATTGCCTTTCTCTCAGTCTCTGTATATTTGATCCCCTTTCCTAAAAATTCATCCTTGATCTTGCCAGTCAAACGCTGGTTCAGCATATCAATTTTATTCTGGACGGATATAGAAGGGTTCTGCTGCAGATACTCCTTTACTGCCTGCCCGTCTATCAGGCAGACCAGACTCTTCGGATCGACCTTTTCCCCGATGGTCTCATCAAACACGCCGGTCTTTCCATCCCGGAATCCTTCCACAAACTGCCTTGGATTTAAATAAACGGATTCCACAGAGACCGTTTCCTGCTCCACCTTCCTGCAATACTCCTCCAGATCCCGAAACCACTGGGATTTTCCCTTTACACTGCTGCCTTTCCCGCTTTCATCCGTACCCTTGATCCGATATTTTTTCTCATCCCAGTCCTCATACAAAAGCCGCACAAAAAGCTGTTCCATGGTCATCTGCCGCACACCGTGCACGTCCAGATCCGGCAACACCCCGGTAATGTAATCCAGCAAGATCCGGTTACTTCCTACAATATAAAAATCATCCGGTCTGAACCTGTCAGCATAGTTATAAAGGATAAACGAGATTCTGTGCATTGCCACCGTGGTTTTCCCGGAACCGGCAACTCCCTGCACAATAATGTTGTGATATGGAGACTTCCGTATGATCTCATTCTGCTCCTTTTGGATCGTTGCAACAATCTCGTTTAGTACCGTCTGCTTGTTTTTGGCAAGGTATTTCGTCAGCAGATCGTCATTGGCAATCACCTCGCTGTCAAAATAATCCACCAGTTTTCCTTCTTCAATCTCATAGGTACGCTTCAGCTTCAGGTCGATCTCCATCTCCTCATCGCCGGGAGCTGCATAAGAGCATTTTCCAAGATTGCTTTCATAATAAGCGTTGGCCACCGGTGCTCGCCAGTCAACCACCATCTGATGCGTTGCATCCTTCGCAATGCCCCCTTTTCCGATATAAATGGATTCTTCCTTATCCAGCGTCTCATCATGGAAGATGATCCTTCCGAAATAAGGCTTGGAAAGCGCCCTTTCATTTCGCTCCAGCGCCCATTTCATGTGGTCGTGCATAGTCACGGTGTTACTCAGGATCGTATACACCTCTGCATCATTGTCATGGTAATGTGCCAGCATCTCATCAATATCTTCCTGCATACGCGCCACTTCCTGCCCATAGCTTGCCACATTGTCCCTCACCACCAAAAGAGTCTCATCCAGACGCGCTTCTTCCTCCTGCCTGGATATTTTCCAGTTTTTCCCATTCATTTCCATGCGACGCTCCTCCCTTATTTCATTTGTTACTCAGTTCAGCCATGCAGAAATGAATGTACAATCTGGGCGTGGGAGCTTGCTCACTAAGAACAGATTGCACATTTATTTCTATAGGGCGCACGCCCGACATGAAATAAGTCACCAGCCGATGAATTATGGGTTTGTCAAATTGGATACTCTGGTGACTTATGAATGGGCATGGCTGAACTGTTACTAATAATAGCGGAATTGCAAAAAAATTACTAGACTTTATTTTTAGAATGTGGTAGACTAAATAATGAAGTGTGGGCAAGATATTGTATCATTCTTACCCACACTTTTCGTTGTTATTTCATTATAGGTCTTTACTTCTTCACAGCTTCCGTCTTAATGATAAACTTCACACTCCCATCCACATCCTTCGGGAGCTTTGTAAAGGTATTATACTCCTTTCCGGCATCTGCCACCGCCTGCAGCCGGTCTACCACGTCCTGCACGTCGTCACCAAAAAGCTCTGTCAGTTTACTGATACCTTCTTCATCAAATTCAAACATACCATCCATCAATTCCAGTGCACCGTCATCCAGGGTTCCCATGCCTTCATCCAAAGTCAGCACACCGTCTTTTAATGTATTTACTCCATCCTTCAAGGTTCCGGCACCGTTATTTAAGGTTTCTGTTCCTTCCACCAGCTGGTCTGTGCCATCCTTCAATTCTATGGTTCCATCCTTAAATGCAGCAGCTCCGTCCTTCAAAGCTGCAGCGCCGTCACTAAGGCTTCCTGCTCCCGCTGCCAGTTCACCGGCTCCATTGTTTAACTCTGTAGCACCGGACAGCGCAGTCCTGGTTCCATCCGCCAGGGCTTCTGCTCCATCGACCAGTTTTACCAGATCTGCAGTATTGTCATTCAATTGTTTTGATATGGCTTCTAACTGCTTCTCCATATTGAATGCAAGCCCAACTGCCTGCGTGTAAGGATCCACCGGCTGACCCGCGTATGCACTTATCATATCGATCTGGGCATCAATTGATTCTACCTGTAAAGAGTAAGCTTCTGCCTTTGCCTGATATGCTGTTGCATCCTCCAGAGCACTCTGATAATCAACAATTTTCTGCTGTAGATTTTCCACATCCACCGTCTGTACTTCTCTTACTTCTGTATCTGCTACTTCCCGCTCTGTAGTTACAGTTTCCACATAGGTGCGTGTATACACAGTAACGGTTTCATTGCTTTCTTCCCCGCCGTCTTCCGCATAAGCCTCAGGGCTTCCTCCTTCGGTCTCTTCCCATGTTTCCGTGTTGCTTTCTGTCTCTACATGGCTTCCTGTTACCACTTCAACCTGTTCTGTACTGCCTGCACATGCTGCCATCAACTCTGCCTGAGCGGCAGCGGCTCTGCTTTGTGCTTCTTCGGCGTTTGCCTGGGCAACAGCCTGATTTCCTGCCACCTCCGCCTTTTGCTGTTCCAGCGCGCCTATAATTGCATCATACCTGGCTCCATTCGCACCGTCTAAAGCCTTAATTGACTGGCTTAATGCGAAGGATAACTCCAGTAAAGTAGAAGGCGTTCCGTTTAAAGAAGTTACTGGTGTTCCCACTCCGGCTTTCAATTCGCCCATTTTAGCTGCTACCTGGTCAACGCCGCCTTTCACCTGACCTGCGCCGTCATTCAGGCTTTTCATACCGCTTACCAGACTTCCTGTTCCGTCCTGCAGCTTCTTTCCCCCTTTTAAGAGGGCTGCAGTTCCATCCTGCAATGTCACGGTTCCGTCATAAAGGTCCAAAGCTCCATCCTTTAGCTGTACGGCTCCATCGTTTAACAATCCGGACCTTTCACACAATTCCTGCGTTCCATCCTTTAATTGCACCGCTCCGTCCAGCAGATCATCAGTTCCTGCCAGCAGCTCCCCGGTTCCGTCCTTCAGCTTTCCGCTTCCATCCTTCAGCTCCGTGGTTCCGTCCTTTAGCTGGTCGGTTGCATCCCGGAGGTCATCCATGGAATCATTCAAATCGGAAAGATCAAAGGAATCCGTCAGTTCAATATCAGAAAGGATGTCACTCATGGCTACGGTCATGGTCATTCCCAGCTCAAAATTTTCCGCATCTGCGGATATTTCAATATAGTCCGGGATTTCCATATCCTCCAGTTTTTCTTTCTGTTGCGCACCATCTGCCTTATCCTTCAATTCTTCCAACTGGATACTTTCCTTAAGCCCCGGAAAAGCCACGCCAACCACAACGCTGTTATTTCCCTCTGACAGAAGCCTTGCATTGGTCACTTCAATATTGGAGAAAGTATCCTGCGGCAAAATCATGCCGGATATCATGGCAAAGGGGATCTTGATCTCCTGCTCTTTTTGACCAATCTTAACCTTTTTGGTCTCTTTATTCTCATAATCCATACGGATCGTCACCCTGCCGCTTTTTCCTGCCAGCTCCTCCGGCGTGATTTCCTTTCCGTCCAACTGATAGGAAACTTTAACCTCCACCGGCACTTCCTTATCCGAGTTTCCTCTATAATAAATGTCCGAGCCGTCCGCCTGCCAGATGATATTTCCGTCTGCATCCGTTTCAAAGGTTTCGTAACCCTTCACATTCTGGATATCAGTCAGATCCGTACGGTCCGCCAGGCTGCTTTTGCCATTGCCATTTTTCAGCCACTCACTGACGATCACCTGGTTTGCCTTTCCGTTGGCATCTGCAAGCACATAAACGGTTTCTTCTTTTCCCACATCACTGCTGTGAGATGCTTTTACCTGTCCATTTAAGAGCTCATTTAAAACCTGCTCCTGGTTATCCTCTGTGATAACCGATTCCTGTTTCGCTTCCTTGCTGCCACATCCGGCAAGCCCTAATACCATCGCCGCGCTAAGCAGCACACACATTGCTTTCTTCCCATTTCTTCTATTCTTTTTCATACCGAAACTGCCTCCTGTCTCACTTTACTCTTTTTACTTTTTTCCCTGCTTTTTACCAGCAGACCGTCAAACACCATAAACATGGACGGCAACACGAAAATAACTGTCACCATACTGATCAGGGCTCCTCTTGCCATCAGCGTGCAAAGAGAACTGATCATATCAATATTAGAATACAATCCCACGCCAAAGGTTGCCGCAAAGAAGGACAGTGCACTGACCACGATAGACTTCACACTGCTCTGGCAGGCAATGTCGACTGCCTCCCTCTTTTCCACTCCCTCAAAGCGTTCCTTACGGTACCTCGTCGTCATCAGGATTGCATAATCCACAGTAGCCCCCAATTGAATCGTTCCAATGACCACCGATGCAATAAAGGGAATTTCCGTTCCTGTGTAATATGGGATTCCCATATTTACAAAAATAGCCAGCTCAATAACCGATACCAGAATGACCGGCAGCAAAACGGATTTAAATACCAACAGGATTATCAAAAAAATCACGCCAATGGAAACAATGCTTACCGTGTTGAAATCCTTGTCGGTAATTTCGATCAGATCCTTGGTACAAGGCGCTTCCCCCACCAGCATTCCTTTTGAATCATAAGATTTACAGATAGCGCTCAACCTTTCGCACTGGTCATTGACTTCCTGGGAAGCCACTTTATACCGGGAACCGATCAGCAAAAGCTGCCAGTTCTCATTTGTCAGTGAATCTGTCAGGTCAGAAGGAATCAGCTCATCCGGTATGGAGGCTCCCTTTATGGAATTCAGCCCCAGCACCCAGTTCACACCATCCACAGCTTTCATTTCCTCTGCCATATGCTTTACATCCTTAGACGGCAGATCACTGCTTAAAAGAAGCATGTGGGTTGCGTTCATATCAAAACTTTCATTTAATTTCTCATTTGCCACAATGCTGGGAAGATCTCTGGGGAGCGTCTCATCCAGATTGTAATAAACCGTGGTATTCCGATATCCAAACAAAGCAGGAGCCAGAGTGATCAAAAATACCAGAATAAATATCCGGTAGTGCTTTGTGATAAAAGCCCCAATCCCATTCATGTCCGGAAGCAAAGCCTTATGCTTTGTCTTTTCCAGCGCCTTATCAAAAACCAGAATCATGGATGGCAGGACTGTCACACAGGCAAGCACTCCGAACACAACGCCCTTTGCCATCACCACGCCAAGGTCCATTCCCAAGGTAAAGCTCATAAAGCACAGTGCAATAAATCCTGCCACAGTCGTCATGGAGCTGCTCACCACGGAAGTGATGGTTGCTCCGATCGCCTTTGCCATGGCATCCTTTTTATCAGGCGTCTCCAACCGGTTTTCCTGATAGCTGTGCCACAAAAAGATGGAATAATCCATGGTTACGCCCAGCTGCAGCACTGCGCTGAGCGCCTTGGTGATATAGGAAATCTCTCCCATAAAAACGTTGCTTCCCAGGTTATAAACGATTGCCATCCCTATGCTTAACAGGAAAATAAAAGGAAGCAAAAAGGAATCCATGGCAAGGGACAACACCAGGCAGGAAAGCAATACTGCAATGCAGACATAAATGGGGGCTTCCCTTTCCGAAAGATTCTTGGTATCCGTCACCACTGCCGACATCCCGCTCAGGAAACAGTTCTTATCCGCCACTTTCCGAATGTTTTCAATTGCTTCCATGGTTCCGTCCGCGGATGTGGTCTCGTCAAAAATGATTGCCATCGTGGTGGAATCCCCGCTGTTGAAAGCTTCATAAATTTCGTCCGGCATCAGTTCCATGGGAACAGAAAGATCCATCACAGAATCATACCAGACTACCTTCTCCACATGTTCCACCTGCTCAATATCCTGTTTCAGCTTTGCAACATCCTTTGGCTCCATGCCTTCCACAACAAACATGGAAAACGCCCCTGTTCCAAATTCGTCAACCAGAATATCCTGCCCTGCCATGGTCTCAATTTCCCCTGGCAAATAGGAAAGAATATCGTAGTTGACTCTGGTGTTTACGTATCCCAAAAAGGAAGGAATAAGAAGCACCAGACTTAAAATTAAAATTGGTATCCTGAGTTGTACAACCCTTCTTCCTAATTTTTCCATATAACACACTCCTTTTAAAATTATGACCATTGGTCAATTCTTGTTTTATTCAGTGTTATACCATTAAAATGACTATTGGTCAATTAACTATTTATAAAATAATTCTAAAGTAAAATTGAATTATTGACATTTCGCTTTGTTTGCAGTATCTTTATTCGAGGAAAGGGGAAATATGGGAAAAATAGATTTGAACAAAAAAAAGAAGCGCGAAGCGCTCTTAAATACAGCCTTTGACCTTTTCACCACCCAGGGCATCAACCAGACCACCATAAATAATATCGTGGAGGCTGCCGGTGTGGCAAAAGGAACTTTTTATCTTTATTTTAAGGATAAATATGACATCCGTAATAAGCTCATTGCCCACAAGGCAAAGCGCGTTTTCTCCATAGCATATGAGGCGCTTTCCATGACCCGTCTGACCGATTTCGATGACCGGATCATTTTTCTTGTGGACAATATTATTGAACAATTTAACGCAGACAAATCTCTGCTCAACTTCATATCCAAAAATCTTAGCTGGGGCATCTTCAAAAATGAACTGACCGCTTCTGATGACAGCGATGATCTGGATTTTAATGACGTTTACGCTATTTTTGAAAATTCCACCAAAACCTTCAAGAATCCTGAGATCCTTTTGTTTATGATCGTGGAATTTGTCAGTTCCACCTGCTACAGCTCCATTTTGTATGAGGAGCCTGCCAGTATCGAAGAGCTGAAACCCTACCTTTTTGATGCCATCAGACAATTAATCAAAAGTCAAACGGTCAGTCAAACATAAGCTCGTCTACCGTAACAAATTCGTACCCTTCATCCGTCAGCCTGTCAATGATTTTTAACGCTGCCGTCACCGTAGTTTTATATTGGTCATGCATCAATATAATGTCATTTTCATCTGCCTTGGCACAGACATTTTTCACGATGCAGGAAACGTCGCTGCTGCACCAGTCTAACGGATCGATCGTCCAGAGCACAGGAAACATATTCAGTTCCTTTTCAAATTCTTTATTCCAACTGCCATAAGGAGGACGGATATAGATCGTGTCCTCCCCTGTGACTTCTTTGATCACTTCATTGGTCTTTATAATTTCTTCTTTAAATTTTTCCGCATTGTTGGATGTAAGCTGAATATGGCTATAGGTATGGTTTCCGATAAGATGTCCATCTTCATGAATCTTTTTGACAATTTCAGGATATTCTTCTACATTTTGTCCCGTGATAAAAAATGTCACTTTGACATTCCGCTCTTTTAATCCTTTCAAGAGCTGCTCCGTATAACTGGGATGGGGACCATCATCGAAGGTCAGCGCTATTTTCTTTCCTCCGTTTTGGACCGTTTTTCCCATGGTTTCCACTGAATCCCGGTCAATATAACCGACCAGACAGACAATTGCCAAAAAGATCAGTACGATGATACAAGAAAGTATTCTTTTTTTCAGATTCATTCCACCACGTTCTTTGCTGATGCTTTGTATAATATATGCGGGAGAGCAATATATCTTTCCCATACGTGTGGCAATTTTTCCTTTATGAATACGGCATAGGAGCAATCAGGAGTTTCTATCATATTCTTTTCCTTTAAATATTCAACACAGGATGAATACCACCATTCTAACTGCCGTTCTGATTTATCCTCAAAATGGCTGATCGGAAACCAATAATAAGGTCTTTCTACTGCGTTGCAAAGATAAAATGCGGCAACCACGTCAATTGTAGTCATATACACATACGGCCGGTCATGGTCAGCCTTATTAGGCTTTAATACCTTAATATTGGCAGTATTGCTTCCATGATATAGCAGCATAACATTCTCCCCTAAATGGCAATAATCAAAATTTAATTTTGTGCAAATTGTTTATACAAAGCTGCATGGTCCTCTATGCACCGCCACACGCTGCTGGCATCGGCCGTCACGCAGATATACTCTTTTCCGGCATGGTCCACGCCATAGCTTGCAGCACAATTTCCCGACTGGTTCACAAACCCGGTCTTTCCACAGACCACTTCTCCGCCGGTATCCTTATCTTCAATCCTGCGGAGAAACCAGTTCGAAAGGCTGATTCCTTCCGGATGCTGCTCAGTCTCTGACGTGGTATAGGTATGGGCAGCTAATACTTCCCTGCATAGCTCATTGTCCACTGCTGCTTCCAGAATCATAGCCATGTCGTATACGGTACAATAATGGTCTTCATCATAGATGCCTACACAGTTTGTCATATGCGCGGTATCCGAAAGCCCCAGCTCTTCCAGCTTGTCATTCATCATTTCCACAAAGGTTTCCTGGGCACCTGCGATATAAGTCGCAAGCCCCACCGCCGCATCTGCACCGGAAGGCAGGACCGTTCCGTAAAACAGATCCCGGACAGTTACCCTTTCATCCTTGGCAAACCCGGCACTGCTGCAGTCATGTACGTAGCCGTAATCCGTAATCTCCAAAGTCATGGTGAAGGTATCATTCAGTTTTTTCAAATCTCCCAGATGCTCTGCCGCCACCAAAACTGTCAATACTTTGGTCATGGATGCCGGATTGATCCTCGTTCTTGCTCCCTTTCCTGCCAAAATCCGGCGGTCATCCAAGTCAATAAACACTGCATAGCTGCTGACAAGCTCATCTCCTAAAGACAGCGTATCCCCTGTGGCCTTTGCTTCATATACTTTATGATTTGCTTCATTGGCAGCCCGCCTTTCCGATTCAAACGCTGCAAAATCCACTCCGGTCAATGGAACAGGCGCTGCTGTTGGATTTGTGACATTTGTGTCGCTTACTGCGATGCTTGCAATTTCCTGATCTGCAGGGCTTTCCGTCTCTTTCTCCACATGGGAGTCTTTCAGCGCATTGACCCGGTGAGTTATCCCTATTCCCGAAAATAGAAGCAAAAGCAGAGCCGCCGCCCCTAAAGTATAAGGGGCAAGCTGCCTGATACGTGCACGGCGCATCATCTGCCTTTGCTTTTCTGCCTGCATTTCCTGTATTCTCTGCATACGCCGCACTCTTGCGGCATCTTCTCCATTATCTATAATTTCCACCTGAAAACTCCTCTATAGCAACATTCCGTCCAAAATTACCTGTTGCAGCACAAGACCGTCCTTTTTCAAAAGGACAACATCCGCCTTCTTGCCTGCGGAGATACTTCCGTGCTGGCCATAGATCCCTACACTTTTTGCAGAGTTCACTGCCGCACATTTCACTGCTGATTCTAACGGAATTCCCATTTTCAGCACGGCTGTCCGCATACAGTCCAAAAGATTCGTCACAGACCCGGCAATGGTTCCGTCTTTTAAAGCTGCAAGATTTCCTGTCACCTTCACGTACTGCCCGCCCAGCGTATAATCGCCATCTTCCAGACCGGTGGCACGCATACTGTCGCTGATCAGGATAATGCGGTCATCCCCGAAAATCTTAAAGGTTGTCCGCACTGCCGCCGGATGGATATGCACGCCGTCGCAGATCAGCTCCACTTCCACCTTTTCTTTGTCAGCCGCCGCCCCGATCAGCCCAGGCGCCCTGTGAGAATAAGGATTCATGGCATTATAAAGATGGGTCACATGGCTTGCCCCTTTTTCAAAAGCCTCCACCGCCGTATCATAATCCGTAGTGGTATGGGCAAGGGAAAGCACTACCTCACCATGCTTCTTTTCGATCAGTTCCATGGCTCCTTCCTGCTCCGGCGCTATGGCAAGGAGCTTCACAATATTGCCCGATGCTTCATTGAGCCTGTCAAACATTTCTATATCAGGCTTATGGATAAAATCCCCATTCTGGGCGCCCTTTTTGGCAGGTGCCACGAAAGGACCCTCCATATTGATGCCATGAAAGCGGGCACGCTTTTCCTGCCTGCCTTCTGCCTTGTATTCCTTTGCCACCTGGCAAATCCCAAGCAGCATATCCTCGGAAAGCGTCATAGTTGCCGGCACAATATTGGTCACACCCACAGATGCCTCATACGCTGCCATGGAATCAACGGCTTCCCTGGTTCCGTCGCAAAAATCATAGCTCATACAACCATGGAAATGAATATCGGTAAGACCTGGAATTGCCACACATCCGGATGCGTCAACCACCGTATCGTCACTGACCTGCTCTCTGGAGCTGACAAAACGGTCCCCTTCTATATATATATCTTTCTCAAGGAAAATTTCATCTTCTGTATACACACTGGCATTTTTAATGATCATACAAAACATTCTCCTTTCTTTTTCAGGTCGGGACACCGACCTGCAGTGCCCAACCCTTCTAAAAACTTATCATAACAGGAAACGGCTAAAGTCGTTTCCTATAACTTTATGAAATTGCTGACAATGCCGCTTCGTCTGCCACCAGTATCACGTCACTGTGCAACTGCAGCACAGATGCCTGTACTCTGGGGGTGATTGCGCCGAAGAAAGCTTCCTTTACGATCTTGGCCTTTTCCGCACCGCTGACCACCACAAGGATCTTCTTTGCCTGCATGATGGTCTGGATCCCCATGGTATATGCCTGGCGGGGCACATCATCAATAGACGCAAAGAATCTTTTATTTGCCTGTATGGTCGTTTCCGTCAAATCAACGCAATGCGTTTTTGCCTTAAAAACGTCGCCCGGCTCGTTAAAACCGATATGTCCGTTATGCCCAAGGCCTAAAAGCTGCAGATCCACGCCGCCTACACTTTCAATCACCTTATTGTAATCCTCACATGCCTTAACGCTGTCAGGCTCCGTACCATCCGGCAGGAAAGTACGCCCGGGATCCACATTGACCTTGCTGAACAAATGCTCATTCATAAAATAATAATAGCTCTGGTCATTATCTTTCGTCAGTCCCTTGTACTCATCCAGGTTCACTGTCGTAACTTCTGAAAAGTCAAGATCTCCCTTCTGATACCATTCTACCAGCTTTTCATAAGCCCCGATAGGCGTAGAACCGGTAGCAAGTCCAAGTACACAGTTCGGTTTCATGATCACTTGTGCGGATATGATATTGGCTGCCTTTCTGCTCATATCCTGATAGTCTTTTGCTTTGATAATCTTCATTTTTTCCTCCTTTATCATACCTGTCCGGTTTTAGATCTCAGTAAATATGATTATACTACAATTTACCTTTTATAGAAAGAGTTTGTCAAGAACTCGTTTTTTAAAAGAGCGGAGTCCCGAAGGTCTCCGCTCTGCTAGGGATTTCGGTATTATTGCGTTCCTTATAATACCTATAACATCTTTTTCATTTCATCAGCCACGAACTGTACCTTGGTTCCTACGATAACCTGAACAGCAGTCTTGCTGGGTCTCATAACACCGGCAACACCGGCTGATTTGATCTTCTTCTCGTCAATCAGCGTGTAATCCTTGATTTCCAGACGAAGTCTTGTGATACAGTTATCAAGCGATTTAACGTTTCCTTTTCCGCCGAGTCCTTCCAGGATAGTGGATGCTACCTGCGTATAATTGCTATTGGACAGAACGACCTTCTTCTCTGCTTCCACGTCATCATCTTCCCTGCCAGGAGTCTTCAGATCAAACTTCACAATTGCAAAGCGGAATACCAGATAAAATACTGCAAACGCTGCAATTCCCAGAGGGATGATCATCCATGTATTCTGTGCAGCGGGTAAGGATGCCGAGAACACAAGGTCTGTTGCTCCTGCGGAGAAACTAAAGCCTGCGCGGAAGCCAACCAATACCGTGATCACTGTAAAAATACCATATAACAATGCATAAATCAGGTAAAGCAACGGAGCAAGGAACATGAAACCAAATTCGAAAGGCTCAGTAACACCACAGACAAAAGCACAAACTGCTGCGGAAGCTACCAGACCGATCGCAACTTTCCTCTTGCCTTCTTTTGCTGTCTGGATCATGGCAAGCGCTGCACCAGGAATACCAAACATCATACAAGGGAAGAAACCCGACATGTACATACCAAGGCTCCATGTAACGTCTGCGCTGGTATCGCCTGCCCAGAAATGCTTCAGGTCGCCAAGACCAATCGTGTCAAACCAGAATACATTGTTCAAAGCGTGATGTAAGCCTGTAGGAATCAGCAACCTGTTCAGGAATGCGTAAATACCTGCACCAACTGCGCCAAGGCTGACAACTCCGTTACCAATTGCAAGCAGGATACCATAAATGATCGGCCATACAACCAGCAAAATGGCTGCAACAACGATAGAAACCACACCGGAGATGATCGCTACACAGCGTTTGCCACTGAAGAAGGACAACCAATCCGGCAATTTCGTTGATTTAAATTTATTGTAGCAGGTCGAACCAATGATACCGGAAAGAATACCGATAAACGGATTTGCAATTGCAGAAAAAGCAAGTGTCCTTTTTGCATCGTCCGCTACAGAAGGCATCAATGTGGTAACCGCACTTACGGAAAGCAGATTGGTGATCATCAGCCATGAAGCAAATGCAGCAAGACCTGATGTTCCGTCATGATCATCAGCCATGCCAACACCAACACCGATAACAAACAAAAGCGCCATATTGTCGATCAGCGCACCGCCTGCTTTAACCAGGAAAAATCCAAGTTTCTGCAAGAACCCGACAACCTCGCCGCCCTGCATGGTGGATGGGCAAAGTGCATACCCGATTCCCATCAGAATACCGCAGATAGGCAAACATGCTACCGGAAGCATCAGTGATTTGCCCAGTTTCTGTAAAAATTTCATCATAAAATAAGTACCCCCTTATCATTATTTTAGCTCTGCCCTAGCCACAGAACCATACCTTTGTTTTATATTCTATGTGCCGAAGCCCATGAACATCATAATAAATTGTGCTGCAGGCTTTATTTCTGCAGGCTTAAGATCTCATCCCCCAGCGACACTTCGGCAGGTTCCGACGCATGAAACTGGGAAAAATCATCTGAATTGCAAATGACCACCGGCGTGATGATATCATATCCTTCCGCCCTGATCTGCTCTATATCCGCTTCCAGCAAAAGATCCCCTTTGGAAACCTTCTGTCCTTCCTTTGCATGGATCGTAAAATGTTTTCCATCCAGCTTCACCGTGTCCAGCCCCACATGGATCAATATCTCTGCGCCGTCCGCTGTGGTGATCGCTGCTGCATGACCGGTAGGAAATATGGTACTTACCTCACCGTCAGCCGGTGCACAGACCTGACCGCCTGAGGGAATGATCGCAACCCCTTTTCCCAATACCTCTTCACTGAAGGTCGGGTCACTCACTTCTTTGATACTTACCAGCTTTCCTGAAACTGGTGCGCAAATTCTGATACTGTTGTCTTTGACATTGTTACTGCCAAATAAATTTTGGAACAGCTTCATCTGCCTCCCCCTTTCTGCTTAACCTAAATACAGGTCTTTCATGCGCTTAATATTTAATGTGAGGTAAATTCTTTCTTCCTCTGTCATACTGCACTGGTATTCCTTTTCAATATAGCTGTTGACCTCGTTGATGATCTGATATTCCTGAATATAATTTTTTTCCACGAAATGATACAATCCCTCATCCCTGTGGCCGCTCATGGGTTCTTCGGCAACCAGACGGTTCGCCAGCTGCTTCAGGTCAGAAATCAGTCTGTCCTTAGGATAGTTTTTCCCTTCAGGGACCGGAATATACTTCTCAATGATCTCCATCATTTCACGCATCATTTTGATCATGACGAATGCAGTTCCCATCTTCATATCCGATTCGCCGTTAATAATATGCAGGGCAATGGATGCTGCTTCATCTTCCTCTAATCTGCATCCAGTCCTTTCTTCGATAAGCTCCAATGCATAACTGCCTACAGAAAACTCCACCGGATAGAAAAGCCTTACTTCATCATACAACAGATTATTGAACACCATCCCTCCCCGATGCCTGCTTAAGGCAAAATTGATATGGTCTGTCAAAGTGAGATAAACATTCTGGTTCAGCTTGATCTCCAAATTATCTTTTGCAAAAGAAATAATATCATTTGCTAACCGGATATATTCCAGCGGGAGAGATGCCAGCAGCTCCTTGAACTGCTCCTTATCATCCATTTGATCCAGCCTGAATGTCTTTTCAACCAATTGCTCGTCAATTCCGTCTCCGGGTCTTTTGCCAAATCCAATGCCTCTCCCCATGACGACCAGCTCCACACCCATATGGTCCCTTGAAGAAATAATGTTATTGTTAATTACCTTTTCGACACGCACTTTTCATTCCTCTATACGTAAAAATTTTGAATAAAAAAAACCAAATTTTATAAATCAACTCTTTCGTCAATTCACAAAATTTGGTTTTGCCCGCTCGATTGCAGTAACAATCCAAAAAATTTATAAAATGTTTATGAATTATTTAGATTATAGCAACCTGCACAATAAATGTCAATATAAGAAAAAAATAATTTTAGCATTATGTCTTTTTAGTGTGACACATCTTTTTCATATTTATGCACACTGTCCAACAGTTTATGCAAAACGGTTATTTTCTCTGTCATAAAAATAGCCAGCCTTTGCCAGTTTGCCCTCTATTTCCGCCTGTTCCACATCCAGATCATCACACATTGCCTCCAAGTCAGAGTAATAATCACGGAGCTTTAAGTTTACATAACTAAGAAGCATATTGGGGTCATTCGGTAACTGCATTGCATCTCCTCCTTATTCTTTCTCCACTTCTGCTGCAAGCTCTCCATCCTTTATGATGATCCGGATGGTATCGCCACGGTCGGTCTGGTCCGCAAGAATCAGCTTGGCGGAAAGCGTCTCAACGTGCTTTTGTATAAAACGCTTCAACGGTCTTGCACCATAAACCGGATCATAAGCCTGCTCGATCACATAGCTTTCTGCTTCCGGTGAAAGCGCTACCGATAATTCCCGGTCCGAAAGCCTCCGGTTCAGATCCGCCAGAATCAGCTTAATAATACCACCAATATTTTCTTTCGACAACGGCTTAAACAGAATCGTTTCATCCAGACGGTTCAAAAATTCCGGTCTAAAATGAGCACGCAGGTCATTCATGACAAGCTTTTCTGCCTCTTCGCTGATTTGTCCGTTCCGGTCAATCCCTTCCAGCAAATAGGATGCCCCGATATTGGAGGTCATGATCAATATGGTATTCTTAAAATCTACCGTGCGCCCCTGGGAATCAGTAATACGTCCATCGTCCAATACCTGCAAAAGCACGTTAAATACATCTGGATGAGCCTTTTCAATCTCATCAAACAATACCACAGAATAAGGTTTTCTTCTGACTGCTTCGGTCAGTTGTCCGCCCTCCTCGTAACCCACATATCCGGGAGGCGCTCCAATCAGTCTGGAAACCGAATACTTCTCCATATATTCGCTCATGTCAATGCGGACCATATTATTCTCATCATCGAATAAAGATGCAGCAAGGGCTTTTGCCAGCTCCGTTTTTCCCACACCGGTAGGACCCAAAAACAAAAATGACCCAATTGGTTTCGTAGGATCCTTGATCCCTGCCTTTGACCGGATGATTGCTTCTGTCACCTTGGTAACGCCTTCATCCTGTCCTACCACACGTTTATGAAGCTCTTCATCCAAATGGAGAGTCTTATTCCGCTCACTTTCCGTCAGCTTCGTTACCGGTATTCCGGTCCACCGGGAAATGATCCTGGCAATCTCATCATCGGAAACACTCTCATGGACCAGGGACAGATCCTTGTTCCTGACCTGCTCTTCCTCTATTTCAAGCTGCCTTTTCAGGGACGGAAGCTTGCTGTAGCTTAATTCTGCTGCCTTTTCATAATCCCCTTCCCTCTGGGCAATCTCAATCTGGCTGCCTACCGCATCAATCTCCTCCCGAAGCTTGGAAAGCCTCTCCACAGACGCTTTTTCATTCTCCCACTGGGCTATGCGGTTGTTCAGCTCTTCTTTTAACTCAGCCAGTTCTTTTTGAAGATTCTCCAGACGTTCTTGACTCAAACGGTCATCTTCTTTTTTCAGTGCCGTCTCCTCTATCTCCATCTGCATAACCTTACGCTGCAGTTCATCCAGCTCTGTAGGCATAGAATCCAGTTCTGTCTTGATCAGCGCACAGGCTTCATCCACCAGGTCAATTGCCTTATCCGGCAGGAAACGGTCTGAAATATACCGGTTGGACAACACTGCCGCACTGACCAGCGCATTATCCATGATCTTCACGCCATGATATACCTCATAACGCTCTTTCAGCCCTCTTAAGATGGAAATCGTGTCCTCCACTGTAGGCTCTTCCACCATAACCGGCTGGAACCTTCTCTCCAAAGCAGCATCCTTTTCAATATACTGCCTGTACTCGTCCAGCGTCGTGGCACCGATACAATGCAGCTCACCTCTTGCAAGCATGGGCTTTAACATATTGCCTGCATCCAGTGCACCGTCGGTTTTCCCCGCGCCCACAATGGTATGCAGCTCATCAATGAACAGGATGATCTGCCCGTCACTGCTTTTCACGTCCTCAAGGACAGCCTTCAGACGTTCCTCAAATTCCCCCCGGTATTTCGCACCGGCTACCAGCGCGCCCATATCCAGCGCAAAAATCTTCTTATCCTTTAACCCCTGGGGCACATCCCCGCGGACAATACGCTGGGCAAGCCCTTCGACCACTGCGGTCTTTCCCACACCCGGCTCACCGATGAGAACCGGATTATTCTTGGTCTTACGGGAAAGGATCCTGATCACGTTCCTGATCTCATTGTCCCGCCCGATCACCGGATCCAGCTTCTGGTCTCTTGCCTTTTCCACCAGATCCTGTCCATATTTGGCAAGCGTATCATAGGTTGCCTCCGGATTGTCGGATGTCACCCTCTGATTTCCCCTGACAGTGGAAAGCACCTGTAAAAACCGTTCCCTGTTGATCCCAAACTCCCTGAAAATTTCCTTGACTGCTTTGTTCGGATGCCTGATCATGGAAAGGAACAAATGCTCCACCGATACATATTCATCGGACAGCGCTTTGGCTTCCTCCTCCGCCGATACCAGTACCTTGTTCAGATCCTGCCCTACATAAACCTGACCGCCCTGTACCTTGACACGCTTATTTAACGCTTCTTCTACCCTGTTTAAAAAATACTGGGTATTGATCTCCATCTTCTCGATCAGCTTCAGGATCAGGCTGTCATCAATGGTAAGCAGGCTGTAAAGCAGATGCTCCTGCTCTATTTCCTGATTGCCGTATTCATATGCAAGCTTTTCGCAGCCTTCCACTGCCTGCATGGATTTTTGAGTAAATTTCGATATATTCATATGCACTCCTCTCTGCCTGCTATGTAGGATCAATGCGGCGGACTGTGCCGCCTTCTCCCTACAGTATGCCCGGCTAAGTAATTTGTTATCATTTTTTCTTGTTCTAGGAAGAGTATAACACCGATTGTTAGCACTGTAAAGAGGTGAGTGCTAATAATATATAAAGAATTTATAAACTGCTGGTTTCAGTCCAGCCATGCAGCAATAAGTCACCAGCATTTTCTTTCCTTTTTATTTCCGTTATGATAAGATTATAATATTACATGACACGATTGACCAGATATCTATCAAACATCAGGGAATGACTGAAACGTGAGGAGATTATAATATGGCAAGGACCGTTGGCATTGGTCATCAAAATTATAAGGAACTGATTGAAAACAACGCATTCTATATCGACAAGACCAAATTCATCAAAGAATGGTGGGAGAATTTAGACGCAGTGACGCTTATTACCCGCCCAAGACGTTTCGGGAAAACCCTTACCATGAGTATGGTAGAGAATTTCTTTTCAACAGAATATGCCGGACGAAATGACTTGTTTGAAGGTCTTTTTATATGGAAGGAAGATACTTACCGCCAAATGCAGGGAACATGGCCCGTCCTGTCCTTAAGTTTTGCAAAGGTAAAAGAAACTTCTTATTTGAATACCCGGAAAAAGATCTGCCAGATTATCACAAACTTATACAATCACTTTGATTTTTTGCCCGACAGCGGAATATTAAACGAAAATGAAAAAAAATTTTTCTGGAAAGTCTCAGCCGATATGGAGGATTACATTGCTACCGATTCCCTGAATGCTCTGTCAAATTACCTGATGCGCTATTTCGGCAAAAAGGTACTCATACTCTTAGATGAATACGATACCCCCATGCAGGAAGCCTATGTAAACGGCTTCTGGAATGATCTGGCTGCTTTTATCAGGAACCTGTTCAATGCAACCTTTAAAACAAATCCTTATCTGGAGCGTGCTCTTTTAACCGGGATCACCAGAATTAGCAAAGAATCGATCTTTTCAGATTTAAATAATCTTGAAGTTATAACGACTACCTCCGAAAAATATGCAGACTCCTTTGGCTTTACTCAGACGGAAGTGTCAAATGCATTGCTTGAATTCGGATTGACAGACGCAGAATCCAGAGTGAAAGACTGGTATGACGGTTTTACTTTTGGCCGCAAAAGAGATATCTACAATCCCTGGTCGATCACCAATTTCCTTGATAAAAAGAAATTCTCGGCTTACTGGGCAAATACAAGTTCAAATGAACTTATAGGAAAACTCATCCGTGAAGGCAGTAAAAATGTTAAAATCATCATGGAGGAGCTGTTAAACGGCGGCATGCTTCAAACCAAAATTGACGAGCAGATCGTATTTGACCAGCTCGGCTATAATGAACGCTCCATCTGGAGCCTGTTACTTGCATGCGGATACCTAAAGGTTGAAAAATACTCCATAGACCCTGAAACTGGAAAAGAGGAATACTCCTTAAAACTTACAAACAAAGAAGTGAAACTCATGTTTCAAGATATGATCGATGGATGGTTCAAAAACTATGCACCGTCCTACAATGATTTTGTCTCGGCTATGCTTAATGATGATATTGAAGCAATGAACGTATACATGAACAGGGTAGCCGATGATACCTTCAGCAGCTTTGATGCCGGTACAAAGCCTTCTGAAAAATCCCAGCCTGAGCGCTTTTATCACGGCTTTGTGCTTGGTCTTATCGTAGATCTGGCAGACAGATACCGTATTACTTCAAATCGTGAAAGCGGCTTGGGACGTTACGACGTTATCCTCGAACCATTGAAAAACAACAACGATTATGCATTCATTATAGAATTCAAAGTCCGGCAGCCCAAAAAAGAAAAAGGCTTGGAAGAAACTGTATGCACAGCACTCCGGCAGATAGATGAGAAGAACTATGCAGCGGTTTTAACCTCAAAAGGCATGGCCCGGGAACGCATCAGAAAATACGGATTTGCATTTGAGGGAAAGAAGGTGTTGATTGGATAAATTGCGCCCCTGCGCATAAAAAGCTGCTGTCAGTTTTAGTATCCATTTAAGATGCTTAAAACTGACAGCAGCTTATTTTTAGCTAATAAGTGTTATTCCTGCAACCCCTCGTCCATCCTGAATTCCGGCTTTTCAAATAAAAACTTCTCCGGCAGTTCTACGCCAAAAGCTTTTCCCACTGCCCTGAAGTTATCCGGCGTGATCGTCTGGAGCTTTTTCGGCGCCACAGAATAAACTTTGATCAGAATTTCCGCCGACTTTTCAACGGTATGGAGCAGACCAAATGTCAAGTCAAAATCCTCTCCGGAACAGAACATCCCATGATGGGCCCAGATTGCCACATCATATTGTTCCATCAATTTGCTCGTCGCTACGGCAATTTCCTTTCCTCCGGGAACCATCCAGTCCACCACGCCTACGCCCTGCGGAAAAACCACCGGGCATTCCGTAGCTGCTTCCCAAAGCTCCCTTGTAAAAATCTTGTCTTCCAAAGGCAGGAGAAATGTCAGCGCAATGATATTGGTTGTATGGGCATGATAAATAACGCGGTGCTTCCCATTCGTCACACGTTTCTTTACTTCATGGTTCATCAAATGTGACGGCAGCTCGCTGGTCGGCAAACCGCCTTCCACCAGCCCCCAGCGTATGCGGTAATTCTCACCTTTATCATCCAGTTCAATGATCGCAATGCAGGCTTCCGGGTCAACGCTGATGTTCCTAAAATATTTCCCGCTTCCCGTAACCAGGAAAAACTCCCCTGCAAGCCCCGGAACACTTGCGCCAATGGGCATCCATGTTCCGTGGTCGTTTAACCTTGGTCTGATTCCTTCCACCTCTTCCGTTTTCAGGCGGTAAGATAAATTTCCGCCGTTTCTTTCATGCCATCCCTGCTGGAACCCGTCATCCGCCATTTTGATAAAACCGCGCACAAACTTCGTATCTAATATCCTCATTTCTCCCCTCCTGTTATTGTTGAAATTATATTAACCCATTATAACACGAATCAAAACCTATTACTATACAAGAATTCTGCAGTAACAAGGTTGTTTTATAAAGTGTTTTATAAAGCTGCATTATCTTGCCAGGATCTTGCAGATTTCCCTCACATCATAGCTCCCTGCTTTTTTCTGTGCCGCTATGATCCGTTCCACTTCGGGAAGTTCTTCTTCCACCTCTTCTGCGATAATTTCCGCCGGCTTGTTCTTCTGTAGCTTTTTGCAGACCAGCATTACAAAATGCTCCTGCTTTCCTTCTAATTTTCCTTCTAACCTTCCTTCCAGCCTGTAATCCTCAAATGCCTTGCACATCTCAAAACGTTCTTCCCCATTTTTTATCACTTTATATTCC